>ERZ888423.1453-NODE-1453-length-20323-cov-9.251431_pt1 | contig 20323 bp, 22 predicted proteins | sample MGYA00520523_ERZ888423 | MGnify/ENA primary metagenome ERZ888423 (study PRJEB32303, sample SAMEA104408611) | aquatic metagenome | biome: Brackish water; feature: Pelagic; material: water | place: Baltic Sea | collected 2014-06-08T10:24:00 | depth 30,27 m ...
TCGCTAGATTTTTCCGCCAGGTCCATCAGCTTTATTGCCTTCGCAAATTCGGGAAACATGGCCTTTATTTTAGAAAAAGCGCGTTAGCCCGGTGCCAACTGCGAAAACGCTCCAGGGATGTTCTCGTGGCCGTGCTGCACCTTCGTACACTTTCGGTAAGTGGGCGAGTTGGGCACAGAACAGAATCTGCGAAGCCAACCGTCAGGCTCGGAAACTTTATGTCTAGAGTTATATGGCCGACAAGAGTCTCCGAGCTGCTGCACATGGTCTCAGCTGGTAAAAACTCACAGAAGCTCGCCCACAGGCTGCATCTGGAAGCCAGACGCAAACTGTTTGTGTGACTAGAGCACACACTTTATGCATAAAGACTTTGACTGCAGATGAGTCAGTCATCTGCCTAGATGCGTCACTTCAAGTACGGGCACGAGATCTTCTCGAGAGGACTTCAAAAAAGGACCAATTCGCAACCGGGCTGGAATCGAATGGTTTATCAGTTGTCAATCAATTTGAGCACGGGACTGCAGCAATTCAGCACGGTGTGAGTCTTGAACAGCTCAAAGAGCAGTCCCCTCGAAACCCGGGGGCTGGCAGCACGAAGATACTGATTATTCAGATTCCAGATCCTGAGCAACACAGCGCATGACTAGAACAGAGCCCTAGTTAGCGCTCTTACTTTTCCCCTAGGTTCATGAGCTCGACGGCTTTTGCAAAATCAGGAATACTGGCCTTTAGTTCAAAGAATGTACCCTGTCCCAGAACCTTGCCCTTATCCATGTAGATGATTCGATCCGCATTCATGACGGTCGAGAGCCTGTGGGCGATAAGCACAATTGTCATTTCGCTTTTTAGAGAATCCAACGCGTCTGTTATAAGCACCTCGGTCTCAGCATCTAGAGCGCTGGTTGCCTCATCCAAGAACAAAATCTTAGGGTCACGATACAGTGCCCTGGCAAGTCCGAGTCTTTGTATCTCCCCCCCAGACAGCTGGCCGGCATCGGGGGTTATCTCCACAGACAACGAAGTCAGGTCCGTTGACACGAACTTACCGAGGCCAGCGCGATCAAGGCATTGAGTCACCTTTGCAAGGTTGGTGTCCTTGTGATTTACCAGAGATACGTTTTCCGCAAGAGTTCCTGTTGCCAAGTGAGGGCGTTGCGGAACAATCCCGACTAAACCTGGTGAGCCGGAAATCAAATCCCTCGGTTTCATTCCACCCAAAGTGACCGAGCCTGAAATCGGCTCTAGGAATCCTGTGCTTAGTTCAAATATGGTAGTTTTTCCGGCACCGGACGGACCGACAATGGCTGTTTTTGAGCCGGCTACGGCTTGAAGAGTCAACCCACCGAGAAGTCCAGGGCTCTCTGGGTAAGAGAAATAAACGTCTTCGAACGTCACATCAATAGGACCAGCAGGCAATTGCCCTGTCAAGTCGGCATCAGCCGAACCGCCAAAGGAGTTTTTCAAAATTTCAAATGCCTCTTGACCGCGGTTTGCTCCGTCGCTCATCGTGTGAAGGGCTGACTGCACTGGAAGCAGCGATGCCACGACCCTTAGGCCTCCCGCCAGGAATACTCCGATAGTTACCGCCTGCGATGGAAGGTCGCTGAACACCACAATCGCTGTTAAGAACGCAAAAATACCAAGAATTAGTGAGGTTTCAATGACGTACCTTGGAAGGCCGTTGAGGGTGTAAATAATTGCATTGCTCTTGGAGGCCTGCTCTCTGCCGACAACAAATTTTCTAATCCACGAACCGGTAACGCCGCTTGCTAGAGCCTCTCTCCTGATTCCGAAAAGATCCCTGCTCACCTGAAGACTCTGCTCGTAACCTGCCATAGCAAGACTACCGTTGCGACGAATTTTTACAGTGACCAGTCGATTCATTACCCACATCACTCCACCCAAAAAAACGAACATTCCCATGGTGGCGATCGGATTCACAACAAAAAATATTGCGACCATCGCAACTAGGAGCGAGCCTTCCGCAATAATAGCGATGCTTGCGTTCAGAAAGTATCCGATGGCCGAGACTGAATGAAGAACTTGATTTTGAAATTTTGCAACCGTTTTGCTCGACTCCTGGACAGACGAGTTGTAGTGACTGAAGAAGCGTTTTGTAATTATCTTGCTGAAATCCGTTTCCAGTTCGGCCACGGCCAGCGCGGTTCGAAGATTCAACCATATCGAGAAAAAAGATTTAACCAAAAAGATTACCGCGACACCAAATGCGACGTAAACGGCCAGTGTTTCTGTGAGCAAAATTTCGCCCAGGATCGGAACCGAAATTTCACTCCCGGGAAAGCCGGAAGCGATTGACCCAAAAGAGGCTGCTAAAAGTGCAACACCGGCCAGTCCGATAAGGTCTAGGAGGTTCGCCGCCATGCGGCCGGTCGCAAGAACCCATAGTCTGTAGCGATGACTTTTGGGGAGAATATTACTTATTGTAAGTAGGTTCAGGCTAGGCTTTTGGCTCATAATTTGATAATTCTAATTTTCTCCCCGGAATTTATGCCGGTTATTCGGAAAATAAATTCTTCTGGTTATGCATTTTCAGTTCTTGACTATAATTTAGCACAGAGCAGGAGGAATGAGGTCGCCAATGCACATTGCTGTTGTGATTCCTTCCTACCGCGTGACCAATCACGTCAAGGCTGTTATAGAAGGAATTGGTCCGGAAGTATCTAGCATTTACGTGATTGATGACGCTTGCCCAGATCAATCCGGTCAGTTTGTCAAAAGGAACGTAAAAGACACAAGAGTGGTAGTAATCACTCATGAAGAAAACCAAGGCGTAGGTGGGGCTGTAGTAACTGGCTATCGGGCGGCACTTGAGGCTGGCGCGAACATCGTAGTCAAAGTCGACGGCGACGGCCAAATGAATCCGGCGCTAATTTCAACTCTGGTCCGACCAATTTTGAGCGGCGAGGCTGACTACTCCAAGGGGAATCGTTTTGATTCACTTGAGGACCTCTTTGACATGCCAAGGGTTCGAATCTTTGGAAACGCTGTTCTTTCTCTGTGGTCCAAAATCTCCACCGGGTACTGGCGCGTTAACGACCCAACCAATGGTTTCACCGCTATTGAATCCAAAGCACTCATGGCAATCAATTTGGATAAGCTGCGAAAGAGCTATTTTTTTGAATCAGACCTATTGTTTCGATTGAGCATCATTAACGCAGTTGTTGCAGATATTCCAATGAAGGCTGTTTACGCCGATGAACGGAGTCATCTAAGAATTCGCAAGGTGATATTTGAGTTTCCATATCGCCACACTATTAATTTTTTAAAGCGAATTTTCTACCGTTACTACTTAAGAGAGTGGTCAATCGCCAGTATCGAGCTTCCAGTTGGTCTTGGTTTCACGATTTTCGGTGTCTGGTTTGGATTGCTCAGCGTAATTGCTGCCAACAGTGTGGGTAGGGCCGCAACGGCCGGACAGGTTACGCTTTCGGCGCTTGGCATAATTTTGGGAGTGCAGTTTTTACTCTCATTTCTCGCATACGACATTCAATCAGAGCCCACCATCTCAAGGCAGAGAAGATAACTATGAGAATTAGGTCCACTGCCGAGGCAGATTCCAAAGATAGGAAAAACCTTCTCGCGTTCAGAGTTGCTGTTGGCATCTGTGGGTGTCTTTACTCAAGAGCGTGGAGGGTAAATCCAGCAACACTGGGTGACGCTGCAATCAGCATCACGAAAGATGGATACTTGGCTTACGAGGCTAATAATTCGAAATTTTTTCCTCAATGAGAATTCTTTTCCTTCACGAGGTGAACTACCTTAAGAAACTAGTATTCGAGATGCATGAGTTTCCTGAGTATCTTGCTGGAAAGGGCCATGATATCGGTTTCGTGCAGTTTCCGGAGGGGGAATCGAAGGAGGAGTTGTCAAGGATCCCCTTTAAGCAAAGAATCCACGGCAGGGTCGCGAAGGATTCTCGAATAACCCTTTACACTCCAGAAACCAGGTCAACCTCAACCTTGGGACGAATTAAATCCGCCGTGACTTTTAATCATGTGTTTAGGAAGATAGTCGAGGACTTTAATCCGGATGTAATTGTCAGCTTCTCAGTTCCCACCTCTGGGTGGCAGGCTCTAAGAGTCTGCAGAAAGTCAAATATTCCCTATTTGTTTAGAGCCTTAGATGTCAGCCACAAGATCCGAAGGTCCCTATTTTCACCTTTGATCCTCTCTGCCGAAAAGTACATTTACTCAAAAGCAGATTGGGTATCGACTAACAATCCTGCGATGGCTAACTACTGCATCTCACTTGGAGCTCGCCCTGAATTGGTTTCGGTGAATCTGCCACCATTGAACCTCTCCCACTTCTCTAACGCCTCCCTCAGCCGTGACGAAATGAGAAACCAGCTGGGTATCCCACTGAACGCAAGAGTTATTGTCTACATGGGTAGCTTCTTTTATTTCTCGGGCCTACCTCAACTAGTGAAAGATTTCGCAAAACGAAGAAAGTCAAACAGTTATCTCTTGCTTATTGGAGGAGGGGAGCAGGATCAAGAGTTAAGATCATTGGTCAAAGACCTCGACATGGAGGAGAAGGTTCTGTTCACAGGGTTCGTGAGCTTTCAGGCCTTACCTCATTATTTGGGGGTTGCCGACATAGCAGTGAACCCCATGCAGTCTTCCTTGGTATCAAATGCAGCTTTTCCAAACAAAGTTATTCAATATATGGCTAGCGGCCTACCAGTAGTCTCCACGAGGCTAAGTGGCCTTGAACTGGTTTTTGGCAAATCAAAAGGATTGACCTTCGTTGCGGACTCATCCATGGTCGCAGCTGCGGCAATTGGAATTCTGGACAGCGATGAAGTGGACACACTGGGGGCTGGCAACCTAGGCCTAGTGAGCTCATCATTCTCTATGGATGGTGCTTTGTCTCAATTCGAATCAGTCCTCTTACAATTGGGCGCACACAATGCGTAAAATTCTTGTACTTGGCTCAACGGGCATGCTGGGATCTGCAGTCGTCAAAGAGTTAGGCGCTTTTGGATTTGATGTTCAGGCCGCATCAAGATCCTTTGGGCTCATCTTTGATGCCACGGAGCTCAGAGCAAAGGAGCTGTTGCTTACCGCTGGGCTCTCGCCCGGAGACTACGTTGTGAACTGCGTGGGACTCACCAAATCACGAATTGATGAGAATTCGCACGAAGACAGGGATCTTGCTGTAAAGCTAAATGTCGAATTCCCAAGCGCTCTTGCAAAAGCGGCGGCAGAAATCGGGATTCGAGTGATTCAAGTGGCTACCGACTGCGTATACAGCGGAGCAACAGGTAACTATGACGAATGGTCGGCGCATGATCCTCTGGATATTTACGGAAAGACCAAAAGCATTGGGGAGACCCCATCGGACTCTGTCATGCACCTGCGTTGCTCTCTAATCGGGCCGGAACTGGGAAGAAGTTCACTCTTTTTCGAGTGGGTTCGACGGCAACCCTCTAATGCACAACTTAATGGCTTTACTGACCATAAGTGGAATGGACTTAGTTCGGTTACGTTTGGAAGAGTCGTAGCAGGAGTCATAGGTGCGGATCTGTTCATTCCTGGCGTTCAGCACCTTGTCCCTTCTGACAAAGTGTCTAAAGATGAGCTGATAAGGCTGGAATTGCGGGCCCTGGGAAGAGCTGACGTGCTGGTCAATGCCGTTCAATCGAGTTATTCAGTTGATCGCACGCTCGCAACACACAATCAGTCGCTAAATGCAGCCCTATTCTATGCCGCAGGTTATTCGGTTATTCCAACAATCGAACAAATGGTGCACGAGCTATGCTCAGGTCTGCAAAGCTAGGATTAGAGATGAGGATTAATGACTGGCACAATTGAAGGTTCGACTATCGTGATAACTGGTGGAACCGGTTCATTCGGGTCCACGATGGCCAAGCACTTGCTCAGACAGAATGCTGGAGAGGTGCGCATTTTCAGCCGCGATGAGGCCAAACAGGATGCAATGCGGCATGACATTGCCGACTCTCGTGTGAGGTTCTTCATCGGCGACACAAGGGACTCTGATTCAGTAGAACGTGCGGTACGAGGTTCCGATCTAATTTTCCATGCCGCTGCACTCAAGCAGGTGCCATCTGCAGAATTTTTTCCCTTGGAGGCAGTTAAGACCAATATAAATGGTTCCGCTAACGTTCTTCGATCCGCCGTTGAGAACGACGTCAAGAGTGTTGTATGCCTCAGCACCGATAAGGCTGTGTATCCAATTAATGCCATGGGAATGTCCAAGGCTTTGATGGAAAAAACTGCGCAGGCCTTCGCTCGTGACTATCAAGATACAAACACGACTATCTCTGTAACTCGATATGGAAATGTGATGTATTCGAGAGGCTCTGTCATACCGCTCTTCATTTCTCAAATCAGAGCTCAAAAGCCAGTGACTATTACTGACCCAACGATGACCCGATTCTTGATGTCACTTGCAGACTCGGTAGACCTCGTAGTGTACGCCTTGGAGAATGCTAAAACGGGTGACCTTTTCGTTAGAAAGGCTCCAGCTTCGACTATTCAGGTCCTGGCTCAAGCACTAATTGAGCTATTCGGCGGGACTCAGGATCAAATTCAAAATGTTGGCTTCCGCCATGGCGAGAAGCTCTATGAGTCCCTCCTTAGCTCGGAAGATCGAATGAAGGCCGTAGACATGGGAAATTACTTTAGGGTTCCTCTTGACACAAGAGACCTAAATTATTCGGTTTATTTCGAGAAGGGTCGTCCGAGAAGTGAGGACTTTGACGCCTACACGTCTCACAACACAATGCGCTTGGAAATTGACGCCGTGAAAGAACTATTACTAACGATTCCCGAAGTCAGTCAGGAGCTCGCCGATTGAAAAAGCTTAAGGTACTAACCATTGTTGGGACACGGCCCGAAATCATCCGACTTTCAGTCTTGATTCCCAAGCTGGATGAACACACAGACCACGTGTTTGTGCACACTGGCCAAAACAATCACCCACAACTCAATCAAGTCTTCTTCGACGACTTAGGATTGCGACAGCCTGATCATTATCTCAGTGTGGATACAGGCTCAATGGGCGCCGTTATGGGAGACACTATTAGGAAATCTGAGGAGTTGTTCCTAATGGAGAAGCCTGATGCGGTAATGATTTTGGGAGATACCAACTCTGCGATTGCGGCTGTTGTAGCAGAACGTATGCACATACCCGTTTACCATATGGAGGCTGGTAATAGATCATTCGACAACAACGTTCCCGAGGAGCTAAACAGAAAGATGGTGGATCACGTGTCGACGTTTAACCTGCCATACAACGATTTCTCCTACAATAATTTGCTCAGAGAGGGGATCCATCCAAGATTTTTGAGCAAAACAGGATCGCCAATTGCAGAGATTTTCGAACAAAATCGAGATGGAATCTCTAATTCATCGATCCTTGCACATCTGGGCATTGCATCCGACAACTATTTCTTGGTCTCAATGCACAGGCAGGAGAACGTAGATTCGCCTCGTCGCTTGGGGAGAATACTGGACACTCTAAAGGCGGTTCACGCTGAATGGAAAGTGCCGATCATCGTTTCAACACACCCCCGCACGCTCAACCGACTCGAAGCGCTGTCGCGGGATGACCTCATTGGCATAGAATTCCACTCACCGTTCGGTTACTTGGACTATTCGCGCTTGCAAATGGAGTCCAAATGTGTAATCTCAGACTCGGGTACGGTCGCCGAAGAGGCGGCCATAATGGGGTTTCATGCAGTCACGCTTCGAGACTCAATTGAAAGGCCGGAGGCCCTAGAAACCGGCCACATCATGCTATCCGCAATTGAATCTGGGACTCTGAATGAAGCGATCAAGCTTGAGCTGACCCTCAGCCAACGAGTTTTGCCACGTGGCTACGAGGTTAATGACTTCTCGAACAGGGTGCTCACGTTTTTATACTCCACTTGTCATCTTGCCAATCAGTGGCTAAATAGAAGGGCTTTCGACTAAGGCTCAGGATGCCTATTTAGACAGCGTGGCAATCATGACGCATTTTTCCCGTCTATTCTCAAGAAAAAATTTCTTGACAGACTCGGTTGATCTTGAATTCAGGCTTCTATTCTTCAAATCCCTAACCTTTTGGTCTAAATCTGAATTTTCATCAATTAAAACCACTGGGTAGTTCGACATTAAGTACTGAGGCAAAGGGGCGCCAAAATATAAGATTTTGGCGCCCGCCGCCATAGGGGCAAAAAGCTTCTCTGAAAGATAACTTGCTTCATTCTCAATAACCAGTGCAAATTCGTGACCAGAAAAGACCCTCAAAGGATCATGGACCTCGCCACAGATTGAAACGTTGCTGACCGCCTCAATGATTTTCTGGGTGAACAGGCCATTCCTCAACCTAAATGCTACTCCGGAAGACACTGCAACAATCAGCTGATAGATAGTGTCTTTGAACGTCACCATCGGTGAGTTCCATCCTCGTCCGTAGAGTTTGGCAGCGCGAAAGCTCGGAGCAAGTTTTGCGAGTAGTTCGAGTCGTGCTCTATACAGAGATCCTGGAACAAAAGATTTCTTGTTGCCGACAATCATTACTAGATTGTCGTCAAAATTTGAGGGAAGAATAGGCCCTTCAATTTTCGGTCTAAAAAGAGGAGGCACCCCCCCCTTCCATCCCCGGTCGGAATCCTCGTAAGACCGGTCAAAAACTTTTGCGAATACAAGAAAGGGCAGTTTTCCGTATTGCTTTGGCCGAACTGTCTTTGGCTCAGTGCTAAACAGGACCCTCTGCATGCGAGTGTACGTCCAGAAATTTCGCTTAAGCAATTGACTGAAATGGAAATCGAAGGAAACGTAGGTATCTTGGTTCGATTTCGACAGAGCGGTCACTAGTGCCCCGTAGGTTTCGTCATCTCTTGACCTGTGCTTCCCAGAAGCAACCACTACAACTTTTGCCATCATCGTTTTGTGTTGAAAAGAGCGCTTCCTAATTGACGCGCAATCCTTCGTGCCGGACTCCGCCATTTTCTGGGCAGTATCGCAACAAGGGACTCATATGCTCTTGAAGCAAGGACCCTGGCCTTCGGAACTATAAGGCTTCTTTGTTGAGATGGCGAATCAGTGAGGGTGGAATTGACTAAAGCCTGCAAAAGAAGTCGAATCTTGTTTTTCCCAGAGTCGGACGCCGCGTGACTGAGGTAGATTTCTGCGCCACCCCTTAAAGAAAGAACCTTAGTTCCAAGAAAAAAGAAATACATTTCAGGATTTGTCGCTAGGTGGTCGATATCGACCCCAAAGGACTCTAGGTGTCTGACGTGACTCGTGTCAGAAAGTTCGGATTTTCCGGTTTTCCAACCGGGCATGATGATGTCTCTGTCTCGAGCCTGGTAGGTGCCATATAGCTCCAAGACTGTGCTTCCAGAGATCAATGGATAGTTCTTGGTGAGTTTTGAAATATCTTGATGAGAGCGTAACTCACGGATATCGTTCGTTAGCCTTTGCTCTGCACCTGGTGGGGCCGAATTGGCCCAATGTCTTCCTGTTCCAGTGAAAAAAGTCATTAGACGACTGAGGTCGTGATCATTGTCAGTCCCGTGGATTCTGCGCTCAAAACCGCCAATTGAAATGCGTAATTTCTTTTTCAAAGAAGTAGCAAAATCGCTTGAGTGGCCGAGAAAAAGAACCGTTGCCATCTCTTTCTGGCCAAGAAATCGTTCCACCGTCATCTGCTGACCAAGCTCAGGTGTGAACCAGTCATTTGCTCCGTAGCACATTTCGATTAGACGAGCCTTGGAATTGCCATTCAAGTCCAGATCCACTCTCTTGATGACATTAACACCCTGAGGCTGAGTTATTTCTAATAATCGGGTCACTTTTTTTCTTTCGAAGCCAAAGAAGACTAGGGCCGACGCCTCGGCAGCAACGTCTAGGAGTTGGACTTCGAGGGCTTCACAAAAAACTCTAGGCATACCGTTTCGCTCCAGCTGAGTTAGATCTGGATTGCTGAGGAACTCGTCGTTGCTTAGTTCAATGTCAAGTTCATCGAACCCGAGATGAATAAGAACTGCGATTCTGTGAGCACCGTCAATGATAATCCCGCGTCGATTTACCCTAATAGGGTGCAGGGCCAAGTCGCTAATGTAACCATGCATTGAAATTGATTTGATTAGATCTGTCAGGCCGGAGAGGTAATCCTGAAATGAGTTTTTGAAAGAGTCCTCTCCAAACTCCATGCCAAGCGGATTGCTGAACCTGTGGGTCGCTTTGTATACCGACCAGTGAAAACCCAGTCCATCATCTTCCGTCACTCCCCTAACCAAGGCAAGCCGTGCGAGAAGGTTAGGGTTCTGAGCCGTCAACAGGGAATTTAGATTAAGCGTCATAATTTGCAGCCCGAGGTCCTGTCAGATCTAAATCAATTTGTAATTAGCCAAAAGCATACTGCGATAGTGTGGAGTTGTAGCGCTTAGTCGGGCCGGTTGTGGAACACTTTGGACCATGGAGATGTGGGTGCTAAACTGCGGTATAAATTTACGGGAGAAACGATGAAAATTTCAGCTTCAATCGGGTCTTGGACGGGCGACTTGCAAGCAAACATCGAAACGTTGAGAAGCATCGATGTTGACAGGGTGCACATCGATGTTTTTGACGACCTGGATGATGTGCCGCACATTGACTTCAAGAATTCCCCTATCCCTGCGGAAATTCACATCGTTTCGAGCAAACCTGAGGCTTTTTTTGGAGCAGTGGCTAATAGGGGAATCTCGCGCGTACTTTTTCAATTTGAGAATTTGCCAGATAACTGGTCGCCGCCTAATTTGAAAATGGTGAAAAAGGGACTGTCACTGCTTCCTGAGACCTCTATTGACAAAGTAGCTGGCCTTGTCGATGAGTTTGATTATCTAACTGTTATGGCGACCGTACCGGGAGTATCGGGCAAGCCATTCAATTTTGAGGCATTTAATATGATTGAACGACTCAAAAGTAAGTGGCCCGAAGTTCCTGTGCATTTGGACGGTGGGGTAACTTCGGCGATAGCGACAGCACTGGCAAAACTTGGGGTCAGCGAAGTTGTGCTCGGGAGCTTTCTGGCAAATTCAAAAAGCCACACACGTGATTTTTTACTGGCGAAATTTGGGGCGTCAACATCGAGTCTCAGTGTTCGACGGGCAATGGTTCCAAGGAGCGCGTGCCCGGTACTTAGAATTTCAGGAAATCACCTAACCCTTATGGAAATAATTGATGTGCTTCAGTCCCATCAAAGAGGCTTTCTTTTGATGGTTGATGAAGCAGAAAAGTGTGTAGGGGTTGCAACCGAAGGGGATGTCAGAAGGCTTCTTCGTGACCCTGTTGCGCTTTCTCCAGAGGGGGTTGTGAATATACTGTCCCTTACTTCACGAGGTTTCGCTGCACTCGATGAATCGGCAAGCCTGCTTGAAGCGTTTGAGGAGTCCACGCGTTTGAGAAATAATGGCAAGGTTATAAATTTCATTCCAATTGTCGATGGTTCGGGTGAACTCGTGGGTGTCGTTGACTTTCGACGAATACAAGAGGAGCTAAATTGATTGGGACACTCCATGATGAAACATCCGACGCTCAGGCGCACAAGCTGGCGCTGGAAATTGGGGGCCAGTTCATCAAATTTCTCGGAAGACGAGTAATTGTCTCGGGATCTTCCAGTCACCTAGCAGGGCATTTCGAGGAAGAATTTTCGGATGTCTTGGAGCTTCCATCAGACGCGCAGTTGAGCTCGAGCGACTTTATGGACAAGCGGCAAATCAAAGTTGGAGAGATTCATGTAGGGCTGGAGACCGTCCCACTAATCCTCGGACCCTGTTCAATTGAGTCTGAGGGGCAAATCAGGCAAGTGGCGGAATTCGTTAAGCATCAAGACTTGAACTTTATTAGAGGTAGCGCATTTAAGCCGCGCACAACACCATATGGTTTCCAGGGTCTGGGCGTCGAGGGTATGCAACTAATTCGAAAAGTTGCCGATGACTATGGCCTAAAGGTTGTGAGTGAAACTCGAGACACCAGAGATGTAGATTCGATAATTGAGTATGCAGATGTTATCCAAATTGGCACAAAGGCAATGTACGACTACGCGCTTCTTGATAGAGCGGCAAAGTCTATGAAGCCCATCTTGCTAAAGAGAGGCTTCGGCACCACGATACAAGAGTTCCTTCAGATTGCTGAGTTTGTACTTTTGGCTGGAAACTCAAACTTGATTCTATGTGAACGTGGCATAAGGACCTTTGAGAGCAAAAGCCGCTTTACCCTTGATTTGGCGGGAGCAATTTACGTACTACATCACGCTAATCTCCCCCTATTTGTAGATCCATCCCACGCTATGGGACACCGTTGGGGGGTTAGTCAATTAGGCTTGGGCGCATTGGCAGCGGGGGCGGATGGACTGCTCGTTGAGATGCACCCTGATCCTGAATCGGCACGAACTGACGCTGCTCAGCAAATTGACTTTTCCATGGCGTCCGAGTTGGTTCGCAAGTCCAGACTCATCGCTGAAATTGACGGACGGAAGATAGTTTGAGTACCGATCACATTTCCGGCTTCGTTCCAGCCAAGGGGACTAGCTCAAGGGTGCCCAATAAGAATCTGCAGATCCTCAGAGGAGTGCCACTCTTCCTTTGGGCCGCAGCCAACCTTGCTAGCCTGATCCCAAAGTCAAGAATTTTCGTGCACTCTGAGAGCAGGCTCATCCTTGAGATCGCTCGGAGATTCGGATACCAAGGCCTCGAACGTCCAGAGCCTCTCTGCACTAATACGACTACCGGCGACGAGTTGATGACATGGGAAGCGAGTCAGGTCAAATCCAAAATCGTGATACAACATTTACCTCCAATGCCATTTCTAACCAGGACTACTCTCGAGGCAATTACTCTTCCTGTTCGGACCGAACAGGCCATGAGCGCCCTGGGCGTTTTTGAGGAGCAAAGTTACCTCTGGGGCGAAAACGGTCCTCTCTATCCCACTGATCGGTTGCCCAATAGCGTGGATTTGCCCCTGGTCACGCATGAAGGAATGGGCATTTACGTTGCCAATCGCGAGTGGCTTCTATCAGGCCGAAAACGGGTGCATGCGAGCTCCCATAAAGTGAACCTCGATTATTTCGAGCGAATTGACATTGACTATCCTCAGCAGTTCGAAATTGCGAAATTTATCGCCGAGGGCCTGCCAAAACAAAGCAAGTATGTCCCAGCATCACTGGAAGACCCAAAGGAAACTTACAGATCTTTCCAGAGGCCAAAAGTGATGTTTTTCGACATAGATGGAGTACAAACAGATGGAGGCGTATTTGTGGGACCCTCTGGCGTTTCTAGGCGCTTCAATGCTCAGGATGGGCAAGGAATTAAAGAGGCGCTGGCCCTAGGAATTGAAATAGCATTTATTACTGCTGCAGCCAATGGCGATTCAATAGCTATGCGAGCAAAGATGCTTGGTGTTGAAACCGTGCTGCTAAGCAATCAGTTTGAAAAATTTGATAGGTGTTCAGAATTTTTGGATAAAAAAGGAGTTGGATGGGAGGAATGTTGGTACGTCGGTGATGACACGCCTGACATTTATCCCATGCTAGCCTCCGCCGTGAGCATTGCCCCAAAGAACGCAACCCTGATGGCCCAAAAAGTCGCTGACGTAGTTTCTGCGAAGCAAGGAGGCCATGGGTTCATCAGGGAAGTCTGCGACATGGTCTCTACGGCTAACTATGACGAGCAATAGCATGGATTTGGTCGCTATAGCCCAAGCCAACAGGGAAGTATTAGTTGCAGGAGTTCTCAGCGACGCTTTAGATGTCCTGGGCGCCAAAGACCAAATCCTAACTGGCTGGAAGGCAAATTTGCCGAAGGGACAGGCCCTAGGTAGAGCACGAACTATAGAACTGATTGAAGCCAAGGGTGCCAAGGAGAGATTCGATTTGACACTCAGTCTCATCGACGACATGAACTACAACGAAGTGCTAGTAATAGCCGGCCTCGAGCACGTGGCATATTTTGGCGAGATGATGGGAACTTTCGCATCTGAAAAACAACTCGGGGGGGTTGTGGTTGATGGGGCAACAAGGGACTCACTGAAAACTCGGGACTTAGCTGTACCGATTTTTGCTAGGAATTACTCCCCAGTGGACATCAAAGGTCGGGGATGCGTGAAGTCAATCGACACGCCAATCCTTCTAGGAGGGAGGGTCGCCTGCAATCAAGGCGACTTTATCTACGCTGACCCCGATGCGGTAGTCGTAATCCCGCGCGAAATAGAGGAGGAGATCATCCCCATTATACTAGACATCCTCGCTGAAGAGCGCAGGATTGCTGCGTCTCTTAAGCAAGGGGCGACAGCCAGAGAGCTCTTTACGACCTTTGAATCATTTTAAATTTGATTGACTTATTGAGAGCTCTCGAATTCAAACCTTTTTCGAATTTGTGGAGCCAGAATCCACATTAACAATGTCCCTTTTATTAGCTGAGCCTTGAACTCCTTATGAGCAAATCTCAAAAAATTCGATCTATTTGGAAGGCTCTCGAGCCTATTCTGCGATCCTGATAATCCACGGGCCACATTGTGAACCCAAAAAGCTTGCTCGGCTATGGCTGTCCTGAATCGATACTGCAGGTCCGTGAAACACTCCAGCGATTCAGGCCGAACAAATTGACTCTCATAAAAGTGCCCAGCCGTCGCCATAGAAATTTCAAACGTTCCTTCGTAGGCAAAAATTCTTCTTGGATTCCCCAATATGCCTGTTATGCACAGAAATTCTGGATTGTGAGCTTGATGATGGACGATGCCGCTTCGCTTCATAAGGTCGGTCCAAGACTCTATTTCAATTTCTTGCGGGAGTGCTTCCCTGAAGAAATTTATGATGCCCTGTTCTCGTGATTCAGTTCCGGCTTCCCTGGGTCCGCGAACAACCACTCGGGAAATGCCTCCAGCACTCAACGCCACCTCAGAAATTGCGAGCACCTGTTTTTCAATCGAAACTCCGAAGCTTTCCCAGCCTGGCCTATACAAAAAAAGAAAATCTGACCGCTTCAGAACAGCCGGGCTTGAGCTTCGACTCAAAATTCGGCTCGTTTCCAAGTAGTGCGCAACGGCCTGAGTCCACGCATGTGAATTTACGGTAGTGAAATCCGTTTTTTTGTTTCGCAGTTGCGCTTTGAGAAGCTCATCCGGTGCGTCCACAAAAAAGGACACCACCTCAATGGACTTTGCTCCAAAGTCAGAACGAAAATACCCGACATTTCTAGCTCCGTCCAGCGAAATTATAAGTTGATCACAACGGAGTCGCTTGGAGAAGGAAAGAAAATAAGGGGAATTTATTGAAAAAGATGAAAAAAGAGTCAGAATAGCGACTCGTCTAACCGATCTAGCTTCCTCAATCGAAAGAAGTTGGTACCCACTTGTTTTCAGGTGTTTGATCATGTCCTGTGAAAGGTCTTTCGTTAGAAGAAAATGCGTTTCCTCGCTGGGCTGCTCGTTGCGATTTTGCCTGAGGAATGCAAGGCAGCGAAGAGCGGCCAGGTCACTCCCAGCGATCACCAAATGTTTGAGGTGGATGTTGCGAGATACCTTTATTTTCAATATGGCCTCCATGAGCCCCGTGGTGTGGTGTCAAAAACCACTAGCTCAGTAAGCTACTATCCTGTCATAGTAATTTGAATCTATCTTGAGACTAGTGGGTGAGCGTTTCGCATAAACTTGAAGCTGTCAGCGTTGTCCTGCCTGCATTCAACGCGGAAACGTCTATTCTCGCAGCGATTCAGTCAACATTAAGATCTCTCGGAGAAGAGGACGAGTTGGTCATAGTCGAGGACGGCAGTACTGATCGCACATGGGAAATCATGCAATCTATCCAGGACGACAGAATTACGATGACCAGGAATAAAACCAACTTGGGCATCGCCAGAAGCCTTAATAAAGGAATTCTCTTATCGAAATTCGAAACAATCGCTCGTATGGATGCTGATGACAAGTGCCCGCCGTGGAGATTTCAGATGCAGAAGCGTATCTTCAGAGACAGCTCGGTCGATCTACTGTTTGGGACTCAAATTTACATACGCAGGCACATGCCAATTCCGCTTGTCCACACATACGTCACGCGCAAAAGTGGTCAAGTGCTCGATAGCGCCCTCAGCATTGCTTGCATCCTGGCGCATCCGACCCTTTTCGGAAAAAAATCTTGCCTGACAGATTTGGGCATGTACAGAGATGTTGTTGCTGAGGATTATGATCTCTGGATTCGAGCGCGCCTCAATGGCACCACAATTCTAAGGCACTGGATGCCAATGAACTTCTACCATTGGTCCTCCAAGTCGGTTTCTAAACTGGACGCACCCAAAGTCAAGACCTCACCCACGTTGCTACGGCTCAAAAACGAACTTTTCTCGAGAGCCAACGCTGACCCGAGCACGGTATCGTGCGACAGCAGGGAGAAATTTTTAGACGGACTGATTAAGAAAGATCCGCTGCTTCGGGCCGAGCTGGGTCTATTTACCCACCCATTCCAAAAGTGAGGGCCTTCAATTTGCCGAGTGTTTTTGTCGTGACCAAAGGGGGGCTTGGAAATCAGCTTTTTCAAATCTCTATCTCACACTACTTATCTAGTGCACTCCAAATGAATGTGGTTCATTTAGAGCCTCACCTTCCTAAAATTAGACGCACAGGAAGGGACGGGATTGACGTGTGGCCGAGCTACGTCGACGAGCTGACTGAGTTCAGAGTGATTTGCAGAACATCTTCCCAAGTGTTGGCTTCGCTCTCAGCTAAATTTTTGACCGCGGATGCCCTGTTGGGTAAATTTAGGAGAAGATTAAATCGGAGGTTCGACAAGTGGCTGAACTATGATTTGCCTACGATCGAATTTGACGCCTTGTTACCTTCTGGTCCACGTTGGATAAATTACTCAGGTAGCTCGCTAATCGGTGCAGCACACTCGAGAGAACTTATTATCGAAGCTCTCGAAAGAATCTGTTTTGAACATGAATCCTGCCGGTCCTTGAAGAGCTTGGCCTTGAAATCGCAGCCCATAATTGTTCATTGGCGACGTGGGGATTATGTGGGGCTTGAGGATATCTATGGGAACCTCACTTCAGATTACTACAATCAATCTATCGAGAATTTGAGCGACGGTAGCCGGCCTGTCTGGTTGATAACGGATGCTGTCGGTGAAGAGGCTAGCAAATTGGCGGAGTCAGTGCACGCTCAGCAGGTCTTTGATGGGACCGCTGAATTTGGCGCAGTTTGCTTGCTAAATCTCATGCGACGGCATGTTGGGTTGGTGTGTTCGAATAGCACATTCAGCTGGTGGGCTGCCTTCTTGTCTGACGGAGCAATTGCACATCCATCTGAGTACCTGGATTGCCAGGTGAACATCTTTAGGGACCTACCCCTCGTGCTAGAATAGAGGCCTAAGCTCATGACCTAGGAGACCAATGGTGTCACACTACAACCCCTGGCCACTGGGCCAATTGCCGAAGTCCTGGCAGAGGCCGGAACCGGAACTCATTCGCGATTTGGGTTACGACTGGGATGACCCCAGAGACATCGTGGGCTTTTTCGAGAGAGATTTAGCGGCCTACGCGGGTTCGACGTACGCGGTGGTGGTGGACAGTTGTTCCAACGCACTCTTTCTGTGCCTGAAGATGCGTAATGTAGAAGGAAATGTGGTTGTCCCTGCTCAGACTTATGTATCTGTGCCCATGCAAATTTCACTCGCCGGGGCAAATCCGATATTCGAAGACAAAGACTGGTCGGGTCTTTATGAACTGGGTGATACCGGAATCTGGGATTCTGCGGCACGGTTTACCAGCGGGATGTACGTTGGAGGCAGTGCACTGCAATGTCTGTCGTTTCAAATAAAAAAGAAATTACCCATAGGCAGAGGCGGCGCAATACTAACTGACTCGTACGAGGAATATAAAATTCTAAAACTGATGTCATATGATGGTCGCGATCTAAACACTCCCTACAATGACGTGAAGCATGTCAACCTTCTTGGTTGGCACTTCTACATGACTCCCGAGGATGCGGCAAGGGGAATTTTGCTGATGAGTCAAGTTCCGAAAGACAACGAAGACACCATGACTAGCACCCACTACCCCGATCTTCGCCATTGGCCGGCAGTGAAGGCGCTTAGTAAAGGAGATGCAAATGAGTAAAAAGGCGCTAATTACAGGAATAGCCGGACAAGACGGCAGCTACCTGGCCGAGCACTTGCTGACTCTCGGATACGAAGTACATGGCATAGTTCGTCGCAACTCAACGTCCGAACATCAAGAATCGAGGATAGATCATGTCTCGGACCAAATCAATACTCACTACGGAGATCTGTTGGACTATTCGAGTATCTCAGGGCTGGTAAATCAAATCAAACCAGACGAAATTTACAACTTGGGCGCCCAAAGCCACGTTCGAATAAGCTTTGAAATTCCTGAATTTACAGGCAACGTTAACGCACTGGGAGTGCTAAATGTGCTCTCTGCAATTAAGGAACATTCGCCTGAAAGCAAGATGTATCAAGCCAGCTCCTCAGAGATGTTCGGTGACTCCGTTGACGACGACATGTTTCAGAGAGAAACAACCCCGATGCATCCAGTGTCACCATACGGTTGTGCCAAACTTTACGGCTATCACATAACAAGGAACTACAGGAAGGCTTACGGTCTTTTTGCGGCAAATGGAATTCTATTTAATCATGAATCCCCAAGGAGAGGCTCGAATTTTGTCACCAGCAAGGTTGTAAAAACTGCCTGCGAAATCAAGGTTGGGAAAAAGGATAGGCTCGAGCTCGGAAACATGGATAGCTCAAGAGACTGGGGTCACTCGAAGGATTACGTGCGAGCCATGGTAAAAATTCTTGAGCAAGATGAGCCCCAGGACTTCGTTATAGCAACCGGTCAGACTCACACTGTTCGGGACTTAGTGAATCTCGTTTTCGATAAACTTGATCTTGAAGTTGATAAGTACGTTTTTCAGAATCCAAAATTTCTTCGACCATCGGAACTGCCGTACTTGAAAGGTGATTCTTCTAAGGCGAGGAGGGCCTTAGACTGGCGACCGGAAATTAGCTTCGAGCAGCTGGTTGACGAGATGGTTGAATCCTGGCTCTCTAGGCTTACCAGAGAGTAGGTATCGGATGGAGATTACAAAGATCCACGATCCCGCTGACGGACTATTACTGCACATGGTGTTTCGCCTAAGTGAATTCAATAACTCGTCCTCGGGCTTGACTAGAATAGACATCTCTAGCGCTGACGAATACTTGCAGGCTGCCGTTATTCGGATTCCTGAAAATCACTCTTTCAGACCCCACGTTCATCTAGAAAGATCGCGACGATTCCCCGATCTTCGCGCACAGGAGTCTTGGGTTGTGATGTCAGGCAGCGTAGAGGTTGACTACTACGACGACTCAGGCACACTGATTGTGTCCCACGTGCTCGGACCTGGAGACTTAACAATCAGCTTTAGAGGTGGGCATGGATACAGGTGTCTCTCTGGGGATGCTACCGTTTACGAGTTCAAGTCGGGGCCCTATGAGGGGCAAGCTATAGATAAGAGATTCATTGATTGACATGGGGCGGACAGGCTGGCAATCAGGCAAGGACTTAAACTGACCAAAAGATTGGGCGAGTTCTGATTTATCCGCAAGGCCATCATGTAAAAAGCTGGCGCTGACGAGCTCGCGAGGATGGCGAAGAGTTTGCCTGAGTAATATTTGGTCTTTGCCTCCCTAGAGAGTTTGAGACGAGGCCGGAAAAAGCCACAGGGGCCAGGAAATACTTTCCCTAAGTTCTTGTGTCCTCAAGCATTTGCTCGTTGATTATGCCCTCTGCAAGATCCAATCGGATATACAGAATAGGACGTTTAAATAGAAATGCTGGTCCCCGTGAACTCTGAGCCGTTGCGTCACACCTAGCGTGGACCGATGCAATTAAAGCCCTAGCGACATGAGAAGAAAGTAAACCCGATCGCGAATCGTAGCACTTGAGAACCCCTGAGACACCTTAACCCAAGGCGGCAGTTATCAGATTGGCTCGTCTTAATAGAACTCTAACTTTGTGAGGCCCGCTTTCTGTCCGCCGCAGCCCGTGCTCTCTTGTTTGGATCTAGCTCAAGCTTTCGGATTCTGGTTGCTTCTGGCGTGACCTCAACACATTCGTCCTCGCGAGCAAATTCCAGGCACTCCTCCAAAGAAAGCTTCTTGGGAGGCGTAAGACCGACGAAGTTGTCAGCTGAAGCAGCTCGCATGTTTGTGAGCTGCTTCTCCTTTGTGATGTTGATGTCCATATCATCAGCCCTAGAGTTTTCTCCAACGACCATTCCCGCATAAACCTCGCTGGTTGGCTCCACAAAGAATGATCCGCGCT
>ERZ888423.1455-NODE-1455-length-20313-cov-46.223862_pt1 | contig 20313 bp, 21 predicted proteins | sample MGYA00520523_ERZ888423 | MGnify/ENA primary metagenome ERZ888423 (study PRJEB32303, sample SAMEA104408611) | aquatic metagenome | biome: Brackish water; feature: Pelagic; material: water | place: Baltic Sea | collected 2014-06-08T10:24:00 | depth 30,27 m ...
AATGCGCCAACATCCGGCTCTGGTGGGGATGGCAGCGGCGGGGGCTCTGATACCTGTTCGCGGTCTACGCTCGACATGGTCGCCACAACGGTCGGTGGCGCGCGACCTGGCGCGGCGCTAGGGCTTTTGGCGCGGCTTTTCGCCTTGGCGCAAGAGGTTACGCGCCGCTCTAGGACAACCCGGCTTCGGCAAAGACCTCTGACAAGGGCCGCTTGGGCCGGGGTCCGACATGGCGGATCACCTCGGCGGCGGCGGCCACGCCCATCCGACCGGCCATGGCCAGATCGCGCCCTGTGGCCATGCCATACAGAAACCCGGCCGCGAATTGATCGCCCGCCCCTGTTGCATCGACCGGTGTGATCCGTGTCACCGGCACCTCGATGCGCTGCGCGCCGCGGATGATCTTTACCGGCTCGCCGGAATGGGTGCACACCACCATGTCGCAAATGCCGGCGGCCCGTGCCAGGGCGCCATCCAGATCATCGGTCTGATAGAGCGCCAGCCATTCCTCGTGATTGCCGATCACATAATCCATCTCGCCCTGGATCAGCGCCAGGAAATCGGCCCGGTGCCGATCGACGCAAAACGGATCTGACAGGGTGATGCCCACCTTGCCGCCACCCTGTCGGCAATACTGTGCCGCGGCGGCAAAGGCGGATTTGCCTTCGGGCTTGTCGTAGAGATACCCCTCAAGAAACAGCCAACGCGCGGCACCCGCCACGGCCGGGTCGACATCGCCCGCGTGGAAATCGGCACCCGCACCCAGATAGGTGTTCATCGACCGCTCCCCGTCGGGCGAGACAAAGATCATCGAGCGTGACGTGGGCGCAGGCGCATCCTTGGCCGGAGGATTGGGAAAATCGGTGCCCTGTTCTGCCATGCCGGCTGCATAGAAACGGCCCAGCGCATCGTCTTTCACCTTGCCCAGAAACGCGGTCCTCAGGCCCAGCGTGCCCGCCCCCGCGATGGTGTTGGCAACCGATCCGCCCGGCGCCTGCACCCGGTCGCGCATCGCGGCATACAAAAGCTCGGCCCGCTCGCGGTCGATCAGCTGCATGATGCCCTTTTCAATTCCCATCAGGTCCAGAAAGCTGTCATCGCCATGGGAAATCACATCGACAATGGCATTGCCGATGCCCACCAGATCATAGGGTTTGGTCATGGGGTCTTGTCCTCGTATTGGCACAGGTCGCGGATGATGCAGACCGCGCAGCGGGGTTTGCGCGCGACACAGACATACCGGCCGTGCAGGATCATCCAGTGATGGGCATGTAGCTGATATTCGGCCGGAACATGGTCTTCGATGGCGCGCTCGACGGCGTCGACATCACGGCCCGGCGCCATGCCAGACCGGTTGCCGAGGCGAAAGATATGCGTGTCGACGGCCTGAGCGGGGAAATGCCACCACATGTTCAGCACCACATTGGCGGTCTTTCGCCCGACACCGGGCAACGATTGCAGCGCCGCGCGGCTTGATGGCACCTGACCGCCAAATTCCTCGACCAGGATGCGGCTCAGCTTGATGACATTGCTGGCCTTGTTGCGATAAAGGCCGATGGTCTTGATATGCTGGATCAAGGCCTCCTCGCCCAGGGCGAGCATCTTTTCGGGGGTGTCGGCGATCTGGAACAGGGGCCCTGTGGCGCGATTGACACCCACATCGGTGGCCTGAGCGCTCAGCGCCACGGCCACAACCAGCGTAAAGGCGTTGGTGTGATGCAATTCACCCTTGGGTTCCGGCGCGGCGGCGTGGAACCGCGCGAAGATCTCGCGCATCGCGGCATAGGAAAGTTGCTTGGCCATGGTGCCTTTTGGCGCGTGTCGCGGCTTGCGGCAAGCGCGTTTTGGCGCAAGTTTCGGGTCGCGCGACCGCGGCCGGTCAGGCTATGCTTGGCTTATGACCGATACATCCGCCTATCACTACAACGTCATCCGCCGGGCCATCGATATCATTGATGCGGCCAGGACACCGCTCAGCCTCGAAGATCTGGCGCAAGCCATGCAGATGAGCCCCACCCATTTCCAGCGTGTCTTTTCGGCATGGGCGGGTGTCAGCCCCAAGCGCTATCAGCAGTATCTGGCGCTAAGCCACGCCAAACGATTGTTGCAGGAGCGTTTCACCACACTCGACACCGCGCAGGCCGTGGGCCTGACCGGCACCGGGCGGCTGCACGATCTTTTCGTGACATGGGAGGCGATGGCGCCCGGCGCCTATGCGCGCGGCGGGGCGGACGTGACGATCCGGCATGGATGGCACGACAGCCCTTTTGGCCCGATGCTGGCGCTGGCGACCGACCGGGGGCTGTGCGGTCTGGGATTTGCCGCCGAAACCGGCGCCGAGGCGACGCTGGCCGATCTGATGGCCCGCTGGCCCGCCGCAACCCATGTCGAAGACCCGACGGCCGTTGCGCCCTTGAGCAAGGCCGTGTTCGACGGTGCGGGCGCGGCACGGCTGCATCTGATCGGGGCACCCTTTCAGATCAAGGTCTGGGAGGCGCTCTTGCGCATCCCCACGGGTCATGTGACCACCTATTCCACCATCGCGGACGCCATCGGCCATCCCCGTGCCGTGCGCGCGGTGGGAACGGCGGTGGGGCGCAACCCGATCAGCTGGCTGATCCCCTGTCACCGGGCGCTGCGCAAATCGGGGGAACTGGGCGGCTATCACTGGGGCCTGCCCGTCAAGCGCGCCATGCTGGCATGGGAGGCCGCGACCACCCAGACGTGACGCAGATGTGATGGGCGTCTTTCCGCGCTTGGGAGATTTCCCGCTGCGCAACGCAAAGAGCCCTGATATGATATCCAAGACATCTGCGCCCGCACAAACCGGGCCATAGGGCAGTATGAAAGGGGTAATCTTATGAAAGTGACTTTGAAACGTGTCGTTCTGGCCACCGCTTCGGCCTTGGCGCTGACCGGCTGTGTCAGCAACACCGCCGAGCCGATGGGCCAGCGCACGCAAAGCGGCGCGATCATCGGCGGCATGCTGGGCGGTTTCCTGGGCGCCACCAACAATGACAGCAATCCCGGGCTGGGCGCTGTGGTGGGGGCGGCCACCGGCGCCTTGGCGGGTGGCGCGATCGGCGCGTCGCTCGACCGACAGGCACAAGATCTGCGCGGAACGCTGGCCGATGACCGGATCATGATCCAGAACACCGGGCGCGAATTGATCGTCACCATGCCCGACGGCATCTTGTTTGATGTCGACAGCGCGGCAATCCGCGCCGGGCTGCAACGCGACATCCGCGCCTTGGCCCGCAATCTGCAGAAATACCCCGACACCACCGTCAATGTTCTGGGCCACACCGACAACACAGGATCGGCCGCCTATAATGAGGGTCTGTCAACCCGCCGGGCACAGGCCGTGGCCGGTGTTTTGCTGGAAGAGGGCGTGTCACCCGCACGCGTGCGCGCCATTGGCCGGGGCGAGGATGATCCGGTCGCCAGCAACCTGACCGCCGAGGGCCGCCAGCAAAACCGCCGGGTCGAGGTCATCATTCGTCCGATCCGGTAAGCGCGTCCACACGTCGATGCTGGACAGCCCCCTTTCGCTGGTCATATCACTTGACCAATCTGGAGGGGGTCCCATGCCGTTCCAACGTGTCGAAGCCGAAAAACTGTCGCAATCCGTGGTGCGCCAGATCGAACAGCTGATCTTGCGCGGCATCCTGCGCCCCGGGGAACGGCTTCCCTCGGAGCGCGAATTGAGCGAGCGTCTGGGTGTCTCGCGGCCCAGCCTGCGCGATGCGGTGGCCGAATTGCAGGCGCGCGGCCTGTTGGCGACGCGGGCGGGTGCCGGCATCTATGTGGCCGATGTGCTGGGCTCGGCCTTTTCGCCTGCGCTGATCCGGCTGATCGCCAGCCATGAGGAAGCGGTGTTTGATTACATCGCCTTTCGCCGCGATCTGGAATCCATCGCCGCCGAACGCGCGGCGGTCCACGGGTCGGATATCGACCTCAAGGTCATCGACGCGATCTTTCAAAAGATGGAAGCCGCCCATCGCAAGCGCAACCCCGCCGATGAGGCGGAACTGGACGCGGAATTTCACCTTGCCATCCTTGAGGCCAGCCACAACGTGATCTTGCTGCACATGATGCGCTCGATCTTTGATCTGTTGAAGCAAGGCGTGTTCTTCAACCGCCAGATGATGTTCAAGAGCCGCACCACCCGCGATCTGCTTCTTGATCATCACCGCGCCATCAACGAGGCGCTGCAAGCGCGCGACGCCCCCGCCGCGCGCGCCGCCATCAACGAACATCTCAGCTATGTCGAAAGCCGCCTGGGTGAATTGCGCCGCGCCGAAAAGAACGAGGAAATCGCTCGCCTGCGCTACGCGCATGAGCAAGAACGCGGCTAGAGATCCAGCGCCATGTGCCGGTTCACATCCTTGTAAAGCAGGTAGCGAAACCGCCCCGGCCCGCCCGCATAGCAGGCTTGCGGGCAAAAGGCGCGCAACCACATGAAATCGCCCGCCTCTACCTCGACCCAATCACGGTTGAGCCGATAGACGGCCTTGCCCTCGAGCACGTAAAGCCCGTGTTCCATCACATGGGTTTCTGCAAAGGGGATGCAGGCGCCGGGTTCGAAGGTCACGATGTTGACATGCATGTCATGGCGCAGATCGTTTGGATCGACAAACCGCGTGGTGGCCCAGCGGCCATCCGTGCCGGGCATGGGCGTGGGGGCCACAGCGCCATCCGAGGTGAAAAACGCCTCTGGCCGATCGATGCCATCGACCGCGACATAGCGCTTGCGCACCCAATGCAGCGTCGCGGGCTGGTCGGTGTCGTTCAAGATCGTCCAGCCGCAACCGGGCGGAAGATATGCATAGCCGCCCGTGGCCAGCGCATGGGTGGCCCCGTCAAGATGCACCGACACGGCACCGCCCACGACAAACAGCACGCCTTGCGCGCCCGCTTCGGGTTCGGGCCGGTCAGATCCGCCGCCCGGCGCGATTTCCACGATCAACTGCGCGAAGGTTTCGGCGAAGCCCGTCAGGGGCCGCGCCAGAACCCAAGCCCGCGTGCCCCGCCAATGTGGCAGAAAACTGGTCACGATATCGCGCATCACGCCCTTGGGGATGACGGCATAGCTTTCCGTGAACACCGCACGGTCGGTCATCACCTGCGTCTGGGGTGGATGGCCGCCAGGCGGCGTGGCGTAGAATGGGCTGGGGTCGGTCGGAAGCGGCATGAGCGATGGGTCCATCGATGGAAGCGGTGCGTCGAGACGTGACAAGGCGCAGGGGTCAACCGCCCCCGCAGTGCCATCCTTTCGCACAGTGCGGCCAAAGGAAAGCCCCGACCGTGCAGCCCTCAGGTCGCCTCGCCACCATTGACCGCGATCATCTGCCCCGAGACAAACCGCGCCTCGGGCGAGCACAAGAAGGCCACCATGGCCGCCACATCCTCGGGGCGGCCCATCACGCCCGCCGGGATCGACTTGACCCGCGCCGGATCATCGACCGTTTCGCTTTCCTTGCGGATCTGGCCCGGCGAAACGACATTGGCGGTGATGCCATGCACGGCAAATTCCTGTGACAGCGCCTTGGTCAGACCCCAGACCCCATGCTTGGCCGCCGAAATCGGGGCGCCTTCGTGATAGCCGCGCATGGCCTTCATGCCCGTGAAATTGACGATACGCCCCCATTTGCGCGCCACCATGCCGGGCAGACAGGCACGGCTCAGCCGAAAGGCCGCCGTCAGCGCGGTGTCCATCACCGCGTCCCAATCGGCGTCCGAGGTTTCCAGAAACGGCTTGTGCGGTCTTTGGGCGGCATTGTTCACCAAAATGTCGACAGCGCCGAAGCGATCATGCGCGGCCTGAACGATGCGCGCCACATCCCCGGCGCTCGCCACGTCGCCCATCGCGATCAGCGCCGATCCGCCCGCTGCGGCGACACGGGCGGCGGTTTCTTCGCAACCCGCCAGATCACGCGCACCATTGACCACAACATTGCATCCCATCCGCGCCAGTTGCAGCGCGATCGCCCGTCCGATGTTTTGCCCCGACCCCGAGACGAACGCCGTCTTACCTGCCAAAATGCCAACTGTCATGCCGCGCCCATCCCTTTGCTTTCATGTGGCTTTCAAGGCTTTTTCCAAAACCGCAGCCCGTCACGCCCGCCCTTGGCCACGCTGCCGCGTTACCCGATCGATTGGCATTTGGCTACCCGGCCTTTGTTGGTCAATCAACAGAATATTGTTGACAATTGAGAGATGGCGGCATGAATTGCCCCCATGGAACTGGATCAAGACACCCGCCCTCATGTCGCTTTGCGTCGCCAGCGCCCCTTGGTGCTTGAGGTGCGCGACGAGCTTGAGCGCATGATTTTGCATGGTGACATCGCGCCGGGTGATCGGCTGAACGAATATGCCCTGGCCGAGCAATTGGGTGTCAGCCGCGCCCCCGTGCGCGAAGCGGCCCGGTCACTGGAGCGCGAGGGGCTGGTCACGGCCGTGGCCAACGAAGGCGTCTATGTGCGCAAGCTTGGTCTTGAGGATGCGCTGCAACTCTACGATCTGCGCGCGCTGATGGCGGGGCATCTGTGCGCGGTTCTGGCCAGCCATGCCGATGCCGCAATCAAGGCAGAACTGCGCGGCTGCGTGGCACATATGGACAGCCTGATCGGTTCGGGCGACGAACCCGGCTATTTCGAGCTGAACCTTGCCTTTCACGATCGCATCGCCGAGGCGGCAGGCCCGAACGCCGACCGCGCGCGCGCACTCTACATCGCCTTTGGCAAGGAGGTGCGGTTGCTCAGGCGGCGGGTGCTTGATGGCGCGGCATCGTTGACACAATCAAACGAAGAACATGACCGGATCGTGGCCGCCATCGAGGCGGGCGATGTCGAAGGCGCACGCAAGGCGGGCGCCTGGCACCATGAAAACGGCAAGAAAAGATTGTTGGACAGGCTTTGATCGAGGGACATATGGCAGTCTGTCCAGCCATCCACGCGGATCTGCCCCAAGGGGCAAAAGATCCGCACACACAAACCGAAACCCAAGGGAGGACTACATGACACTTCACACCGATCAGATCGCAAGCCGCATCAAGGCTGGCGTGTTGGGTATGGCACTGGCCGCACCCCTCGCTCTGGCAGGTGCCGCACAGGCACAAACCTATCCCGATCCGGCACAGACGCTGGATTGGACGATCGCGTTTGGCCCCGGCGGCGGCAACGACATCATGGCGCGCACGATCGTCGAGATCTTGAATACCTATGACCTCTATCCCGGCAACATCACGCTTGAGAACCGCGCGGGCGGTTCGGGTGCCGTGGGCTGGGGCCACCTGTTTGGTCAGGCCGGTTCGGGCTATGGCATTTCGACCACCTCGGGCAGCTTCGTGACCACGCCGCTGCAGGCAGACCTGCCTTGGGCGCCCGCCGATTTCACCCCCGTGGCCTTGCTGGCCACCGATGATCTCGTGCTGGTCGTCGCGGGCGATTCCGAGATTCAGGATATCGGCCAGTTCATCGAATTCGCCAAGGCCAACCCGGTCAACATCGGCGGCACCGGCACGGTGAACGTGGACTTCATCGTTCCCGCGCTTTTCGCACAATCGGCAGGGTTTGAGTTCGAATACATCTCGTTCAACTCGATGGCCGATCAGACGACCGCCCTATTGTCGGGTGCAATCGACGCGATGGCGGGCAACCCCGGCGAGATCCTGGGCCTGATCGACTCCGGTGATCTGCGTGCCTTGGCCTATTCGGGCAACTCCACCCCCGAAGCCCTTGCAGGCGTGCCCACGATGGCAGAAGCGGGCCACCCGATCGGCGTGTCGATGCCGCGCGGCCTGATCTTGCCGCCCGATGCACCGGCAGAAGCCCAAGCCTTCTGGATCGAAACCATGCAGCGCGTGGTCGAGACCCCGGAATGGGCCGCCTACATCGAAAACAACACGCTGACCCCCACCTTCCTGTTCGGTGAAGAATTCCGCACCTTCCTGACCGAGACACAAAACGGCTTTGAAGAAGTTTTGCGCTCGGTCGGCGCGATCCAGTAATCGGGACCTGAACCGTGGGCCGGGCGTTATCGCGCCCGGCCCATTTTCCTTGAGCAACGGGGTGGACATGCGCATCGTTTTCTTGCTGGCTGTCTTGGGCGGCGCGATCTTCTACAGCTACATCGCATTTTTCGATCTGACCTTCCTGACGCGGACCGGTCGGATCGGCCCCGGATTTTTTCCGCGCATCGTGGGCGCAACGATGATCGTCATGACGCTGTGGGCGATCCTTGACGCCTTGCGCGACCGCCGGGCAATCGCCGCGGGCGCGGCACCCGGTCCCAATGACACGCCGCCCGGGATCTGGCGGGATGCCATCATCCTTTTGGTCATCGTGCTGTGCTATGCGGTCTTGCTGCGGCTGTTTGGCGGCTTTGTGTCTACGGTGATCTATCTTGGGGTTGCGCTGTTTGTGTTCAATCCGCGCCGCCATCTGCAAAACGCGCTCATTGCGGTGATCTTTCCGGGCGCGGTCTATCTGGCATTTGATCGCTTGTTGAACGCGAACATGCCGCCCGCCCTATTCACTCTGCCGTTCTGATCGGCAAGGCCGCAACGCGACCGCCAAGGGAGCCAAGAATGGACATTTTCTCTGACCTCTTCATGGGCCTGTCGATCGCCATCACGCCCATGAACATGCTGTATCTGCTGATCGGCGCCGTGGTGGGAATGATCGTGGGCGTGATCCCCGGCTTCGGGCCATCGGCCGGTCTGGCAATCTTGCTGCCGCTGACCTTTGGCATGGAACCTGTGGGGGCCATCATGATGCTGGCCGCGATCTATTACGGGTCGATGTATGGTGGCACCATCACCTCGATCCTGCTCAACACGCCGGGCGAAAGCGCCACCGTGGCGTCCACCTTTGACGGCTATCCACTGGCCAAAAAGGGCCGTGCGGGACCGGCGCTGGTGATGCAGGCCGTGGCGTCATTCGTCGGCGGCACAGTCGGCGTATTGCTGATCACCGTTCTGGCGCCCATGTTCAGCCAGGTGTCGCGCAGCTTCGGGCCGCCGGAATATTTCCTGCTGGCGCTCATGGGATTGCTGACACTGATCGTGATGATCGGCTCGAACTGGAAGCTGGGCGTGATTTCGGCCTTGATCGGTCTGGCGCTTGGCACCGTCGGGGTCGATCTGGAGACCGGACAGGGCCGTTATACCTTTGGCTCGGCCGAATTGATCGGCGGCATCTATTTCATCCCGATCGCCATTGGTCTTTTCGGTCTGGGCGAGCTGTTTTATGCCTTCTACACCGGCATGCACCGCGCAGGCGAAGGCACGCTGGTCGATTATCGCAAGGAAACCCGGTTCTGGCCCACCGCGCAGGATTACCTGTCGACCCGCTGGACCATGGTGCGCGGCTCGATCCTTGGGTTCGTCGTGGGCGTGATCCCCGGCGCGGGCGCCACCATTGCCTCGCTCATGGCTTATTCGGCGGAACGCTCGCTGTCGAAAACGCCCGAGAATTTCGGCAAGGGTGAAATGGCGGGGCTTGTAGCGCCCGAAACGGCCAATAATGCCGCCTCATCGGGCGCGATGGTGCCGCTGTTGACCTTGGGCATCCCGGGCTCTGCATCGACAGCGGTGCTCTTGGCGGCCTTCATGTTGTGGGGTCTGCGCCCCGGCCCGCTGTTCATGGAACAGAATTCGGAACTGGCATGGGGCCTGATCGCGTCGATGTATCTGGGCAACATCATCCTTTTGGTGATCAACATCTTCGCGATCCCGCTGTTTGTGCAGATCGTCAAGGTGCCCTACCGCATGCTCGGGCCCTGCATCGTGGTGATCTGTGCGCTGGGAACCTTTACCGTGAACGCCAGCTTCATCGAGGTCTGGCTGATGATGGGGGCGGCGATCGTGGGCTTTTTCATGCGGATGTATGGCTTTTCGCCCGCAGCCTTGGTGCTGGCGCTGGTTCTGGGGCCCTTGGCCGAACAGGCGCTGCGCCAGACACTGACCATTTCGCGCGGGTCGTTCGACATCTTTTTCGAACGCTCGGCGTCGCTGTCGATCATTGCGGTCACGATCGGGCTGGTGGTTTTGCTGCCGCTGATGGGTCGCTGTGGCGCCCGCGCCAAGGCCGGCAAAAAGATCGAAGGCTAAGACCGGGCGGCACACGCACCGGTTCAAAAGGACAAAGGCGCGGGGGCTGGTCCCCCGCGCCTTTTCATGACCGAAGCGACAGTCTTGCCCATGGTCGACAAGCAACGCCCGACTGCCAAGACCGTGCCAACCCCGGGGGCTGCGGCGTCAGGCGGTGGTTTGGGCGTCGGGCATTTTCCATGTGGCCGTCGCATGGGCCGCCAGCTTGCCATCGGGACCATACAGATGGCTTTCCATGAACGACAAGCCGCGCCCGCGCTTGGTGAAACGTCCCTCGCAGGTCACGCTGCCGCCCGACACGGGGCGCATGAATTGCACCTTCATCTCGATCGTGGCACCGGGCCCCGCCACCTTGGCCACCAGATGGCCCATCGAGATATCCATGGCTGACGCCATGACACCGCCATGCAACACACCTTGGGGGTTTTTCAGCATATCGGTCACCTCAAAGCTCAAGCGGCAGACCTGCTTGTCGGGGTCGGCCGCCGCTTCGGGCAGATAGGCAAAGGACAGGCCCAGAAAGCGGGCGAAAAAGAACCGCTCAAAGGCCTGTTCGTGATCGTCCAACGCGTGATCAAGGCGCCTGCGCGCCTCAACCACATCGATGCGGGCCGGTTTGGTGTCGTTCATCGGGCCCGTCACGCGCCGATGAAATTCGGTTTGCGCTTTTCCATGAACGCGCGACGACCCTCGATATAGTCCTGACTGTCGAAACAGGCCTTCACGCGGGCCTCACATTCGGCCAGATCGCGCGCGCTTTCCGGGGCAACGGTCTGGCCGACGATGTATTTCACCGACCCCACCGTCATCGGAGCATTTTCCGCGATCATGCGGGCCGTGTCTTCGGCCACTTGCGCGACCTGGTCATCGGGCACGACACGATTGACCAGCCCCATGATCCGCGCCTCTTCGGCGTCGAAACGGCGGGCGGTGTAAAAGATCTCCTTGGCAAAGGACGGGCCGACCACATCGACCAGCCGCTTGATCCCGTAATAGCCATAGCCCAGACCCAGCTTGGCCGCGGGCACCGCAAAGCTTGCCCCCGCGCCGCAAATCCGCAGATCGCAGCACAGCGCCAGCGCCATGCCGCCACCGATGCAAAACCCGTCGATCTGGGCGATGGTGGGCTTGGGAAAGGCTTCGACCATGTCGTAAACGCGCTTGGTGGTGGCGTTGTAATGGGCCACCGCCTCTTCGCTGGCGCGTTCGCTCTCGAATTTGGAGATATCGGCCCCCGACACAAAGGCTTTGCCCCCTGCCCCCGACAAGATCAGGATGCGCACGCTGGGATCAGCCTGAAAACGGGTCACGGCCGCCTCGACCGCCTCCCACATCTCGAGCGAGACGGCGTTGCGCTTTTCGGGCTGGTTGAAAATGATGCGGGCGATATCGCCGTTTTGTTCGGTCAGGATCTTGTCGGTCATGGGTGGTGTCCCTTCGGATCGTCAGATGGCGCCAGAGGCTTTCATGGCAGCGATCTGGGCTTCGGTGTAGCCGATTTCGGTCAAGATATCGGTGGTGTGCTGCCCCGCAAGCGGCGGTGGCGTGGCAATCATGCTGGGGGTGCGGCTCAGGATGATGGGCTGGCCCACCAGTTCGGTCGCGCCGCGCTCCTGGCTGATGACAGGCTGGGCCAGACCCAGATGGCGCACCTGCGGGTTGGAAAACACCTGACCGATATCGTTGATCTCGCCCGCGGGCACGCCAGCGGCGTTGAAACGCTCGATCCAATCGGCGGTGGTGGCGGTGGCGGTGATTGTCTCGATCTCGGCGTTGAGCGCGTCGCGGTTCTTGGACCGCGCGGCGGCATTGACGTAGCGCTCATCGGTTGCCCAGTCAGACCGCCCCATGCTGTCGCAGAATTTCCGCCAGATCTGATTGCCGGTCACGGCGATATTCATGTAGCCATCATGGGTCTTGAACACGCCGGTCGGGATGGTGGTGGGGTGATTGTTGCCCGCCTGTTTGGGCACGTCGCCGTCCATCAAGAAACGCGCGGCCTGAAAATCCAGCATGAACACCTGTGCCTGCAACAGCGATGTCTGCACCCATTGACCGCGCCCGGAACTTTGACGCTCGAATAGCGCGATCAAGACGCCTTGCGCCGCAAACAGCCCCGCGCACAGATCGGCGATGGGAATACCCACCCGCATCGGCCCGCGACCGGGTTCACCCGTGATGGACATCAACCCGCCCATGCCCTGCGCAATCTGATCGAAACCGGGGCGGTCGGCCAGCGGGCCATCCTGCCCAAACCCCGAGATCGAGGCATAGATCAGCTTTGGATTGGTCAGGCTGAGCGTCTCGTAATCGATACCAAGGCGGTTTTTGACGTCGGGGCGGAAATTCTCGACGATGATGTCGGCGGTATCGGCCAGCCGCTTGAAGGCCGCCAGACCATCGGGCGACTTGAGATCCAGCGTCAGCGAGCGCTTGTTGCGGTGCAGGTTCTGGAAATCGGGGCCATGGCGCGGCCCGCCGAATTGCGCCTCATCCACGGGCGCTTCGATCTTGATCACATCGGCGCCCCAATCGGCCAGTTGTCGCACACAGGTCGGCCCCGATCGCACGCGCGTCAGATCCAGCACGCGAATCCCCCTCAAGGCCGCGCTTGGCGATGGGCCTGAACCCGATGGTCCGGCACCGGAACTTGCGTTGATATCGGGCTGATGTGCCGGCGAATTCATGCTCTCTCCCCGTGGTGCAGATGATATGTTTTGTGTAAGTCAATTGCCTGTGGCTGACAATAAAAATGTTAAATGTTGACAAAATTCCCGACACGAGGTGAGGTGCGCACATGGTTACATCCGTCAAGACAATCGGGTTGCAAAGAGCGACGCTTGCCGGCGAAGTGCGCGGCGAGATCGAGCGCATGATCGTCGGCGGTGATCTGGCCGCGGGCGAGAAACTCAATGAATTGTCACTGTCGACCGCGATGGGGGTCAGCCGCGGCACGGTGCGCGAGGCGATCCGCTCGCTGGCCGATAGCGGGCTGATCGATCTGATCGCCAATCGCGGTGCCTTTGTTCACAAAACCACGCTGGCCGAGGCGCGCAATCTTTACGATCTGCGCGGGGCGATCTTTGCCATGGCCTGCGCGGCGGCCGCGCGACGCCTGCGCGAGGGGGCAGAGCCGCGGCTGGCGGCACAGCTTGAGCGCAACCTTGACCAGATGCGCACGACCCATGCCAATGGCGATGTGGCACGCTACTATGCGCTCAACATCGAATTCCATGATCTGCTGCTGCGGGCGTCGGGCAATCCCAAGGCCAAGATCATGTATGACAACCTTGTGCGCGAAATGCACCAGTTCCGGCGCAAGGGCCTGTCGCTGGTCACCAATGTGGCCGAGTCGATCGCCGAACACGAGGACATCACCCGTGCCATCGCCGCAGGCGACGAAGAGGCGGCCCGCCTTCGCGCGCTGGACCACATCAGCGGCGGCTTTGGCCGTTACATGACCCTAGCCGAACCGGATGCCGGCACGAAAAGCTGAACACCCCCCCGGCAGCAGCATCCCGCAAGACCCGCAAGACCCCGAGGACATGGTATGACGAACCCGCTTTATGATGCGCTCTTTGCCCCCCATGAGGGCAAGACCACCGCTTTTGTGCACCTGCAAGACGGCAGCACGCTGAGCCACGCCGCCTTTCTCGATATCGCCGACCGCACGGCGCATGCGCTGGTGGCGCTTGGGGTCAAACCCGGCGACCGGGTTGCGGTGCATGCCGAAAAATCGCCCCAGACTCTGGCGCTATACGTCGCCTGCATCAAGGCGGGTGTCGTGTTCTTGCCGCTCAACACTGCCTACACGCCCAAGGAACTGGACTATTTCGTCGGCGACAGCGGCGCCGTGCTGTTTGTCTGTGACCCGGCACAGGCTGACGCGATGGCGCCCATCGCGGCGACGGCGGGCGCCATGCTGCACACGCTGGGCGCGGATGGTGCGGGCAGCCTGAGCGATCTGGTGGCCTGCCAGCCCGGCACAGGCTTTGCCGCCGTGTCGCGCAGCGCGGATGATCTGGCGGCCTTTCTTTACACCTCGGGAACCACGGGGCGCTCCAAGGGGGCGATGCTGACGCAAGAAAACCTGTTGTCCAATGCGCAAGCGCTGGTCGATGTCTGGCGCTTTACGGCGGATGACGTGCTGTTGCATGCGCTGCCGATCTTTCACAGCCATGGCTTGTTCGTGGCGACCAATGTGATGGCGCTGGCGGGCGGCGCGATGATCTTCTTGCCGAAATTCGATCTTGAAACCGTGCTGGCGCGCCTGCCGCAGGCGACGACGATGATGGGGGTGCCCACCTTTTACACGCGGCTTCTGGACGATCCGCGCTTTGACCGCGATCTGGTCGGGCACATGCGGCTGTTCATCTCGGGTTCGGCCCCGCTTTTGGCCGAAACCCATCGGGCGTTCGAGGCGCGGACCGGGCATCGCATCCTGGAACGCTACGGCATGACCGAAACATCGATGAACACCTCCAACCCCTATGACGGCGAGCGCCGCGCAGGCACGGTGGGCTTTGCCCTGCCCGGCGTCGAGGTGCGCGTCTGTGATCCCGAAACCCGCGCCGAATTGCAGGTGGGCGAGATCGGCATGCTGCATGTGCGTGGGCCAAATGTGTTCAAGGGCTATTGGCAGATGCCCGAAAAGACCCGCGAGGAATTGCAAGACGATGGCTGGTTCATCACCGGCGATCTGGCCCGTATCGATGCCGATGGCTATGTCACCATCGTGGGTCGCGGCAAGGATCTGATCATCTCGGGGGGCTACAACATCTACCCCAAGGAGATCGAGGTGTTCCTGGATGCCCAACCGGGTGTGAAGGAAAGCGCCGTGGTGGGCGTGCCCCATCCCGATTTCGGGGAAAGCGTGGTCGCTGTTCTGGTGCCCGAAGCCGGCGCCACCCTTGATCTTGCCGCCATCGAGACGGCTGCGCGCGCTGAGCTGGCGGGGTTCAAACGCCCTCGCCGGGTCGAGATCATGGCCGATCTGCCGCGCAACACCATGGGCAAGGTGCAAAAGAACGATCTGCGCGCCCGCTTTGCGTCGGTGTTTCAGCCCAAGATCGACTGACAAGGCCCCGCTGCGATCCTTGGCCATGGGTGCATATCCGGGCCAAGGCGTGCCGGGGCTTGACCGATGTTAAGGCACAAGGGGCGCCGGGTGGGCAGGCTCGGGGCGATGCGTTCCCATCAGATGAACTTGGGCGCGACCATGCGCGGCGCCACGACAGACGCAGGGCTGCGGTCGCGCCGGAAAAGGCCCGTCATGCCCGACCAAACACCCGACACCGCGCGACATGCCAGACAGCCACGCCGACACGAAGCGCCCGAAACCGGTGCCACAGACCCCGGCGCCGCACTGGCCGAACAGGCCGAGCTGGCGTGCGGCCTGCAGGCCAGACCGCCCGAGCTTGCCCACCGTTCGCCCGATCTGTCGCAAGATCGCTATTCCACCAAAAGTCTGGATCGTGCGACCAACGCCCATCTGGCGCGTTTCACGCTGGGCATTTCGCCCTATGGGCTGGCGTCAACCATGTTCACATGGTGGGTGCATCTGTTGGGCTCGCCCGGCAAACAGGTGCAACTGGTCGAAAAGGCCGCGCGCAAGACCACACGGCTTGCAATTCATATGGCCGAAGCGGTCCGCGACCGCGACACACCACCCTGCATCACCCCCCTGCCCCATGATCATCGGTTCGACCACCCAAGCTGGAAGCTGTGGCCCTACAGCCTGATCTACCAGAACTTTCTTCTGACCCAGCAATGGTGGTACACGGCCGCATGCGACATCGATGGGGTAAGCCCGCGACAAGAACAGGTCGTGTCCTTTCTCAGCCGTCAATTGCTCGACATCATCTCGCCGTCGAATTTCGTGGCCACCAACCCCGAGGTCGCGGCAGCAACGCTGCAACAAGGGGGCATGAACCTTGTGCGCGGTGCCCGGAATTTTCTGGAAGATTGGGAACGCGCGGTTTCGGGCAAGCTTCCTGTCGGAACCGAGGATTTTCTGCCGGGCCGCGATGTCGCCATCACAGCGGGCAAGGTGGTGTTTCGCAACCGCCTGCTTGAGCTGATCCAATATGCGCCCAAGACCGACAAGGTATGGGCCGAGCCGATCTTGATCATTCCCGCCTGGATCATGAAATTCTATATCCTTGATCTGAGCCCAAGGAATTCCTTGGTAAAGTACCTTGTTGAGCAAGGCTTTACCGTTTTCATCGCCTCATGGCGCAACCCGACGGCCCAAGATCGCGACACATCCATGACGGATTATTTCGCCGCCCTCGAAGCCGCGATCGATGCGGTGTCGGCGATTGTGCCCAAACGCAAGATCCATGGCATCGGCTATTGTCTGGGCGGCACGCTGATGGCCGCCAAGGCCGCACAGATGGCCCGCGACAGCGATGACCGCTTGGCCAGCCTGACGCTTCTGGCCACTCAGACCGATTTCGAGGAACCCGGCGAATTGCAGCTGTTTGTCAGCGAAAGCGAAGTGGCGTTTCTTGAAAACATGATGTGGGATCAAGGCTTTCTGGATACCAAGCAAATGGCTGGCGCGTTTGAGCTGTTGCGCTCCACCGACCTGATCTGGTCACGCTATATCCATGACTATCTGATGGGTCAGCGTCAGGGCATGTTTGACCTGATGGCATGGAATGCCGATGCAACCCGCATGCCTTATCGGATGCACAGCGAATACCTCAGGCGGTTCTTTCTCGACAATGAACTGGCCGAAGGCAGATATGTGGTGGGCGACAAGCCGGTGTTGCTTAGCGATATCGTGGCGCCGATCTTTTGCGTGTCGACCACATCCGATCATGTCGCGCCGTGGCGGTCAGTCTACAAGCTGCACCTGTTGACCGATGCACCCGTCACCTTTGTCTTGACCAATGGGGGCCACAATGCGGGCATTGTCAGTGAACCGGGCCGCGACGGGCGGCATTTCCGCTTGCGCATGACGCAAGGCCATGACCGCCCCCTGACGCCCGAAGAATGGCAAGCTTCGACCGATCTGCAACAAGGATCATGGTGGCCCGCGATGCTGGCATGGCTTGCCGGGCATTCGAGCGGCCAATCAGCGCCCCCTGAGCTTGGCACGCGTGCTGCCCCCTATCGGGCACTGGGCGACGCGCCGGGCAGCTATGTGTTGCAACGCTGACCGCACGGCCTGTCTGCACGGGTGCTGGCCGGGCTTTGTGCCGTGACCGCGTCAGGCGGCCGGCACGATCTGCTGGCGCAGCACAGGCGGATCGATTTCCGCAATCGCGGCCAAGGCAGGAAGATCGCGGATGACCATCCGCATGGGGGCGCGCAGCTCCAGGATATCGTCGCGGCGAAACCGCTGCAGCGTGCGGCACATATGCACCGCCGACAGGCCGCAAAAATCCCCCAATTGCTGCTGTGTCATGGGAATGTGATAGGCCCACCCCTCCGACAGGCCGCCACCGGTCGAGCGCAGGCACAATTCGCACAGCGCAAAGGCCACGATGCTGTCGGCGCTGCCTTTCCCCAATCGCAACATGCGCGCCGACATGCGCGACATCGCCGCCCGCACCGACCCATCGCTGGCACGCGCCAGATCGGGGCGCTCCCGCAACAGGCGCTGCCAGTCCTGACGGGGAATGGCCGCATAGCTCACATCCGTCAGGGCCTCGATCTCGACCACGCTGGTGCAAAGATCGGCCGAAACCGCATCAAGAAATCCGCCCGGCAAAACCACATCGACAATCTGGCGATGGCCATCCAACATCGATTTGGCGACCGCAAGCCAACCCGAGAAAAGCACATAATGCCCCCCCGCCACCTCGCCCTCAAGCTTGAGGGTCGAACCCGCCCGGCGCATGACGCGATGGGTGTCGGCCAAGACATCGGCGAACGGCGGCACGCCGATGGCCTGCGCGCCGTTGGACCACGGCGCGGGATCGCGCGCATCCTCTCGGCATGGCCGTTGGTGATTCATGCGCTGACCCTCCCGGTGGCGGTATGCGCCGCACAAACGGACAGCGCGCCGCCCCACCACCAGACGCAAGCTATCAAGGTGCTGCCCGGACAGTCATTGATGGCCATCAAGCGCGCGCATGTTCTGGCGCGGCACGCGGCTGGGGCGGGATTAACCAAGGTTAATGCGTCGGGCCGCCGGGCTGACATCATCGCAACATCCGCGCAGCCCCCCAATCAACCCTGTGGAGCGACAAGATGACCCGAAAAAGCACCACACATATCGGCGACATGATGGATCAAGCCCGCGCCGTCTTGTCCGCAAACCCGGCCATCGCCCCGCAAATGGCGCAGTTCTGGAAGGCGCAAGACCAGATGCTGCAAGACGCCGAAACCTATTCCCAGGCCTGGTTCGCGCGCCGCCATGTCGCGATCAAATCCGCGCTTGATGCGCTTGGCAAAAGTGATGGCGCAGGCGGGATCGACCCCGCAAGATCAGTGCAACTGGCCCTGGAGTGGCAGCGCCAGTCCTTGCAGCGGATGGCAGACGACATGCAGCAATGGATGACGCTTTGCACGCGCTGCGCGGGCCACATGACCGAGGCCGAGATCGAAGCCGGAAAAGAGGGCGCCGAACATCTGGTCAAACAGGTCGCTGCAACCACCCCGGTGAAGCACGCAACGCCGGTATAGGCGATGGCGTCCGAAACCATGCAATCGGGACACATGCCCGGGCCTGTCGCACCGACAGGCACATCATGGCGCCAAGCCTAGCCCGCAGCACTTGCCGTGATCGCCGCTTCGATCTTGTCGAGCGGGAACTTTGTATAGTCCTTGGCAATCTCGGCCATGATCATGTCGGTCAGCGGCGCATCCAGCGCCTTGCGCAGCGCACCCAGCGTGCGCGGATCGGCAATGATCACAAGGTGGCGAAACTGGCCCGATGCCGCACCAGAGGACAGCACCTGTGCGACATGCCCGGCAAAGCGCTCTTTCGCGACACGATGCCAATCGGTTTGCTCCATCGCGCTTTTGCCCCATGGCTCGACCCCATGCCCGGTCTGGCGCACCGCATCGTTGCGCCGCCCCGGACGATCGCTGGCCAATTCATGGGCCGGCGGAATTGGGCGGGTCTCATGGGCGACCATCTCAAGGTGCAGCGCCAGACGATCGCCGACATTGCGCAAAAGCAGATATGTTTCGCCATCTGCGACGAGAACCCATGTTCCATGTTCGATTTGCACGGCGGTCTTCCTTATCCGTTGCGCGACCCATGTGTCGGGCCTGCATGCTAACAGGATCAGGCCCGCGCGACTTAACGCGCGTTAAGGTGCCCCCGGACAAGGCGCGGCACTCTGGGTTTGGGGTTTTTCGCCGCATGATGCGGAGTGCAGACCCGAAAACCAGAAAGGCCGGGCATGCAGACCGCATTGGAAATCGCCTTCAAGCATGTGGCGCCCACCGAGGACCTGAAGGCCCTGATCCACGAAAAGGCCGCGCATCTGGAAACGCTTTTTGATGGCATCACCAGTTGCCACGTCTTTGTGCGCGCACCCCATGGCAGCCAGCGGGTTGGCAATCTGTTCGAGGTGACTGTCGAAGTGCGCGTGCCGGGCAAAGAGCTGGTCGTGCGCCAACATCACAAGGATGTGCCGCAGCATGCCCATCTGCACGTCGCAATACGCGATGCCTTTGCCGCCATGGCGCGCGAGGTGACGGGCTGGAAAGCGCAGATCGGCGGCACCGTCAAAGCCCATGACGGCCCCCTGCAAGGCAAGGTGGTCAACATCCGGCATGACAAGGATTTCGGCCAAATCATCGCCACCGACAACCGTCTGATCTATTTCCATAAAAACAGCGTGATCGACGGAAGCTTCGACACGCTGCAACCGCGCGATGCCGTTGAACTGGTGGTGCAAAGTGATGAGAGCGCAATCGGCCCACAGGCCAGCAGCGTGCGCCGGATCTCGACCCTGGCCTTTGACCCCACCCGCAAACCCAGCCGCAGGTCTTGACCCGTGGCAAGATAGCCTACCCATCTGACACGGCGACATGATCGTGCCAGATCGCGCTCCGTGCGGCCGTGGTGGTGGCTGATCTTGCCAGCGCCGTGGCGCGGTCGTGGCAAGCGACACACGGCGGCGGGCCGCCTTCAGATCGAGACCTGCGCAAAGATATCTTGCCGTGTCACATCGCCAGCGGCCGCCGACAGCACCACACGCCCCCGGTTCAACACGCAAAAGCGATCGGCCAGC
>ERZ888423.1457-NODE-1457-length-20302-cov-53.465847_pt1 | contig 20302 bp, 15 predicted proteins | sample MGYA00520523_ERZ888423 | MGnify/ENA primary metagenome ERZ888423 (study PRJEB32303, sample SAMEA104408611) | aquatic metagenome | biome: Brackish water; feature: Pelagic; material: water | place: Baltic Sea | collected 2014-06-08T10:24:00 | depth 30,27 m ...
TAATTGTTGATCACCAAGAAATTGGTGAAATGGAACGTGGGCACGCGCGAACCGTTTCCGAAGATGCGTTCGAGCTGGTGGTTGTCCCTTCCAGTGTTCACGGAGCGAATGCATCTTCAGCTCGTGTGCGCCGCATCGGCCCCTGCCGTCAACCGATGCGGCGCACCCGGTCGCTTTTCATCGCTGTCGATGACGGGTTGTCCGCATTCCTGCGATACAGGCTCATGCTGCGATTGCTGCCGCAAGGTCATGCGCAATCGCGCGGGCGAGCCCGCGTCAAGACAGTGCGCGCTGATCGGGCGCAGCGCCGCTACATGGACAAAGCGATGGCAACAACAGACCGTCAGAGTGCGTCGTGCCCGATCGTATCCACCAGATCAGGCGAACGCGGCATGCTTTGCAACCGCTGCTTCGCCAGACCCGATGAATAAAGAGGTTGGATCAAACGCGACGCGCTCTAGTGCGGTTCGCCCGCACGCGCGGGGGGTGGGGTTGGCTTGTCTGTAGCGGGTGGATCTTCGTAAAGCGACCAGTCATGGCTGCGTTCGCTCTTGGGAAGATCGGACCGGTCCAGGCGCATGCTGATATGGGTCTGCGCCAGGAAATGCGCTGTGATTGGTGCTGTCAAAAACAGGAACAGGGTGATCATCAACTCGTGAAACGAGAACATGCCCTTGACCAGAAGGAAATAGAGCATGGATGCCACAAGCACCCCGCCCACACCCAGTGTTGTCGCCTTGGTCGGAGCATGCAGGCGTTGCATCGTGTCCTTGAGCTTGAGCAGACCGAAGCTGCCCACCAGGCCGAATAAGCCGCCGATCACGAGAAAGACAGAAATCAGGATGTCTGAAAGCATGATGGCCCCTTATTCTATGATGTCGCCGCGCAAGACGAAGCGGCAATACGCAACGGTCGAGACAAAGCCGACCATGGCGATCAGCATGGCGGCCTCGTAGTAGACCCCGGTGCCTTCGAGGGTGCCATAAAGGATCAAGAGCGCGATCATGTTGATCACCATGGTGTCGAGGGCCAACACCCGGTCGGCCCGCCCCGGCCCATGGATGATCAACCACAGGTTCATCAACAGACCCAGGCCAAAACAGCCCATGGCAAATATCAGCGCGTAGGTGATCATGGGAAAATCTCCAATAACCGTCTTTCGTAGCGGGACTTGATGTCGTCGCGCACGGCGGTCGGATCTTCACAGTGCAAGGCATGCACGAGGATCGATGTGCCGCAAGAGGACAGCATGGCCGAGACCGTGCCCGGTGTCATTGTGATGGTGCCTGCAAGTACCGTAATGGCCTCGGGCGCGTGCAGGTCCAGCGGTATGGTGATCCAGACCGATTTTAGGTCGCGGTTCGGTTTGAACAGGATGATCAGCGCGATCTGCACATTGGCAACGACGATATCCCAGAGCACCACGAGGATATATTCAACGATCTTGAGAGGGTGCCTTATGCGGGGTTTCCCGGGCCAGTAGGGCGCTGTCAGAAACGGGATCAACAGCCCCAGGACCCCGCCCAGAATGACGTTGCCAAGCGTGATCTTGTTGACCAGGGCCAGCCAGATCAATGTCAGGGCCAGCGAGAGCAGAGGATGGGGGATAAGCCTGCGCAGCATCACCGGGCCTCCTCTGATGCGCCATTCAGCACAGCATCGACATAGCCCGAGCTTTCGTAGATCTGGGCTGATGTGGCTTCGAGGTAGCTTGTCACCGGACCCGCCGTGGCCGCCAGCGCCACAAGCAATGCCACTGCCAGCATGGCGGGCGCCACGTCAAACCCGACCGCGGGAATTGGCGCCGATCGATGGTCCTGAGCGGCCGCGGTATTGGATACATCCGCCGTGTTCATGCTTGCAGAGGTCGATTTCCAGAACAAGATGCTGCCGGCCCGGGCAAAGCCCAGGATGCTCAGCAACGACGCAACCAGGATCGCCGTCCACGCCCAGCCAATCACCTCAGGTGCGCTGAGCGCGTCAAGGATCATCAGCTTGCCAAGAAAGCCGGAAAGCGGCGGCATGCCCACCATCCCGATGGCGGCGACGAAAAACAGGGCTGCAAAAAGCCCGTTGTGCATGGTGGCGGGTTGTAGGCCAAGCCAGTCGTTGCCGCGCCGGGCGACGATCAGATCGGCCAGCAAGAACAGTGCCGCGGCCGAAAAGGTCGAATGGATCAAGTAGTAGAGCGCCGTGGTCGTGGCATAGGGGTCAAAAACGGAAACCGCCAACAAGAGCGTCCCCATCGACCCCACGACGGCATAGGACAGAAGCGGTCCCACCCGGCGCGCCCCCAGCACACCGACTGCGCCCAAGGCGATGGTCAGGAGCGCAAGCGGAAACAACCAATCGCCAATCAGCGTGTCGGTGGCCGGGTTGTCCGGACCAAAGGCCATGCCGTGGATGCGGATGATCGCATAGGCGCCAACCTTGGTCATGATCGCAAAGAGTGCCGCCACTGGCGCGGGTGCATTTGCATAGGTCGCAGGCAGCCAGAAATGCAGCGGAACCAGCGCTGCCTTTATCCCGAAAACGATCAACAACAGCATTGCAGCGACCCGGATCAAGCCGCTGTCATCGGCGCTGCTTTCTTGCACCTTGACCACCAGATCGGCGATGTTCAGCGTCCCTGTTGCCGCGTAAAGCGTGCCCAGCGCAAACAAGAACAGCGTCGATCCGACAAGGTTCATCACCACATATTGCAGCCCAGCCTGCAGGCGTGTCTTGCCTCCCGAATGGACCATCAGCCCGTAGGAAGCGATCAACAGCACCTCGAAGAACACGAACAGGTTGAACGCGTCCCCCGTCAGGAAAGCACCGCAGATGCCCATCAATTGGAATTGGAACAATGCATGAAAATGCCGCCCGCGATTGTCCCATTCGGTGATCATGGCATGCAGCAACACGATCACCGCAAGAATGGCTGTCAGCAACACCATCAGCGCCGACAGCCGGTCCAGCACCAAGACGATACCAAAAGGCGCGGGCCAATTTCCAAGGTAGTAGACATGCGTCTCGCCCTTGGCTGCAAGCACCGTCAGGCCGATTGAAATGGCCAGCAAGGCCAATGTGCCGATCGCCGACGCTGCGCGCGCCACGACAATGTCGTGACGCATCACAAAGGCGATCAGGGGCGCCAGCAGCGCCGGCAAAATGACAGGGGCGATGATCCAGTGGTTCATACGTCCCGCTCCTTTGGTTCAAAGCGGAATTTGATCTGCTCATGCTCGGGGTCGCGCGCATCCCGTGCTGTTGCGCCTTGGTCTGGCTGGTCGGGGGCTTGCATGTCGATCTTGTCATCGCCGACCTCGAGGTAGGCACCAAGGGCGAACATCACCAGCACGGCAGTCATGCCAAAGCTGATCACGATTGCCGTCAGCACCAGCGCCTGTGGCAGAGGATCGGTATAGGCGGCAAAGTCTGTGACCGTGTAGCCGTCCAGAACCGGTGGCTTGTTCACGGCCAACCGCCCCGTCGAGAACAAAAAGACGTTGACGGCATAAGACAGCAAGGCCAAGCCAAGGATCACGGCAAAAGCCCGCAACCGCAAGATCAGATAGACCCCCCCAGCGGTCAGGGCGCCAACGGCGCTGGCAACAAGTAGCTCCATCTCAGGCCCCCTTTCCCGTCGATGACGGTGCGCGCACAGCCAGGCTTGGGTCGTATTCCATCGGCTCTTGATTGACGGTTTCACCGGCGTGGCGGGCCAGACGCGACAGGCTGTAGAGCATCAGCATCACCGCGCCCAAGACGCAAAGGAAAACCCCAAGGTCGAACAACAAGGCGGTGGCCAATTCGAACTCCTCGATCGGCGGAAATTCGAAATAGCCGAAGTTCGAGGTCAAGAAGGGCCGACCAGCCAGCCATGAGCCCACCCCCGTCAGGCCGGCGATCAATACGCCAAAGCCGATGAGAGCATGATATTCGAACCTTTTGCGCCGTGTGGTCCATGCAAATCCGCTGGCCATGTATTGCATCAACAGCGCGATCGAAAAGATCAACCCGGCCACGAAACCGCCGCCCGGTTGATTGTGGCCGCGCAAGAAGATGTAGACAGCCACCATCAATGCGATGGGCAACATCACCCGGGTTGCCACCACCATCATCAGCGGATGGCGATCACGCGACCGGTCCGCGCCAAAATCGGCATTGCGCAGCTTTCGTCCCGCAGGGCCGTTCAACAACGCCTCCATCAGCGCGTAGATGCACAGGCCCGCAATCCCCAGCACGATGATCTCGCCATAGGTGTCATAGCCACGGAAATCCACCAGGATCACATTGACCACATTGGTGCCACCGCCCCCCGACTTGGAGTTGGCGAGGTGGAAATCCGAAATCGTCGAAAAATCCCGCAGCATGAAGCTATAGGCCAGCGCCGCAACTGCCACACCGGTGGCGATGGCAAGGGCGGCATCGCTTGTGCGGCGACCCGCCCCGCTTTCGATCGGGGTTTGCTTGGGTAGAAAATGCAGCGCAAGCAGCAACAACAAGATGGTCACGGTCTCGACCGTGATCTGTGTCAGCGCAAGATCGGGCGCCGAGAGATACACGAAACCAGATGAAATCATCAGGCCGATCACGCCGATCACCACCAGCGCACGAAACCGCACCCGGTGGTGGATCACGACCATGGCCACCGCCGCCATCAAGAGCACCCACCCCACGAACACCACCGGCGGTACCGGGGTCAGGTCGCGTGTCACGGGGCCCATGGTGCCACCCGTGAAGGCAATGGCACCCAGCGCAACAGTCACCGCGACAACGATCGCAAGATAGCGGCTGATTGCGCCATGATGCAGTGTTGCGGTCAGTCCGCGCATGCTGCCTACGCTTGCGGCAATCAATCGGTCAAAGATCGCCTTGGCCTCGGGGCGTGGCGCGGCGACCCAGATCCGATCAAGATGCCTGTGCATGACAAGCAAGATCGCCCCGCCCAGAATTGCCGCCACCGACATCAGGAACGCGGTGTTCACCCCGTGCCAGATCTTGAGGTAAAATGTCAGATCTTGCCCGGTCACGGCCTCGGCCGCCATTTTGACGACCGGGGTTGCCAAAAAGGGTGCAACCCCGATGGCGATCACGAAAATGCACAAAAAGGCAGGCGCGGCCCACATGCCAAAACCGGGATCATGTGGCTTGGCAGGATAGTCGTCGCGCGGGGGGCCGGCGAAAACATGAAAGATGAACCGCAAGCTATAGGCGACCGAGAACAGCGCGCCCAAAGTTGCAAGTGTCCCGACGATCCATGAGTTCTGGTACCATGTGGTGTGGGCCGCCTCATGCAGCATGGCCTCTTTGGACAAAAAGCCGTTGAACAGCGGGAACCCCGCCATGGACAGCGCCGCAACCGTCCCGATCACCGCTGTGATGGGCATCAGCCTGGCCAAACCGCCCAGACGTTTGATGTCGCGCGTGCCGGTTTCGTGGTCAATGATGCCTGCCGTCATGAAGAGCGCGGCCTTGAAGGTCAGGTGGTTGATAATATGGAAAACCGCAGCGATCGCCGCCTCCTTGGTGCCAAACCCAAGAAGCATGGTCAGCAATCCCAGATGCGAGACCGTCGAAAAGGCCAGGAGTGCCTTGAGATCGTCCTTGAAAAGCGCGATCACCGCGCCCAGCACCATGGTGACCAAGCCCACGCTTGCCACGGTGTAGAACCACAGATCGGTGCCCGCCAAGGCGGGCCACATGCGTGCCAGCAAGAACACGCCTGCCTTCACCATCGTCGCCGAATGCAGATAGGCCGACACTGGCGTGGGGGCGGCCATGGCATGCGGCAACCAGAAGTGGAACGGGAACTGCGCCGATTTTGTGAAAGCCCCAAGCAAGATCAGGATCAATGCCGGTGCATACCACTCACTCGCCCTGATCTGATCGCCTGCTGCAAGAATATCCGTCAGGTGATAGCTGCCGACGATCTGGCCCAGGATCAGCATGCCACCGATCATCGCCAGACCGCCAGCACCTGTCACCGTCAATGCCATGCGTGCGCCTTGACGACCTTCGGGAAGGTGCTTCCAGTATCCGATCAACAGAAAGGAAGAAAGCGAAGTAAGTTCCCAAAAGATCAACAAAAGCAATATATTATCGGAAAGAACGATGCCCAGCATCGCGCCTTGGAATAGCAGCAGATAGGTATAGAATTGCCCCATCGGGTCTTTGCTTGACAAATAATAGCGCGCGTAGAGCGTGATCAGCAGCCCCACACCAAGGATCATGCACGCAAAAAGCAGCCCCAGCCCGTCGAGGAAGAAGGCCGCCGACAAGCCCAACTGCGGCAACCATTCGATCTCGTAGCGGTAGACGGTACCATCCATCACGCCCGGAGCGAGCGCCCCCAACAGCACCAAGGCAAGCACTGTGGGAATCGCAGTGAAGCTGGCGCAGGCATTGCGCCCTGCGCGAATCATTATTCCGGGCACCAGCGCGCCCAGAAACGGCAAGATCGCGATGATCGCTAACAGGCTGTTTTCAGAAAACATGCGCGGCTCCGCTGGGTCGAGTACAGTGCAAAATCAAGGATGCGCGCCCATGATGTAACGCTTGGCCATTCCGGGTAACGCAGGGCGAAGTGGGATGCTGGTCGCGAAAGTTCAAGCCGGGGAAGAAGACGCCATTTTACAATCCGGCGCTGCGCCCATGACCCTCTGAAACAGTCGCGGCGGTCGCTTCTTGCAAGGCTCAGCCCTTGTCGTCGTCACCTGCACCGCCTCCCCGTGCTTGAAGCGCCAAGGCGCCCTGTTGTGGCCTGCGCGTTTGGCGCGGCACTTGCTTGGCCGACACGATCACCTGACACGGCCACCAGTTCAAGCGTTTTCGGAGCCAAGTATAGGTTGACGTTGCAGAAATCTGTCGATTCAGGTTTGCAAAAAGGCGTGGCTGCCATCGGGGCGAATGGCCACGGCGGTCAACCGGCCTGTCGACCATGCGCCGGTATCAAGGCCGATCCGGCCATCCGACAGGCTTGGCGCGCTTTGCTCCACATGGCCATGGGCCACCCATGCGTCGTCGCGGCGTGGGGTGGTGTCGAATTCCGGGTGCCCCCACAGCAGCACCCGCGTGCTTTGGTCCGTCATCGGACGCAGCGGATCGGCCCCCGCATGCACCGCCCACAGATTGCCCGAGTGCCAGACCAAAGGCCGGTCTGCGATCCAGCCATGCGTTGCCTCGCCCACCGCTTCGGCCAGACGGGCGGCGGCATCCGCCCATGCGGGCGCGGTGGCGCCTTGGTCCAGCCCAACGGGGTCAAGCCCATAGCTGGCCAGTGTTGCCGCCCCGCCCTGGCGCAGCCAACGCGGACCGCGTGCGGTTGGATCAAGCATAAAATCGAGCAGCATGCGTTCGTGATTGCCCATCAGACAGGTGACATTGCCGGGAAATTCGAGAGTCAATGCCCGTAGCCGTGCCGCCACGGCCGCGCTGTCGGGGCCGTGATCGATGTAATCGCCCACAAAGACCAGTTGCGGGTCCACCGCGCCTGTGCCGCCGATATGGGCATCGATCAGATCCAGCATCGTTTCCAGCAGATCGGCGCGCCCATGGATGTCGCCCACGATATAGCATGGCAAATCCGGGCGCGGCAGATCGGGCCCGGCCATGGCCGGGGTCACACGGCCAGTTTGGCCAATCAGAAGAGAGCGGAGGTGGCGCATCATGATGGGTGTCAGGTGGCCCTTGGGCGCCCGCTTGGCAAGCGCAAAGACACCAGATTGCGACCGCTCAGTCGCGGGCGCGCAACACCCTTGCCGGGCGTGCAGCCAATGGGCGCAGCGCAAAGCCCAATCCCGACAAGAGCGTGGCCAGCGCGCCGCCCAGAATGATGGCGATGGCTGACACGGGTTCGAACCGATAGGTGGTGTCCATCACAAAGGTCATCACCGCCCAGCCGCCCAGCCCCCCCGCCAGGATCGCCACGACCCCCGCCGCAGCCCCAAGCAGCGCCGCGCGCAAGGCAAAACTGGCCAGAATGACCCCGCGCGATGCGCCAAGCGTCTTCATCACGGCCGCCTCGAACACGCGGCCACGCTCACCGGCGGCTGCGGCACCGATCAACACGATAAATCCGGTGACGAGCGTGGCCGCCGCACCATAGGATGTGGCGGCGGCCAGGCTGCGCAGCGCGCTGGCCACCTGATCAAGCGCATCGCGCACCCGGATCGCGGTGATGTTGGGCGCAGCGCCCGCCACATCACGCAAGATCGCGGCTTCGGCCGCTTCTTCGGCATAGACGGTGGCGATATGGGTGTGCGGTGCGCCCGCCAGCGCGTTCTGCGACAGCGTCAGCACAAAGCCGATCCCGGCATTTTCGAAGCGCACCTCGCGCAGCGCGGCGATCTCGGCCTCGATGTCGCGGCCAAGGATGTTGACCGTCAGCCTGTCGCCGATGCTCAGCCCGATTTCGGCCGCTTCTTCGGCCGCAAAGGCCGCCAGCGGCGGGCCGGAATAGTCGTCGGGCCACCATGTGCCTGCGACGATTTCCTCGGGCGGGGGGGCCGAGGTGGCATAGGTCACGCCCCGGTCGCCCTGGATCACCCAGTGATCACCCGCCACGTCTTGCGCGCGCTGGCCGTTGATGCGGGTGATGATCCCGCGCAGCATTGGCGCGGTGTCGACCCGGCTGACGGCAGGGTCGCCCGTCACGCGGTCAAGAAAGGGCTGAAGCTGGTCGGGCTGGATGTCGACAAAGAAATACGAGGGGGCGACCGTCGGCAGATCGCGCTGGATGGCGGCGCGCAGGTTGGTGTCGATCTGACCCACCGCCGCCAGAACCGCCAGCCCAAGGCCCAAAGACAAGACAACGCTCATCGCCTCGGATCCGGGGCCGCCGACCGACCCCAGCGCCGTGCGCAGCGCCGTGTGCCCGCGCAAGATCCGCGCCCGCGCCAGCCGCCGTGACAAGGCCCGGATGCCGCGCGCGGCCAGCGCCAGCAACAAAAGTGCGCCCATGATGCCCCCGGCGGTGCCCAGCGCCAGACGCTCGATCCCCGACAGCCAGGTGGCCAGACCGATCAACAAGGCCGCAAGTGCGACGATGGCCATCAGCCAGATCGGCCGCGGCCAGGCCTGCACGCCCCCCGCCGCATCCCGGTAAAGCGCCGCCGCGCGCAGGTGTTCGGTGCGGGCCAGTGGCCAAAGCGTAAAGATCAACGCCGTCAGAGCGCCGTAAAGGGCGGCCTCGGCCAAGGGTGCGGGATAAAGGGCAAAGGCGATGGGAATGGGCAATTGCGCCGCAATCAGCGGTGCAAAGATCAGCGGCAGCGCCGCGCCCAGAACCAGCCCAAGGCCCAGCCCCAACAGCGTCAACAGCCCCACCTGCATGAAATAGGCGGCAAAAATCGTGTGCCCCTCGGCCCCCAGTGTCTTGAGGGTGGCGATTGTTTCGACCTTGCCCTCCAGATAGGCACGCACGGCGGCCGACACGCCGACCCCGCCCACGGCCAGCCCGGCCAGCCCCACCAGCACCAGAAAGGCGCCGATCCGGTCGACAAAGACCTGCACCCCCGGCGCGCCGTTGCGGCTGTCGCGCCAGCGCAGCCCCGTATCCTCAAAACGCGCGCGCGCCGCGACCGAGAGCGCGGCCAGATCGGCCCCTTGTGGCAGGGCCAGCCGATATTGGCTGTCATAAAGCGTGCCGGGCGACAAAAGACCCGACCCCTCCAGCCCTTGCAGCGTCACGATGGTGCGCGGCCCAAGCCCGAACCCGCCCGATGCGCCATCGGGTTCATCCACCAGCGCCGCGCGCAATTCGAATTCCTGCGTGCCAAGTCGAAACACATCGCCGATGGTCAGCGCCATCCGGTCGATCAACAGCCGGTCCATCACCGCGCCGGGATGTTCGGTCGTGGCCAGCGCCTCGGCCAGTGCCAGCGGCGGATCAAGCACCACCGTGCCATAAAGCGGATAGGCGCCATCGACGCCGCGCACCTGTGTCAGGCCGCGTTCCACGCCGCCCGCGCGGTCGATCACGACCATCGAGCGGAAATCCACCGTTTCGGAAACGCGAAGCGCGATCTGGTCCATGAAGGCGCGTTCGGCATCATCGGCGAAGCGATAGGTAAAGCTCATCTCGGCATCGCCGCCCAGAATGCTGGCCCCTTCGCGCGCAAGCCCCGCCTCGATGGCCGCGCGCACCGATCCGATGGCGGCAATCGCGGCCACGCCCAGCGCCAGACAGGCCAGAAAAATCCGAAAACCTTTCAGCCCGCCGCGCAATTCGCGCCGTGCGATGCGCCACGCGATGCTCATTCGGCCGCGTCCCTGAGGGCTGCGCCCTCGATCCGCCCATCCCGCAAGCGGATCTCGCGATCGCAGCGCGCGGCAAGCTCGGGCGCATGGGTCACCAGCACCAGCGTTGATCCATACCGGTCGCGCAGGCCAAACAGCATCTCGATGATCGCCTGCCCGTTGGCGCCGTCCAGATTGCCGGTCGGCTCATCGGCCAGCAAGATGCGCGGGCGCGGGGCGGCGGCACGGGCCAGCGCCACGCGCTGCTGTTCGCCGCCCGACATCTGGCTGGGGTAATGATGCGCCCGATGGGCCAGCCCCACCGCCGCCAGTTCCGCCTCGGCGCGGTCAAAGGCATCGCGGTGCCCGGCCAGTTCCAGGGGCGTTGCCACATTTTCCAGCGCGGTCATCGTCGGGATCAGGTGGAAGGATTGGAACACCACCCCCATATTGTCCCGGCGAAAGCGGGCAAGCTGGTCTTCGTTCATCGCGGTCAGGTCTTGGCCCAAGGCAATCACATCACCGCCCGTGGCGCGTTCCAGCCCGCCCATCAGCATGAGGACCGAGGATTTGCCCGACCCCGATGGCCCCGTCAGCCCCACGGTTTCACCGGCATGGATATCGAGCGTGATCGCGTGCAAGATATCGACACGCCCCGCATTGCCATCGAGCGACAGCCGGGCATCGACAAGCGACAAGACGGGATCGGCCATGACGGAACGCCTCGGTTTACATTGGTTCAAGGCATATGGGGCCTTGCGCTGCGCGGGCAAGACGCTGGCCCTTGTTCTGGCGTTGTCCGGCCCCGCCGCCGCAAACGATCAGGTGACGATCGCGGCCTTGGGCGACAGCCTGACCCAAGGCTATGGGCTGGTGCCTGAACAAGGCTTTGTGCCGCAATTGCAAGACTGGCTGACCGCGCGCGGCCATCGGGTCAGTCTGATCAATGCCGGTGTGTCGGGCGACACCACGGCGGGCGGGTTGGCCCGGATCGGCTGGACGCTGACCGCCGATGTCGATGCGCTGATCGTGGCCTTGGGGGGCAATGACCTGTTGCGGGGTCTGCCGCCCGAGGCCAGCCGCGCCAATCTGGACGGCATCTTGCAAGCCGCAGCGACAGCCGGGGTGCCGGTGTTGCTGGTGGGGATGGAGGCACCGGGCAACTACGGCCCCGAGTTCAAGGCAGCCTTTGATGCCATGTACCCGGAACTGGCCACGCAGTATGGCGCGCTTCATGCCAAAAGCTTTCTGGGCCCGCTGACCGATGCCGCTCTGGTCGATCCGCGCGCGGCGCTCGCCAGCTACATGCAGGCCGATGGCATCCATCCCAACGCCGCCGGGGTCGCCCGCATCGTCGGGGCGCTGGGCCCCGTGGTGGAACAGCTTATCGCGGCGGTGCCGCAATCGTGATGGCGGTGCCCGCATCCGCGCAAAGCCGCTGCAAGGCGACAGGTGGCGGGGTGTCGGTGACCCAGCGATCCAGATCGCGCAGGTTGGCGATCCGCACGGGCGCGGCGCGGGCCAGCTTGCCGGCATCGGCCACCAGCATCGCCGCACGCGCTTGTGACACGATCGCGCGCGACACGCGCACTTCGTCGGGGTCGAAATCGAGGATATCGCCCTCCTGATCCAGGGCCGAGCCGCCGATCACGGCCACATCGACCTTGAACTGGCGGATCGTTTCCACCGCCATGTCGCCGGTCAGCCCGCCATCGGCCCGCCGCAGCCGGCCCCCGGTCACGATCACCTCGGCCGATGGGTGGGCGCCCATGATCTGGGCCACGTTCAGATTGTTGGTCACCACCATCAGGTTCGGCGTGTCGATCAGCGCGCGGGCCACGGCTTCGGTCGTGGTGCCGATATTGAGAAACAGCGACGCGCCCGGCGCAATCAGCGCGGCAGCGGCGCGCCCGATCGCCTCTTTCGCGGCGGCCGACAGGCGGCGGCGTTCGGCATAGGCGATATTGGTCACCCCCGAGGGCAACATCGCCCCCCCATGGGTGCGCGCCAACAGCCCCGCATCGCACAGATCGCCCAGATCGCGGCGGATCGTCTGCACGGTAACGCCAAAGCCCGTGGCCAGATCATCGACACTGACCCGGCCCGTCTGTCGGGCAAGATCGAGGATGTCGGACTGGCGCGGGCTGAGGCTCATGAGTCTTCTATAGCAATGTCTTTGCCAGAAAAGGATAGGATGAATTCGAAAACAAACGAACACAAAAATTGACAAAACGAACATGACATGAAAGAGCGATGGCGCTGAAGGCACCGCAAGGGGGAACCGGCATGGGCGCGCGCTATGATCTGTTCATCATCGGCGGCGGCATCAACGGCTGCGGCATCGCGCGCGACGCGGCTGGGCGCGGGCTGTCGGTCTGTCTGGCCGAAATGGGCGATCTGGGGGGCGCGACATCCTCGGCGTCAACCAAGCTGTTTCACGGCGGCTTGCGCTATCTGGAGTTTTTCGAATTCGGGCTGGTCCGCCATGCGTTGGCCGAACGCGAAACCCTGCTGGCCGCCATGCCGCATATCAGCTGGCCCATGCGTTTCGTGCTGCCACTGTCGCCTGACATGCGCTTTGACACCGCAACGCCGACGTCACGGCTTTTGGGTGCGGTCATGCCATGGCTGCGCGGGCGCAGGCCCGATTGGCTGATCCGGCTGGGCCTGTTCCTCTATGACCATCTGGGCGGGCGCAAGATCTTGCCGGGCACAACCACCCTGTACCTGCCCGGCACACCCGAAGGTGCGGCGCTGAAGCCCAAATTCGTCAAGGCCTATGAATATTCCGATTGCTGGGTCGAAGATGCCCGTCTGGTCGTGCTGAACGCCCGCGATGCCGAGGCGCGGGGCGCGCGCATCCTGACGCGCACGAGGGTCGTGGCGGCCAGTCGCAGGGGCGATCATTGGCAGATCACGCTCGACCATGATGGTGCCAGCCAACAGGTGACGGCGCGCGCGCTGGTCAATGCCGCCGGCCCCTGGGTCGCCGATGTGGTGCAAGGCGTGATCCGCCAGAACAGCCGCGAAACCGTTCGGCTGGTGCGCGGGTCGCACATCGTCGTGCCGCGCGTGGCGGGGCACGCGAAAAGCTATTTCTTTCAAGGCGCCGATGGGCGCATCATCTTTGCCATTCCCTATGAGACCGATTTCACCCTGATCGGCACCACCGATGCCGACCATCCGGGCGATCCCCGCACGGCGCATTGCACGGATGCGGAACGCGATTATCTGATCGATTTTGCCAACCACTATCTGCGAACGCCGCTGACCGCCGATGATGTGGTCTGGACCTATTCCGGCGTGCGGCCGCTTTACGATGACGGGGCCACATCCGCCACGGCGGCGACGCGCGACTATGTGCTGTCGCTCGATGACAACGGTCCGGTGCTGCTCAACATCTTCGGCGGCAAGATCACCACCTATCGCAAGCTGGCCGAGGATGCGTGGGACAGGCTCAAGCCCCATTTCCCCGGCGCGCGCGCGCATTGGACGGCGGGTGTGCCCCTGCCGGGCGGGGATTTCCCGGTCGATGGGGTGGATCGGCTGATCGACGATCTTTGCACGGCGCATCCCTTTCTGAGCCGGGCCTGGGCCAGCCGTCTGGTGCGCGCCTATGGCACCGAGGCGGCGCTGATCCTGACCGGCGCACAGACCGCCGCCGATCTGGGGCGCGATTTCGGGGCGACCCTGACCGAGGCGGAACTGCGCTGGCTGATGACCCATGAATATGCCCGGACCGCTCAGGATGTCGTCTGGCGGCGCAGCAAGCTGGGATTGCGGCTGACAGCCGAACAGGTCGCGGCCATCGACGCCTTTATGGCGGCCGGGTGACTTGCCGGGTCACTTGAAGGTGGCGCGTCAGCGGTTAATGTGACGCACAGGACATGGGGGGCAACGCGCCGATGACGCATATTCTGGCCATCGATCAGGGCACCACATCGACCCGCGCGATCCTGTTTGATGCGGGCATGCGCCCCATGGCCAGCGCGCAACAGGAATTCGGCCAGATCTATCCCGCCTCGGGCTGGGTCGAACATGACCCGCAAGAGATCTGGCACAGCGTGGTGGCGACCTGCCGCGCGGCGATGGCCAAGGGCGGGGTGACGGCGCGCGATATCGCGGGGATCGGCATCACCAACCAGCGCGAAACCGTGGTCTTGTGGGATCGCGCCACGGGCCAGCCGCTGCACAATGCCATCGTCTGGCAGGACCGGCGCACCGCTGAGCTTTGCGCGCGCCTGAAAGCCGAAGGGCATGAGGCGATGGTGCAGGACAAGACCGGGCTATTGCTCGATCCCTATTTTTCCGGAACCAAGCTCGCCTGGCTGCTGGATCATGTGGACGGCGCGCGCGCGCGGGCCGTGGCGGGGGAACTGGCCTTTGGCACCATTGACAGTTGGCTGATCTGGAACCTGACCGGCGGGGCGGTGCATGCCACCGATGCCACCAATGCCTCGCGCACGATCTTGTATAATATCCGCACGGGCTGCTGGGATGCCGAGATGTGCGCGCTGCTGGATGTCCCCATCGCGATCTTGCCCGAGGTGCGCGATTGCGCGGCCGATTACGGCATGACCGATCCCGCGCTTTTTGGCGGCGCGATCCCGATCCTGGGCGTGGCGGGCGATCAACAGGCGGCCACCATCGGTCAGGCCTGTTTTCAGCCTGGCATGATGAAATCGACCTATGGCACGGGGTGTTTTGCCTTGCTCAACACCGGCGACACGCTGGTGCGCTCGCAAAACCGGCTGCTTGGCACCATCGCCTATCAATTCGACGGCCGGCCGACCTATGCGCTGGAAGGCTCGATCTTCATCGCCGGGGCGGTGGTGCAGTGGCTGCGCGATGGCCTCGGGATCATCGACAGCGCGCCCCAGACGCAGGCCTTGGCCATGGCGGCCGACCCAAGCCAGCAGCTTTACCTTGTGCCGGCCTTTACCGGGCTTGGGGCGCCCTATTGGGACCCCGAGTGTCGCGGCGCGATCTTTGGGCTGGCCCGCAATTCCGGGCCGGCCGAATTTGCGCGCGCTGCGCTGGAAAGCGTGGGCTATCAGACCCGCGATCTGTGGGAGGCGATGGCCGCCGATTGGCAGGGCGCGCCGGGTGGCAATGTCAGGGTCGATGGCGGGATGAGCGCCTCGGACTGGACGATGCAGTTTCTGGCCGACATCCTTGGCGCACCCGTCGATCGCCCGCAGGTGCAGGAAACCACCGCGCTGGGGGCGGCGTGGCTGGCGGGGATGCGGGCAGGCGTCTATCCCGACGCGGCGGGTTTTGCCGCGACATGGGCGCTGGGTCGCAGCTTTTCGCCACGCATGGAGGCCGCCCGGCGCGGGGCGCTTTACGCGGGCTGGAAAGACGCGGTCGCCCGCACCCTGAGCCGCCCATGACCGAGGCCCCCACATTGCGCGTTGCGTTGGCCCAGATGTGTTCGGCCGACACGCATGCGGCCAATATCGCCACCGTTGCGGCCCTTGCGGCCCTTGCCGCCCAAGGTGGCGCCCAGCTTCTGGCCCTGCCCGAGGTGGCGGGGCTGATGAACCGCAACCCCGAGACGTCGCGCCGACAGGTCGTCCGCGCCGATCATGATCCCTTCATCGCCGCCTGCCGCGATCTGGCGGCCCGGCATGGGCTTTGGCTGCATACCGGATCGACCCCGGTGCTGGGGCCGGATGGGCGGTTTCTGAACCATTCCACGCTGATCGATGCCACGGGCGGCATCGTGGCCAGCTATGACAAGATTCACCTCTTTGATGTCGCGCTCGACGGGCAGGCGCCGATCGGCGAATCCAAGCGCTTCGCGCCCGGCACCCGCGCGGCTATCGCCGATACGCCTTGGGGGCGTTTTGGCCTGTCGATCTGTTACGATCTGCGCTTTGCCTATCTGTACCGCGCCTATGCACAGGCGGGTGCGGTGGTGATGTTCATCCCCTCGGCCTTTACCGTGCCCACGGGTCGCGCCCATTGGGAGGTTCTGCTGCGCGCCCGCGCGATCGAGACGGGGGCCTTCGTGCTGGCCGCCGCCCAAGCGGGCCACCATGCCGATGGCCGCCAGACCTATGGCCATGCGCTGGCCGTGGGCCCATGGGGCGAGGTTCTGGCCGATCTGGGAGACACCGCCCCGACCATCAGCTTGATCGATCTGGATCTGGGTGCGGTGGCGCGCGCGCGCGCTCAGGTGCCGGCCTGGGCTGTGCGGCCGCCCGATTGGTTCGATCCGGCGCTGGTCCGCTGAAGATCACGGTTGCATCGCGCGCCCGGTCAGCAACACTAGACCCTGCAAGTAAGGGGTAACGCCATGGGGCAAGATGCCGATGGCAGGGCCTGTCCGGCCGACATCGCCGGGGCCCTTGCGGATGTGGCACGCTGGCTGGACACGGCCAAGGGTGATCAGGGCTGGCTGTCATCGCTGCGCTTTGGTGTGGCGGGGGCACTGGCACAGACCCCAGAAACGGATCTGGCCGAGGCCGGGTTTCGCAAGATCCTGTCTGACCATCCCGGCCATCTCTGGGCGTGGATCGGTCGCATCGATCTGGCGCTGGCGCGCGGTGACGCGCCTGCCGCCGTTGCGATCGGGCAGGATGGGCTGACCCATCTGCCCCAGGACAGGCTCTTGCGCCGCAAGACCGCCGAGGCGCTGGAACAGGCCGAGGGTCCCGTGGCGGCCCTTGCCCTGTTGCAGGGCGGCGGCAACCCCGAGATCGGTGTTGACGATCTGCGCTATGCCATTTCGCTGCACCGCGCGGCGCAAACCGTCGGTCTGGCCTTGCCGCTTTGCATCCAGCTTTTGCACCAAAGCCCCGATGATGCGCTGGCGCTTCTGGCGCGGATCGAGGCCCATCTGACACGCGGCGAGACGGCCGATGCTGTCGCCGCAGCACAGGCGGCGTTGGCCTGCCATCCAGATGATCCGGAAATCCGCTTGCGCGCCGCTCAGGCCCATCTGATGGCTGGCGACCGTGCGCGCGCCGCCGATCTGGCCAAAGACATGGCCCAAGGCACAGCCTTTGCTGCCGCGTTTCGGACCGTGTTGGCGCAAAGCGCCGGATCGGATGCCGGCGCAGGCTCTGCGCCACCCCCGGTCAAACCCGCCACGCCCGATCTGTCCGCCCTGATGGCCGCGCTTGAGGCGATGGCGCAGCCGGGCGGCCCACCCGGTGCCGATGCTCACGCGAAACTGTTGGACCTGATCCGCGCCAGTGGCGATCTGCCATGGTATGGGGCGCTTGCTCTTGTGCAGCGGGCCTGCAGCCTGGGCGCGTTCAGCTTGGCGCAACAGATTGCGGCGGCTTGCGCGGATGCGCCTTGGCCCCCAGCGGATCGGCAGGCCTTTGCCATCGAGGATGCCTTGCTGCGCAAAGGTCCGCGCGCCGCCATGGATTGGATTGCCGCCCATCCGACCCCCCGGCGCGATGCGGAAGCCGCTGCACGGATCGGCCGCGTGCTTGTGGCCGCCGGAACCGGTCCGCTGGCCGCGCGTTATCTTGGCCGCGCCTGTCGCCGGTGGCCGGCCGAGGCAGCGCTGCAGGATCTGAGCGCCGAGGCCCTGATTGCCTGTGGTGCTGCCGATACGGGCCCCCAGCCCCCCGAGAACGCCGCGTCCGGCCCCTTTCCCGCCCCTGTCGGGAATGGCGCACAAGACCCATCGCCCGCACTGCGAATTGCCGCGATTGAACGGCATCTACTGACCGGCGACCTTGTGGCCGCCGAAGCCTGTCTTGCGGCCCTGTCCCCTCATGACGGGCCCATGGCCGAGGCGCTGATCTGTCGCCCGCGGTCCACGCAGCTTGGCACACTTCTGAACGAGGCGCGCGTGCTGGCCGCGATGGGGATCGATTGGAGCGGTGCGGACCGCGCCGCGCTTGCCCCGCTGGCGGCCGATTTCTTTCTGCCCGCCCGCCGTGTCGTGGATCTGTGGCTTGAGGCACAGGGCATGGCCCTATTGCCCGCGGTGGGCACGCGCCCCGACCGGCTCCACCTGATCTGGCCCACGCCACTGGCTGACCGGGCCGAGGAACGCCGGATCATCGCCGCATGGGCCGCGTCGGGCTTTCCTGACCCGCAGACCCACACGCCCGCCGAACGGCCTGGATGGCTGCGCCGCCATCATGGCATCAAGGCGGCGCGCGCCTACGCGCGGGCCGATGACGCCGCGCAAAAGGCCGATCTTTTCATGCTGGCCCTGTTGCTCGACCAAGGCGGGATCGCCGTTCTGGGGCCGCAATGGCCGAACCGGGCGCTTGCCCGCTGGTGCCATGGGCTTGCGGACAGCGTGATGTTTCGCGATGGCGCCGGCGCGCTTGTCAGCGATGTGATCATGGGTCCGAAAGGCCACCCGGTCATCGCGGCGGCATGGGAGATGGCGCTGGATGCATGTCTTCAGGGCGAACGCGAGCATCGCTGGTTCAAGACCGGCCCCGGTCTGCTGACGCGTGCGATGGCGCGGGTGATCCTTGCGGAGGGGCTGGCGCCCGAGGCCCTCGGGCTGGTGCCGCTCAGGGCCCTGCGCCAGCGGTTGCACCCCTATCGGCCCGCCGCCATTTGGTGATTACACCATTATCCTTTGCGCGGTATTTACATCTTTCGCTCAATGGGGTCTTGTCACACCGGAGCCGCATCACCGGCTGCTTGCCGTGCCGTTCTGGGGATCACCGATGACCACATCGCCGCCGATCACACCCGTGCTGCTTTGCGGCGGGTCTGGCACGCGGTTGTGGCCCTTGTCGCGGCAAAGCTATCCCAAACAGTTTTCCGCCCTGATCGGGGGCGAAAGCCTGTTTCAGGCATCGGTCCGGCGCCTGACGGCCCCGGGTTTTGGCCGCCCTGTTGTCATAACCGCATCGGATTTCCGCTTTATCGTCACCCAGCAACTGGCCGAGATCGGCGCAGACCCCGCCGCCATCTTGCTTGAACCCAAGCCCCGCAACACCGCGCCTGCGGTTCTGGCGGCGCTGTTGCACATCGCACAGACCGATCCGGCCGCGCTGGTGCTGATCGCGCCGTCCGATCATGTGGTGGCCGACACCGCCGCGTTTCACACCGCCATTGCCCTTGCGGCTGCGGCCGCCGCAAAGGGGGGCATCGTCACCTTCGGCATCCGGCCCGACCGGCCCGAAACGGGGTATGGCTACCTTGAACTGGCCCGGCCCGCGCCCGATGGTGGTGCCACGCCGCTCAACCGGTTTGTCGAGAAACCCGACCGCGCCACCGCCGAGACGATGCTGCAAGACGGGCGCTATTTGTGGAATGCGGGGCTGTTTCTGGCGCGCGCCGATCAGCTGATCGCGGCGTTTCACACCCATGCCCCCGGCCTGATCGACCCGATCACCCGCGCCCTGTCCGAGGCGACGACCGATCTGGGCTTTGTGCGGCTGGCCGAAGCGCCCTGGGCCTTGGCCGAGGCGATTTCCATCGACTACGCCGTGATGGAACGCACCGGCGCGCTGTCGGTCGTGCCCTTTGACGGGGGGTGGTCCGATCTGGGCGGCTGGGAAACGGTGTGGCGCGCCATGGCGCCCGACGCGGCAGGGGTGGCCACCAGCGGCCCGGCGCACGGGATCGACTGCACCAACACGCTTTTGCGGGCCGAGGCAGAGGGGCAGGTGCTGATCGGGCTGGGGCTGGACAACATGATCGCGGTCGCCATGCCCGACGCGGTCGTGGTGGCGCCGATGGACCGGGCACAGGATCTGCGACAGGCGGTCGCCGCGCTCAAGGCGCAGGGCGCGCGACAGGCGACCGATTTCCCCAAGGATCACCGCCCCTGGGGCTGGTTCGAAAGCCTGGCGCTGGGGGCGCGGTTTCAGGTCAAGCGCATCCATGTGAACCCCGGCGCCGCGCTCAGCCTGCAAAGCCACCACCACCGGGCCGAACACTGGATCGTGGTGCAAGGCACGGCCCGGGTGACGGTGGACGGCACATCGCGGCTGATGACGGAAAACGAATCCGTCTACATCCCGCTGGGCGCCACCCACCGTCTGGAAAACCCCGGCAAGGTCCCCATGGTGCTGATCGAGGTGCAGACGGGCGCCTATCTGGGGGAAGATGATATCGTCAGGTATGAGGATGGGTATGG
>ERZ888423.1458-NODE-1458-length-20276-cov-11.876168_pt1 | contig 20276 bp, 20 predicted proteins | sample MGYA00520523_ERZ888423 | MGnify/ENA primary metagenome ERZ888423 (study PRJEB32303, sample SAMEA104408611) | aquatic metagenome | biome: Brackish water; feature: Pelagic; material: water | place: Baltic Sea | collected 2014-06-08T10:24:00 | depth 30,27 m ...
TCATCGGGCTCATCGGGCTCATCGGGCGTGGTCGGAGCGACAGGCGCACTGAGTTGCACTTCATCAACCGACACCGTGCCGTTGTCGGCCGAGTCGGCGGCTTCGAGTGCTGCTTCGGTAATCGGGACGTCCGTGATCCCTGCCCGGTCAGCTGACTCGGCTGCTTCGCGCAGGGCACTGTCTTCGGCAGCTTGCTCGGCAATCTTCTTCGGGTCCGCAGCGTCTTGAACCAAACGAGCGGTTTCCTTCATCTCGCGGATCGGTTCGTCAAGAACGGACCTCAGCTCAGACTGGAAACCGTTGCCCATCTTCTTCAACTCGCCGTATGTCTGGGCAAACTTTCGAACTGCATCCGGCAACTTTTCTGGTCCAAGGATGACGAGTGCCAACAGCAGGATGACAATGATCTCGCTGCCCTGGAGGTTGAACACGTCTTGGAGTCTACGTGGCTGGCATCATCTCGTTCAGTGCAGCAACGTCTCCCATCTCGCCTCGACCCGCCGATCACCTTCGCCCATCGAGGAGCGCGCGCACACGCTCGCGAAAACACGCTGCCCGCATTCGAACTGGCACTCAAGCTCGGAGCCTCTGGACTCGAGAGCGATGTCTGGCTGACAGCCGATGGCGTAGCGGTGCTCGATCACGACGGCGTGGTCAAGCGGGGGATCCGCCGCAAGCCAATCAGTACCGTGTTGCGTGCCGACCTTCCCGAGCACATCCCCACCCTGGTTGAGCTCCTCGAACACTGTGGAACGAACTACGAACTGTCGCTCGACGTGAAAGATCCCGACGCCGCGGCAGCCATCGTCGACAACGTGCGCTCCATCGACCCGGCAATGCTCCCCCGAACGTGGCTGTGCGATCCCGACTTCGAGCGATGTGTCGCAAACCGTTCTGAGTTGACCGACGTCAAGATCTTGAACTCGACGCGTCTCGGGCGCCTCAAGGAAGGCCCTGAGCGTCGAGCCGCATCGTTGGCCCATCATGGCATCGACGGCATCAACATGCATCGCACCGACTGGAACGGCGGTTTGGCAGCTCTGTTCCACCGGTTTAACCTCTATGCCTTCGGCTGGGACCTGCAGTTCGACGACCAATTAGAGACAGCGTTCCGCATGGGTCTCGACGCCGTGTTTAGCGACCACGTCGACATCATGATGGACGCGTTCAACAAAGAAATCGGCGGCCCTATCCCAAAGTGAGCCGCCAGGCTCCGATCGAGTGATGAATGTGGCGTCAACCACGGATCGACGCAAGTCGCTCGCACGGCGAAGCCGTGCTCACAACCATTGCCAGTGCGATTTCGGCCAGAACACCACGAATGCACGGCCGACGAGGTCATTTTTGTTGATCGCTCCGAGAGCGCGGCTGTCTTGCGATCCGCCACGGTTGTCGCCGAGTACGAACACGAAGTTGTCCGGAACGACCTGAGACGGGATGTCTCCGCCGCATTGCCCTGGGACCAGATCAACCTCGTCGAGGTACGGCTCTTCGAGCACCTGAGAGGTTGAGCCGCTGGCGGCAGTGATCCGCACGACACATCCAGTCATTTCAATCGTCTCGCCCGGCAAACCGACCACACGCTTGATGAGGTCACGTTCGGTCGTGTTCGTGAGCTGGTGCAGGACGACCACGTCACCACGATTTGGATCGTGGAGCCGGTATGACAGCTTGTTCACGAAGACGCGGTCGCCGGTGTCAAGCGTTGTTGCCATCGACTGGCCCTCGACGACAAAGTGGGCCAGCACGAATCCACGGACAACGAAGGCGACGAGTAGTGCGACTGTGACGACGACAGCCCAATCGAAGAAGGCTCTCGCGCCTGACGACACTCGCGATGTTGGATGGCGGGATGCACCAGCACCAGCACCAGCACCAGCACCAGCACCGTGACCGTGTGACGAGGCAACCGCGGAGCGATTCGGAGAATCGTGCGACCAAGGGTCATCGACCGGCCCGCTGCTCGGCCTGCCCAGGGTGGAATCAGGCAATTGCCCGTCGTTCTTGATGGTCACGAGAGCGCAACGGTATCTGCCATCAGCAGCCGATCGGCGCCAGGGAGGCAGCCTCGCTCACCTCGTACCGACCTCGTACCAACCTCGAGCGTCAGAGTGTTTCGATCAGCCGGTCGACTCGTTCGTCATGACTCTTGAAAGGGTCGCTACACAGCACGCTCCGCTGGGCCTGGTCATTGAGCTTCAAGTGCACCCAATCAACCGTGTAATCACGATTCTTTTCCTTGGCGCGCTTGACGAACTCGCCACGCAAACGGGCACGGGTCGTCTGCGGCGGGACATCTATAGCGGTGTTGATGTCCTCATCGGTACAGATCCGCTCGACAAGCCCGCGTTCTTGCATCTTGTAGAACGGGCTGCGGCTCCGTGAGACGTCATGGTATTGCAGGTCGAGCAGTTGGACCCGGGCATGACCAAGCGGCAGGTCGTGCCGTTCCCGAAACTTTTCGATCAGGTTGTGCTTGATCACCCAGTCGACTTCTCGGTCAAGCTTGAGCGGATCGTCTTCGATCGTGCTGATGCAGTGTTCCCACATGTCCAGGGCCTTTTGTTCCAACGGGGGAAAACCTGGTCCGTCGGCATAGCGCAACGCACGATTGAGATACTCCCGCTGGATGTCGAGCGCGCTGACTTCTCGGCCGTTCGCGAGGCGTACGGTCTTTCGGCAAGTGATGTCGTGGCTAATCTCACGAATCGCCCTGATCGGGTTTTCGAGGGTCATGTCACGCAGCACCACGTTGGGATCTTCGAGCATCCGCAGCATGCAGGCCGCTGCCCCGATTTTCACAAAGTTCGTGTATTCGCTCATGTTTGAGTCGCCAACAATGACGTGTAGCCGCCGGTACTTCTCTGCATCCGCGTGTGGCTCATCGCGGGTATTGATTATTGGGCGGCTGCGAGTGGTTGCCGACGAGACGCCTTCCCAGATGTGCTCGGCGCGCTGCGCAATAGAAAATTTTGCGCCGCGCGCCGTCTGCAGCACTTTGCCAGCGCCCGTATAAATCTGACGGCTCACGAAGAACGGGATCAACACCTCGGCGTACTTGCTGAGGTCGGCATCGCGGCTTGTGCAGTAATTCTCGTGGCAGCCGTAGCTATTACCCGCTGAGTCGGTGTTGTTTTTGAATAGGTAGATCGTGCCGCTGATTGACTCTTCGGCCAGCCGTTCCTCGGCCGATTCGACCAGCTGCTCAAGGATCCGTTCGCCTGCCTTGTCGTGAACGACGCACTCGTAGATCGAATCGCACTCAGGTGTTGCGTACTCGGGGTGAGATCCCACATCGAGATACAGCCGAGCTCCGTTCTGCAGAAACACGTTCGAGCTGCGTCCCCAGGAGACCACCCGTCGAAAGAGATACCGGGCGACTTCGTCAGGGCTCAGCCGGCGTTGGCCACGAAGCGTGCACGTGATTCCGTACTCGTTCTCTAGCCCGTAAATCCGACGTTCCATCAGTTGCTTCCCACCTCGATCAACCTAATCCAGGCCATCCGGCTGCGGCATGTCGGCCTGGCGACTGGCCGGACTGGGTCAGCGTGATGGTTTTGGGTGGCATGACGACCATTACCATCACGCTGACGAACGATCGGGCTCAGGCGAGGAGCTCGGTGAGGGCGGCGGCGTCGATCCGGGAGAAGCAGCGCCGTGCATGGCCACGCGTAAGCTCCGCTACTTCGAGGTCGCCCACTTCGATTTCACGATCTGGCCCACTGAGTGCGGCGAGACCGACACGAATCGCAGCGCGCCGATCGAGACCGTCAACAAAGCTCTCGCCGAGCCGACCGCGAATCGCTTCGGCATCGCCACCGATAGCCGCGTAATTGCGTTCGTCGACGACGGTCCCGTCATAGAGCAGCTGGAACATCTGGTCGCCGGATGCATCGAGGCCAATCTCGGCGACGAGGATTTCGACCTCCATTGGCTTCATCTCGTGGGTGAAGATGTTGCCGAGCATCTGGGCGTAACTGTTTGCCAGGCTGCGCGCGTCGACGTCGTCTCGGGAGTACTGGAAGCCCTTGAGATCAGCGGCGCGCACGCCAGCGACACGAAGCTGGTCGAACTCGTTGTACTTGCCGACGCCAGCAAAGGCGATGCGATCGTAAATCTCTGAGACCTTGCGGAGCGTTTCGGATGCGTTCTCGGCAACGATAACGATGCCATCGTTATGCCGGACTGCGACCAGGGCTCGCCCGCGCGAGATGCCCTTGCGCGCATAATCGGCGCGGTCTTTCATCATTTGTTCGGGTGCGACGTAGAACGGCTGACTCATCGGGTACTCACTTCATTCACGATTGCTTCGAATCGAGCGGCAAGGTCGGCATCGTCGACACGTTCCCATCCATCGACATCAATTGCAGCAACGACCGGGTAGATCCCGCGGAGTACGTCGGGCCCACCGGTAGCGCTGTCGGCATCGGCTGCTTCCCAAAGCGAACGGCAGGCCAGTTGGATTGCGTCGTCGCGGGAGAGACCGTCACGGAAGCCGACCTTGATCACCGTGCTTGCGTGCAAGCTGCCTGAACCCGTCGACACGTGGTTGCGTTCTTCGTATCGGCCGCCTGTGGCATCGAAGTCCCAGAGGCGACCCACTTCGCGCCGCACGTCGTAGCCAGCAAAGATTGGCACAACGACCATGCCCTGCATCGCTGCGGGCAAGTTGCTACGGACCATTGCCGACAGCTGATTCGCCTTACCTTCGAGGCTCAGCGATGAACCTTCGACCTTCTCGTAGTGCTCCAACTGGAGCTGAAACATCTTGACCATTTCCATTGCTGGGCCGGCTGCCCCAGCGATTGCCACGGCACTGTGGCGATCGGCCTGCACGACTTTTTCCATCGAGCGGTGAGAAATGATGTTGCCAGACGTCGCCCGACGGTCACCCGCCATCACAACGCCACCCTCGTACTTGAGGGCAACACAAGTCGTGGCGTGTGGAATCGCGAAACTGGCGCCGATAACGGAGCCATTTGCGGCGATGTCTGGCGACATCCCAATACGCCGGAGGAGCTCAGGAAAGCTTGAACCCGGGTCGTCGCCCGGAGAGAAGAACGGCATTGACATCGGTCTACTGCCCGCCCTTCTGGACGTACGACTTCACAAAGTCGTCAGCGTTGGTTTCGAGGACTTCGTCGATCTCGTCGAGCAGATCGTCGATGTCAGCCTTAATTTTGTCAGCGGTCTCGGTGACAGCGTCAGCCGCTGCATCGACATTCGCTTCCGTGTCTTGTGTGGGCTTGGACTTTTGGATTCGTTCGGCCATGAGATGTCTCCCCTGATTGCTGCTGCTCGGTAACCGAGCACTGTGTCTGACTGTATTGAACTTTTGCCTACTGGCCCAGTCGATCGAGAAGTTCGCGCGCTGTGTCACACCCGTCGATCAGCGCGGCGACGTGGTCGGCGGTGCCTTTCAGTGGTTCCATCATGGGCACTCGACGCAGGGGGTCGCGCCCGACGTCAAAAACCAGTGAGTCCCAATTGGCTGCAACGATCTCGTCCGGAAACTTGTCGAGGCAGGCACCACGGAAGTAGGCCCGGGTCGTCGACGGCGGTGTAGTCATCGCTGCGACGGCTTCGTCCATCGTGACCAGCGTGTCCAACCCGGCACGATCAGCCAGGCACTTGTCGCGTCGCATGTCGTGGTATTGCAGGTCGATCGCCTTGAGGCGCGTTGCACCGGGCGCAAGGCCGTGCCGATCGGCATATCCCTCGACCAGACGCTTTTTCGCAATCCAGTCAACCCAGTGCCCCATTGAATCGGGATCGGTTTCTAGCCCTTGGAGAACGGTTTCCCACTTCACCATGACGTCGGCGCCGACGGCCTCGCCGACCGACTCGAGGCCGTGGGTCTGCGAATACTTTTGAGCACGCTCAAACAGGCCCCACTGGATCTCGAGCGCCGTTGCCCTGCTGCCATCACGCAGCATGATCGTCTGCCGCAACGACGGGTCGTGGCTGACCTGACGAATTGCAGCGACCGGGTTGCCGAGGAGCCAATCATTCCCGAGTTCGTCATCTTCGATCATCGACAAGATGATCGAAGAGGTACCGACCTTCAGGTAGGTAGCGACCTCGCTCATGTTCGCATCGCCAACGATCACGTGGAGCCGGCGGTACTTTTGCGCGTCGGCATGCGGTTCATCACGAGTGTTGATGATTGGCCGTTTCAGCGTCGTTTCAAGGCCGATCTCTTCTTCAAAGAAGTCAGCCCGTTGGCTGATCTGGTAGCCGATGTCGTCATTTGGACGGCCAGGAAGTTCGCAGCCGACCTTGCCGGCACCGCAGAAAATCTGGCGTGTCACGAAGTGCGGCGTGATCTGGCTCGCCATCCGGCCGAACGGCAAATCACGACTCAACAGGAAGTTCTCGTGGCAGCCGTAGCTATTGCCCTTGCCGTCGGAATTGTTCTTGTGAATGATCATTTCGGCGCCATCGGCGTTCTGTGGGTCACTCGCAAGCACGGCGTTCGCGTGTGTCATCGATGCACGAATGATCTCGTCAGCGGCGCGATCCCACACGACGGCTTCACGAGCAGTAGTGACCTCGGGCGATGATATCTCGGGGTGCGCATGGTCGACGTAGTAGCGCGCGCCGTTGGTGAGCACAGCGTTGACGAACGTGGTCTCGACTTCGGGGGCGACTGACTCCTCCATCGAGTCACCGCGGGCGTCATTGGATGGTTGTTCGTCTTTGAAGTCCCATCCGATCCGCCCGCGCTTGCGAGAGATCGAAGAAATGTACGCGTTGATCAGCAACGACGACGCTGACACAGGGTTGCTATCGCCGCCACGAACAATGATTCCGTATTCAGTCTCGATGCCGAGCACCTTCGGGAGGGCCATATTCCCAAGCTACCCGAGGGTGGTGAATTGCTCCGGTCTGATCGACCAGAACAAGGTCACAACACGTCGAAGGTCAGGCCAGCGTGTTCGACAAGCGCATCGATGTACGGCGCTCCAAGCGCCGTCGCCGGGGTCCAGAATCCGCCCGCAACACCGGAGTCAAGGAGCGCCAAAGCAGCCTCCCCGAGCATCTTGGACGTAGAGCCATATCCAGGATCACGGTCGCCGGTCACCTTCGTCATGATCGTGTCGCCAGATGCTGTGGTGCCATGGAACCTGATGTCGAAGAAACCGGCTCGCTGAGCCTCCGGTGACGGTCCTTCGCCAGGCTCCGGGAGGAACTTGCCCAGTACTTTGCGCATCGGTCCGACAGACGCTGCGCCCATGAATCCACCCATGCCACCGCTGAAGCCGAGTGCTTTGACCCGGCCAGTCATGCCGTCACCCATCATCATTGCTTCGCCGTACGTGAAATCGTCTCCCCATGCATGGCCGAGCAGAGAGTGCGTTCGAAAGACGACTCGTGTATTTGTGCCGGCCATAACGAAGGGCGCCAACCAAGAGCCGAGGCCGTTGTCTCGGACAGGCATGGTGACGTTCGGCTGGTCCTTGCCCTCGCGATCGCCCTTCGCCCCAAGTACGTACGGATTGCCGAGGACCTTGCGCAGGCTCGGGTCTGCCGACACCTCTTCCATCATGTTCATCATTGAGGCAACGGTGCCGCCACTTGCGCCGCCCTTCATCGCCTTGACGCCCATGCTGATGGTCGTGCACGGCGCACCGAACTGTTCGATCGCAGCCTGCTGCGTGTAGCAGACTCCGAGGTCGCTTGGCACCGAGTCAAATCCGCAGGCATGGACGATCCGGGCACCCGTCTCAATGGCACGCTCGTGATAGCGATCGATCATGCGCTGCATCCATTGCGGCTCACCCGTGAGGTCGCAGTAGTCAATGCCTGCTTCGGCGACGGCAGCGACCAGCTTTGATCCGTAAAGGGCATAGGGCCCAACGGTCGAAATGACGAGCTTCGTCGACGCGCAGAGCGCGGCAATCGCGTCGGCATCATCAGCGTCGGCAACGATCCGGGGCACGTCGGCGCCGGTCGATTCTGCGACAGCCTCAAGCTTCTGCGCATTCCGGCCAGCGATGGCCCACTTCACAGTCTCCCCGTCAGAACCGTGCCGATCGACGAGGTACTTGCAGAGGATCTGGCCAACGAAGCTCGTTGCTCCAAAAACCACAATGTCGTGCTTGGGTTGCGCTGCCATGCAACGACAGTACCCACATCGAGCGACACCGACCTCTTGTTCTCATGAACCGCCGATGACGAGTCGCCCGTATTTCTGATCCGCCCTAGAGGTATTGGCCGGTTTGCGCTCGCTCGATGGCTCGACCGCCGGTCGGGTCGTCAGGTGTGTCTTTGGCGACGAGGGTGCGGATGAAGACAATCCGCTCGCCCTTCTTGCCGGAAATCTTCGCCCAGTCGTCGGGGTTCGTTGTGTTCGGCAGGTCTTGGTGTTCTTTGTACTCCTGCTTGATGGAGTCGAGCAGATCCTGCGTACGAACACCCTTCTCGCCGCCGTTGATCACTCGCTTGATAGCGAGCTTCTTCGCCCGACGCACGATGTTTTCGATCATGGCTCCCGAGCTGAAGTCCTTGTAGTACATAATTTCCTTGTCACCGTTTTGGTAGGTGACCTCAAGAAATTTGTTGGCCTCGTCTTCCTTGTACATCTCGCTGACTGTGGCATCGAGCATCGAGTCGATCGTTTCAGACTGGTCGAGCGGAATCTCGTCCGTGAGGTACTGAGCAAAAATCGCTCGGGCACCAATTTCGTTCGGGCGCTCAATCTTGATCTTCACGTCAAGGCGTCCCGGGCGCAGGATGGCCGGATCAATCAAGTCTTCACGGTTCGTGGCGCCGATCACTATCACATTCTTCAAACCTTCGACACCGTCGATCTCGGCCAGGAGTTGGGGCACGATTGTTGACTCCATGTCCGAGCTGATGCCGGTACCACGGGTGCGGAACATCGAGTCCATCTCGTCAAAAAACACAATGACCGGCCAGCCCTCGTCGCTCTTTTCACGAGCACGCTGGAAAACCAGCCGGATTTGGCGTTCGGTCTCACCAACGTATTTGTTTAAAAGCTCCGGACCCTTAATGTTGATGAAGTACGAGCGGCCCTTGCCCTCGCCCACCTTCTCGGCAACCTTCTTCGCAAGACTGTTGGCGACTGCCTTTGCGATCAACGTCTTGCCACAACCGGGAGGGCCATAGAGCAGGATCCCCTTCGGTGCAGGCAGCTGATGCTCGGCGAAGAGGTCGTGGTGGAGGAACGGCAACTCGACAGCGTCAGCGATCTGTTCGATCTGCTCGTCGAGCCCGCCGATATCACTGTAAGAGATGTCAGGAACTTCTTCGAGGAGAAGGTCTTCGACCTCAGGCCGCGGCAGTTTTTCGAGGAGCAAGTTCGAGCGGGCGTCGAGACGCAGATGGTCGCCGCTGCGGATAAGCGTGCCGCGCAGGTTGTCAGCCAGCTCACACACCCGCTCTTCATCGGCGCGCCCCACAACGAGTGCCCTGATTCCGTCTTCCATGACGTTTTTGACCGTCACGACCTCGCCAGTGATCTCCGACTCACGCGACATGACGACATTGAAGCTCTCGTTCAACACCACCTCGGCGCCCCGGTTGAGCAGCTCGTGATCAATGTCGGGGTGGAGCGACACGCGCATCTTGCGCCCGCTCGTGAGCACGTCGACGGTCTGATCGTCATTTTTGCCGACAACCACGCCATACGCCGATGGCGGCTGGCTCAACTTGTCGACTTCGTCACGCAGCGACGTGATCTGCTCACGCGCCTCACGGAGTGTGTAGGAAAGCTTCTCGTTCTGACCCACAGCTTGCGCGAGCTGGCCCTTCGTTTCCAGCAACCGCTCTTCGAGTAAACGCGTTCGCCGAGGTGCGTCTGACAGCCGGCCGCGAAGATGCTCTATTTCCTCGCGCAGGCTCGCCGCCTGAGCGTCGAGGTCAGCGGTCGATTCGTCCGGGGTCACCATGACCCGAATGTACACCGAGTGGCTCTCCCCACGCCCGACGGACCCCCACCTTGATGTGCACCGTCTGGTGCACTTTTACTTGACTCAGTCCGTGTAAAGTCGACCGGTACAACGGGTGAGCCCGCAAATGTCTCGCCACCGCCCTCTGAGCGCCTGCTCGGAACCCAATACGAAAAGGGAGCCAACTGACATGAAGGTCTGGATCGATCAGGATCTCTGCACCGGCGACGGTCTTTGCGAGGAAATCGCACCCGACGTCTTCACGTTGCTGGACGACGGCCTCGCGTATGTCGTTGAGGGCGACAAGATCTTCGCCAAAGCGAAGGGCAACCCTGAAGGCGCTGAAGGCCTCGCCGAATTCCCCGACAAGATGCTCGATGCTGTTGTCGAATCCGCCGAGGAGTGTCCCGGCGAATGTATTTACATCGAGCCGTAGCGCGCACCACAACTCGCGCACCACAAAACTGGGCTGGCTTTGTTATTGCGTGTGGCTGTTCGATCGGTTGACACGTGTACAGTCGCCCGCCGATTGAACGTTGTCACACTTTCGTCTGGCAGCGGGCGTGGCAATCAGGTGATGGGCTTCGGGCCACGTTCGCTCTTACCCAGGAATCGAGCAATGGTCAGGAACGCTGTGTGGGCGACCATGCGATGGTCGGGCCGCACAGCCTGACCTTCAATGTGCCAGCCACGGTGCAGTACCTCCAGCGTGCGAGCGTCGATCCACTTGCCCTTCAGGGCCTCGCGGACCTTGGCCGCCTGGGTGATCGACGGCGTGTATGCAACGAGGATGCCCCCGGCGCGCAGCGCCGACTCGGCGTGCGGCACAACGTTCCATGGCTCGGGGATGTCGAGCACCACGCGGTCAAACGGACCGTGCGCTGGGTCGATTGGCTCGTAGGCGTCTCGAATGTGGATGTCATAACGCGACATCGCTTCGGTGCCGAGGAAACTCTCAACGTTCTTTTTGGCGCGGTTCGCGAAATCTTCGCGGAGCTCGTAGCCGACGATCTCGGCGCCGTAGCGAAGCATTGTCATCGACAACGCCCCTGAGCCGATGCCGGTCTCGAAGACCTTCACGCCCGGGCCAATATCGGCCAACATGCAAATGGGTCCGAGATCCTTCGGGTAGATGACCTGCGCACCGCGAGGCATCTCGACAACAAAATCCTCGAGCGTCGGGCGGATGACGATGTACTCCGACCCCTTCGTCGAGTTGACAAAGACGCCTTCCGGATTGCCGATGATCTGGCTGTGCGAAACGAAGCCGTTGTGGCTATGGAACTCTCCGTCGTCGGCGAGGTCGATCATGTAGCGGCGCTTCTTGCTGTCGAGCAGCAACGCCTTTTCGCCAACGGCGAAGAGTCCAGTCATCAATCAGATCCAGTGCTTGTCAGTGTCGTCGACGAAGTTGCTTGAGCACCAACTCGACAGGAACGGCCCCATGTGTACCCGACTTCTCGACCAATCGGCAGAACGCGTCTATATCTCCGGCACTTGGTGGGCCGAACGATCTCGGGCACGCTCAGCCTCTCGCCTGGGATTCCCGGACAAGAGTCGCGGTCAGGCCGCTCGCTTCGCGGCCTTTTTCTGCGCACGTGACATCTGTACACGATCGGCCTTACGGCGATCTGCCGCAGCCATTGCTGCAGTCTTTTGGGCACGCTTGACGATCTTGTGCTTCGGCTTGGCCGCCGCCTTACGTGCCCATGAGTCGGCAACGTCGGCGCTCGCCTGCGCCTTCAGCCCAGCCTTGGTGAGACCGAGTGCCTTGCTCTGCTTGGCCGGCATTGGCTTGGCATTGAGCACCTTGACGAACGAGTTGAACCCGAGCTTCTGCTTGGCAATCGTCTCGGGGTTCTTGCCGAAGAACTTCTTGATCGAGCCCTGCCCGAAGACGACTGCACCAATGATCTTCCAGAACGTGCTCGGTCCAAGGAAACCGGACGAGACCGCTTTGGCGCGAATGATGACCGACGGACGGAGTGCGCGAGGCAGCAGGGCCATCAGAACACGACGCATCAGACGCGGCGGATCTCGACGATTGCGCTTTTCTTCGTGCCCGAGCGCTTGCCGAGCAGGAAGAAGATGATCATGAGGACCATGCCGCCGCCCGCAGCGATGCTGGCAATGGAAGTCTTCTTGTCGTCGACTTTGCCCTGTACGTCACCCTGCAGACCCTGCAGCTTGCCGCGCAGGTCGTCGGGGGTGATCGTCGTGGGTATGACGGGGGTGGTCTTCTTGGCCATGATGACGGTTCCGGCTTCTCTCAGGACTTTTTCTTCGGGAGGGGCTCTTTGTTCAGGTAAGTCTTTTTGATGCGCTGCAATGTCAGCACCAAGAGCACCAGGGTGACGGTGAGGGTGATTGCATAGGCAACCCATGACAGGGAGCCCGTTGCCGAGCGCTCCCATTCGGTCTGCACCAGTCGGAGTACACCGACCAAGACGAGCAGCAAACCGAGGCCCATGGCGAACGATGCAGCAGCGCCATACGCCAACCAAGAACCAGCGCCCTTCAACGGGCCGAGTGTCTCTTGTTTTGCGTAGGCCTTGACGAACTCAATCACCTCGCCCAGCGAGGCATCGTCTTGTTTGCGGGGCGGTTTCGTCGCGTCAATGCTGTCTGGCACGGATCAGTTTCTATCAGATGAAGGGCAAACCGAGCGATACCCGTCGATCAGCTCAGACGGAATTTGAGCATGGCCTCAACGTCATCGAGGACGTCATCGAGTATGTCGAGCCGTGCAGCAGGCCCGGAGGCGCACAACAGGCGATAGCGATCGGCAGGTCCAATGGGTGCCAACGACGCCAAATGGTATGTGGCAACGAGCGGATCATTGGCGATTTCTGATTCGGCAAGATCAAGCGGCACGTCGCCCAACTCCGCAGCGAGCGCCAGCGCTGCTCGCACTCGGGCGTGCGACGCCGCGACGTCCAATGCAAGTGTCGGGGGGTCGGGATCTTCGTCTGGCCAGTCGTCGACGTCGGCAAGCGGGTACGGCTCATCAGGGAGCCACGCATTCACTCGGATTCGCCGGGTGCCGACGGTGACCATCGAATAGCGCTCTTCATCGAGCGCCTCGACCTCGATCATTTGGGCAATCGTGCCGACCATCGCCCGCTCATCGCCTCCACCAGCTTCCGATCCGTGCGTGATCAGTGCCTGACCGAACTCTGGTTCACCATTTTGTTGGAGACAGTCGACCACCATTTGGCGATATCGCGGTTCGAAGACATGCAGAGGAAGAATGCCACCCGGCAGGAGGACCATGCCGAGCGGGAACATCGGGATCACCGCCATGTCCTCACCTTTCCACGCCGGTCAGCGAGGCGCCAGTTCTGCGGTGTCAGGACCGGCCGGATAGCTGTCAAACCGTTCTGCAAACACCTGCCAGAGCGAGGCGTATGTCTCGTCGGCAATTTCGTTGTCATTGAGGACCAGGACGAACTCAAGGATGTCGCCATTATCCGCATCCACGTATCCCGCCAGCGCCTTCGATGCGAGGGGAGGTTCGTCGACGGGCGGATTGCTGAGGGTCCCTGTCTTGGCGAAAAGCTTTCCCACCAAGGGTGAGAGAAGAAATTCCCCGCGGAGCGTTCCGGTTTCGCCAGCAATCGGCAGCCCGGTCGCCACGACACTGCCGCGTACTCGTTGCAGCACCTGGAGCATTGCTTGGCAGGTGAACGTGTTCTGTGGATGGAGCCCGGACCCGTCGAGTACGCGGACACCGTCGAGGGGAATACCCCACTCGGCAAGCGTCCGATCAATGACCCCGAGCCCTGCGATCCGGGTGCCCTGTCCCGAGTCGGCAACCCCAAGTTCTTTGAGCAACATTTCAGCGGTGTTGTTGTCGCTGTTGACCAGCATCTCGTGCACGATGTCGCCCAGCGGCGCGGACGTCACTGTGCCGATGACCTCGGCCTGCGTCGATGCCTGGCCGCTCGCCCAACCGTTGTTGACCCGCACACCACGGTTGTTGAGCAGTCTGGCCAGCTCGCGTGCAGCGGCACTGTTTGGGTCGTCCTGCACACCGCTTCGGTCGCGGACGCGCGAGTCGTTGACCAATAGTGCGTCGTATGGGCCGGCATCGTTGAAGGCAACACCGTCGCCCCAAGCCTCAACCACGAACTCGTCGTCGTAGCGCGACCCATCGCCGATGACCGTCCCGTTAATCCGCTCTACACCGTTGGCGACGAACGCGTCAGCAAGCACATCAAGCGACGTTGTATTGAACGCCGGAAACGAATCGTTTTCGATCGGGTAGTCGTCAGCAGTCAGGACCGGATCGCCCCCACCGACGAGGAACACATCGCCGTCGATCACGCCATCGACGACCGGCGGGGTGCGGACGGTTGTCTCGAACGTGTAGTCGGGGCCAAGCACCTCGATCGCCACTGCAGCGACGACGAGCTTGAGGGTACTTGCAGGAACCACCGGCAAATCGCCGAGATACGTGGTGACATCAGCCCCGTTGACTGAGACGGCAAAGCATGATGTCTGGTTCACAAATCCAAAGAGCGGCTCGATATTTTCGGCGAGTCGATTGGCGTTCGCAACGTCAGCGACCGGCTCGGGCATCCGGCGATAGTCCAACAGCGACGTGCCCAACACAGCGCGCTGTGCTGCTGCAGCAATCGAGCGCGCCGATGAGTCAAGGGGATTGCTCTTGCCGCCACCTTCGAGTTCGGCGACCGCAGCACGGCTGTTGTCGTAGCGGTCCGCCTCAGCGTCGAGCCATCGCTGGCCGAACAGGACCCCGACTGCCGGCACGATCGCCAACCCGACGAGGAGCAACAACGGCGCACGCCGGTAACGCAGTGGTGACGCCACCACGTCGACCCGCATGTTCACAACTGCTGTCTCGCTGTGCACCTCGATTGGTACGACGCTCCCCGATACATCAGCGGGGCCCAAGCTGCGCTGGCGTGGCACCCGACGGGTAGGTGTCGAGCGCTTCGATCAGGCCATTCCATATCGGCCGATACTCACTCTGATCAGAAATAGTCGGTCCATTGAGGATCAGCGTGTATTCGACTGCTGTACCGCCCTCGACCGGCAGATATCCAGACAGCGCCTTCACGGCTGGCGGATCTGCGTTGAAAGGCGGGTTGTTGAGCGTGCCGGTCTTACCCCGCAACCGCCCAGCAACTGCGTGATCGGAAAAGATGTCGCGCAGCGTGCCTGTCTGACCGGCGATCGGCAGGGCCAAGCCAAGCGCAGACGCCGGGTCATGCCGCTGTAAAACCGCAAGAATCGCAGCACACGTCAACCGGTTGTCAAGGCTTAATCCGGACCCGTCGGACAGCACGATGTTGCTCGTCTCGATACCCCACTCGCGCAGCTTGGCCAGCATCACTCGCGCTCCGGCTTCACGCGAACCGGTCCCTGCACCGATGCGCCCGATCTCCTTCATCAGCAACTCGGCGGTGTTGTTGTCACTATTCGCCAACATCTCACCGACGATCTCGGCGACCGGCGCCGATTCGATGGATGCAAGCACATTGGCCTCGGGCGTCGCCACGCCCGACGACGCTCCGCCTGTGACGGTGATGCCGCGCTCCTGCAACATCCGAGTGAACTCGCGTGCCGCGCCCTCGTTTGGATCACTGGCGCGCTGGTCGTCGTTGAGTACTCGGCTATCATTGACCAACAAGGCGTCGTAAGGACCGGCTTCGAGGCCAGCCACGCCAACGCCCCAGCCGGGTGCAAAGAACTCGTCGTCATAGCGGCTGCCGTCGCCGACGACGCCACCAGAGATTTGGGTGACTCCGGCGTCTCGCACTGCGTCAGCCAAGGTGTCGAGCGATGTCGATGACAGCACGGCGTACCGCTCGAGATTCGACGTCGGGTACCAGTCAGAAGACAGCAGCGGATCGCCCCCGCCGACGAGAAAAAGATCGCCGTTCACGACACCGTCGACCGGCGCTGCTGCAGTCGACACCGACGTTGTCAAGCGGGTCTCAGAACCGAGCACATCGAGCGCCGCGGCTGCGACGATCAGCTTCTGATTACTCGCAGGAATGACAGCGAGATCGGGGTTGCGTGCTCCAATGAGAACGCCATCGACCGACACCGCGGCACACGATCGATCATTCAACGTGGCGAGGAACGGGACCACCGCCTGCTCGAAGTCGGAGATGTTCAGCTCTCGTGACAGCACTGTCGGGAATCGTCGGAGCGAAAGCATCGACGTTGACAGCGCCGCAGGCGGTGGCGGTGGCGCAACGAGCGTGCTTGGCGGTGGCGGTGCCGGCTCGTTCTCATCGACGGCGCCTTCGGCCCAGTTGAAGAGTGCAAACAGCCCCACTGCCGGGATGAGAGCGAACGCACCGAGTACGACCAGTGGGCTGGCCCCACGCTCTCGCTCCCGCTCACGCTTGGCGCGCCTCGGCCCTGGTCGCCGAGCACCCACCGGAATCGGCCGATTCACCGACCGCGCGCCTGTCGAAACGCCTGATGCCGAACCATGTGGCCGAGTGCGGTGACCGCCTGGCCGCCGCTCGAGTAACAGAGCCTGCCCGTGGCCCGAACTGTTGCGGGACCGGCGTTGTTGGGGTCAGCGAGAGCCAGCTCCGTACAGGTGAGGATTGGCTTGCCCGTTGCCACACTCAGTTCGTGGGCAGCCTCGGCGAAACGGGCGTCTTGACGCTCGTGGTAACTAACGATCCGCTCAAGACCGTGATCGGGGTAGAACTTGCCTTCGCGCATCATCCGTGCCTGATTCGACTGGATTCCGAGGCCGAGATAGATAATGGAGTGAACCTCGCGGTGGTTCGCACACAGCGCCATCACGTCGGGCACCGTGTCACGCGTTTCACCGCCGGCACAGTCGATCGGATTGTTTTTACTCCAACGCGGCGGAAGGAGTTCGTCGATGGCGGCTTCGAGGTCGGCTGGAATGCCCATCAGGTTGAGCTCACGGTCACGAGTGATTGCATCGGCAGTCACCACGCCCCAACCACCGACGGTCGTGAGAACCAACACGTTTGGCCCAGCGGGAAGCGGTTGGGTCGCGAACGTTGCTGCGGTGTCGAACGCTTCGGTGACGTTCGCAGCCCGGGTGACCCCAGCGCTGCGGCACGCGCCATCAAAGATCTTGTCGTCGGCGGCCAATGCACCGGTGTGGCTGGCAGCAGCCTGCGCCCCGCCTTCGGTTGCTCCACCCTTCACCAGTACAAGCGGCTTGCGTGCTGCCGCGCCGGCTAAGCGATCCATCAGACCCTTGCCGTCAGTGATGCCTTCGACGTAGGCGAGCCCGACGGTTGTCGCGTCATCGTCGGCGTACCAGTCGAGGTAGTCGGCAACGCTGACTGCAGCAGCATTGCCCGCCGAGATCGCACGACTGATACCGACACCTGATGCCCGAGACATGTTGAGGAACGTCGACACGAAGTTGCCGCTCTGGCTGGCGACACCGATGCCGCCGGCTGGCGGGTTGGGCGCCACGATCTGAGCGCAGAGGTTGACCGGCGTGCTCACCACGCCCTGGCCATTCGGCCCGGCGAGCAAGATACCCAGTTCGTCGGCGAGAGCGACGAGCGCATCTTCGGCCGCCTGGCCTGCTTCGTCCGACTCGCCGTACCCGGCTGAAGTGAGAAATGCGGCACCGATTCCTTTGGCCGCGCACGCCCGGAGGAGGTCAGGGTTGGTCGACGCTGGGGTGCAGACGAAGACGAGGTCTGCTGCTCCGTCAGGGATCTCGGCGATGTCGGCAACCGTTTGAATGCCGAGCACTTCCTCGGCCTTCAGATTCGTCCCGAAGACCGCTCCTGAGTACCCCGAGGCCAAGATGTTGTGCAGCGACACGAACCCGAACTTGCCGGGATGGGTGGACGCACCGGACACCACGACGCCTTTCGGTTCGAACAGCGCTTGAAACTGCTCGTTACTGGGTCGTGGCCGCAGCACAGCCCGCATGGTCGACGGCGGCGCCAACTCAACGAGGCCGTCGACAGCTACAAGTGCTCCGCTCGGATCAACAATCAGTGGGTTGATGTCGACACTCGCCACATCGTCACGTTCGGCGGCGAGGCGTCCCAGCCCGACGAGTACTTGCGTCAGTTGTACCAAGTCGACTGCAGCCTCGCCACGGAATTCACCGAGCAACTTCTGCGTTGCGAGGTCGCGAATCATCTCGGCGGCGGTCTGTTCGTCGAGCGGCGCCGGACGGAACACGACGTCCGCCACAGCCTCAGCAAGAATTCCACCGACACCGAGCATCACGGTTGGACCGAACTGTTCGTCGCGAACCACACCGGCAATCAACTCGCGGTTGCCCGAGATCATGGGGGCGACGAGCACGGTCACCTCACCGTCTTCGGGTCGTGCCGCTCCGAGCAGTTCCAAAGCAGCCGCCTCGACCGCTGGGCGATCAGCGAGGCGCAGGCGGACGAGGCCGCGTTCGGTCTTGTGGGCAATGGCGTCGCCGTTCAGCTTGGCCACAACGGGATAGCCGAGAGCATCGGCAGCATCACCAGCTTCGGCGGCCGATGCAACGAAACGCTCAGCAGCGATCGGAATGCCGTACTGGGCGAGCAACAACTTGCTCGCCTGTTCGGACAGGGTGGTTGAATCGTGCGCGTCTGATGCCATCAGTCGTCCACCGTAGTTTCGCCAGCCTCTCCGTTCAGGCCTCCCGGCCCAAAATCACACGCCTGCTGGCTGCGCGGCGCACCATTTTGTCAGACGGGTTTGTCAGGCGGGTTCGTCAGGCGGGACGAGCGCTGCCTGGAAAAACTCGATGATGTGTGCGCTCCGCCTGTCGAGGGCGCCGGACGACAGCGGATTCTCGTCGAGGAGGCCCTCAAGGAACGGAGCGTCGGAAAAATAGCTGAGGAGTGCGCCGTACCCGGTCAGTAACAGCTGCTCGGCGTTCTGCTGGCGGAACGTGCCTGCGTCCATCTCACGGCGGAAATAATCGGCGGCCTCATCGAACAGTGGTCGCAGCACCGCGGCGAGGTCGATACCGAGATGGACGCCACCATCGATTGCTTCGCGGCGCATGAGAATCACGTAGTTCGGGTTGTCAGCAAAAAAATTGAATCCAGCGCGCAACACGCCTTCAACCTTTTTCCAGCCTGACGCTGGCACATCGATGGCACCGACGAGCCGCGCAAACCAGTCGCCGAGCAGCCGTTCAAAGACCTCTCCGTACAGCACTTCCTTCGATGCGAAATGATGCAGCAGGCTCGGCCGTCGGATCCCGACCTCGGCCGCAATGTCGTTCAACGACGTGCCGCTATAGCCGGCGTATGCAAAGCACACGACGGACGCATCGAGAATCTGATCGCGTGTCGACCGCTCGGCACTGGCGCCAACGGGAACCGTCTCGGTGATCGCGTGACTCGACATGCCAGATGTAACCTACTCTGTGCCTTTGCTCGCACGACGTCCGAATCGCACTCTGCGCTCCACGCGAAGATCACCCCTTTGAGTCAGAGCTCAGCCCTACCTACCGGTAGGTAGGACTGATACGGTTCTGCAATGCGCACACTTCTGCTGGGTACCAGCGTCGGTTTGGGGCTCACGCTGCTCGCCAATTTCTGCACGACGGTCTACCTTCATCGGGCTCTCTCGCATCGAGCGTTGACCCTGGCGGCACCGGTCAGCCATGTGTTCCGGTTCGTGCTGTGGCTGTCGACCGGCATTCGTCCTCGCCAATGGGTTGCGGTCCATCGAAAGCATCACGCCTTCACCGACGTCGAGGGCGATCCGCACTCCCCCGTGCTGCATGGCTGGGTCAAAGTCCAGATCCAGAACTACTTCATGTACCGACGTGAGGCCAACAACCCTGACACTGTGGCTCGATATGCCAAGGACCTGGTGCCGACTCGCCTCGACCGATGGGTGTACGACCGCCCGCTTTTGGGCCTCGGGCTCGGCACCGCACTCACTGTCAGCGTGTTCGGTTGGCAGGTCGGCCTACTGGCGTCGTTCCTCCACCTGAACTTCTATATCGGCGGATCAGCAGCGGTGAACGCGATTGGACACCACTTCGGCCGCCGCCCGTACAACAACGGAGCCGGCAACCTGCAATGGCTCGCCTTTCTCACTGCAGGCGAAGGTCTCCACAATAACCACCACGCAGCGCCGACGTCTGCTCGAATGTCGCACCGGTGGTTCGAGATTGATCCCGGCTGGTGGCTGATCAAAGTTCTCAGCTGGGTCGGCTTGGCAAAGGTCCGCCTCAGCGAACTCAAGCTTGTCACCGACCAACTCCGTCCCAAAATCCAACAGCCCGCCTGACCGCAAAGAGCCAGACCCACCCCAAACTGAGACTGTTTCGCCGCCCCAGCGCGCAGTAATGGTCTCCATTTCGGGGAGTGGGTTCGAGGAGTGGGTTCGGGGAGTGGGTTCGGG
>ERZ888423.1459-NODE-1459-length-20270-cov-8.373535_pt1 | contig 20270 bp, 17 predicted proteins | sample MGYA00520523_ERZ888423 | MGnify/ENA primary metagenome ERZ888423 (study PRJEB32303, sample SAMEA104408611) | aquatic metagenome | biome: Brackish water; feature: Pelagic; material: water | place: Baltic Sea | collected 2014-06-08T10:24:00 | depth 30,27 m ...
ACATTGAGAGGATTTGGAGTTGAGATCCATCTTTAGGCGCGATAAAACTCGGCCATGTAGTAGGTTTACATGTAATTACATGGCATGATGAAAAAACAATGGATTTTCCTATTTCTGTTTGGTTCTAGCATGATCCTAACGGCACAAACAGTGTTGATCAGCGGAACGGTTATAGAAAAAAACACGAAAGAGGGCATACCAAATGCATTGGTTGTAGCGCCAAACGGACAGAAAGCACTTTCTGACGGTCAGGGTGATTTCACTTTGCAAGTCGATGTACTACCCGTTGAGATCGTCACCTCTGCTTTCGGGTTTGAACCGAAAAAGATTGTCGTGACAAAAGCAAACAAGAAAGTTGAAATGGCCCTTGAATCATCATCGGTTGTCTTACAAGATGCGTTGATTGTGGCATCTAAAATAAGTGAAAAGCAAAAACAATCTCCCATCTCGGTCGAGGCATTGGACCTTTTGAGCATAAGAGAAGCCGCGGCGCCTAGTTTTTATGAAGCTTTAGGCAATATGAAAGGAGTGGATCTTACTTCAGCAAGTATTGGGTTCAAGATTATCAATACCCGTGGATTTAATAGTACGAGCCCTGTTCGAAGTTTGCAAGTCATAGATGGGGTGGACAATCAAGCGCCAGGTTTGAATTTCTCATTAGGTAATTTCTTGGGCGCAAGTGAATTGGACGTTCTAAAAGTGGATATTATTTCTGGTGCAGCGGGTGCTCTTTATGGGCCCTCAGCTTTTAATGGGGTGATTGCTATCGAGACAAAAGATCCTTACCGAACCCAGGGGACCTCATTTCAAATCAAGGTAGGTGAGCGGGCTTTAAAAGAAGTAGCATTTAGATGGGCAGAGGCCTACCAAAGAGCGGATGGTTCTCCAAGTTGGGCATTGAAAATCAATGTTTTTGGACTCCAAGTGAATGATTGGGAGGCCACAAATATGCAAGCCACTGAAGGGTCGGAAAGCGTTATAACCAATCCGGGTGGGTATGATGCCGTTAACCGATATGGGGATGAAATTGCCTACAATGATGGGGGTGATGCAAAAACCTATGCAGGTATAGGGACGTATCATCGACGCGGGATTGAGGAAAGTGCATTAGTCGATTACGGAACGGAAAACCTCAAGGTTGCCACAGCAGCGCACTATAAATTCAAAGAGGGCGTAGAGGCAATTTACAGTATGAACTTTGGCAGTGGAACCACCGTATATCAAGGAGACAATCGCTTCAGTCTAAAGGACATTATGTTTCTGCAGAACAGATTTGAAATAAGAAAAGGAGATAAGTGGTTTGTTAGAGCCTATGCCACGCACGAAGATGCCGGAAAAACCTATGACGCCTATTTTACCGCCCTTCGCATGCAAGATTCCGTCTTGGATGAAGGCTTTTGGGCAAATCAATACCGATCCTTTTGGAATATTTTTCAAAAATCAAAGGTGAAAGGTTTGGCGGGCTACCCCTCTGAAACAATACCTAATGTGGAGTTTTCTGAGCAGATGGCACAAATGTGGGCGATGTACCCAGAAGCTTTTGCGGAATTTCATACCAGTAATAGAAATTGGATGGAGGGTGCGTATAACCCAGACAGTTCACTCATTCCCGGAACGCGTGCATTTGAAGTACTGAAACAGAAAATCATCAGTACGCCTTTTGATGAAGGCGGATCTCGTTTTTTTGACCGATCCTCGTTACAACATCTCCAGGGTCAGAGAACGATAGAACTAGGCCAATTAGGCGAACTTTATGTAGGAGGTAGTTTTAGACGTTATAATCCAAATTCTAGAGGGACCATTTTTAGCGATACCAACGGGGTTAAACTGCAAGTTCAAGAACTTGGATTTTTTACCGGATTCAAAAAAGAAACTGAACGCTTTATTGGAAATTTCTCTTTGAGAATGGATAAGAACCAGAATTTCAATTGGCTTGTGTCCCCTGCGCTTTCATTCGTGTATAAACCAAATTCGCATGCTGTACTGCGGGCAGGGCTAACTTCTGCAATCCGCAATCCAACCCTACAGGATCAATATCTGTACTATAATGTAGGCCGTGCGTTGCTATTAGGAAACCTTCATGGGTATGATTCATTGGTGACGATTGACAATGTGCGTGATTTTTTGGCCGCTTCACCGCAAGCAAGAGCATCATGGGAATGGGATTATTATGCGCTTCAAGGGGTAAAGCCAGAGAAAGTCCAAAGTGTTGAATTAGGCTACCGGGACACATGGTGGAATAGGGTCTATGTGGATGCTACATATTATTACAGCTGGTACCAGGATTTTATTGGCTACCATGTTGCATTGAAAATTGATGATAACCCTGGCGGTAGTGCCGCTGATCGATTGCGCTCTGCTCAGGCATACAGAATTGCCTCCAATGCCCAAGAGATGGTGACAACCCAAGGCTTTAGTATGGGTGCTAATTATTATATACGGCACTTAGCCTTTGCCGGAAACTACACTTGGAATATCTTGAATTCAGGGGTCGATGACCCTATCATTCCTGCGTACAATACGCCAGAGCACAAGTATAATTTATCTATTTCTGCGCGTGACTTAGAATGGAATAAACTAAAAGGCAAGTGGGGATATCTCATTAGCCATAAGTGGGTAGAAGGATTTCTTTTTGAAGGTTCTCCTCAGTTTACGGGATCGATACCCAGCTATCGCTTAACAGATGCACAAATTTCTTGGAGTGACATGCAAGACAAATGGGCCTTAAAACTAGGGGCAAGCAATATCCTCAATACAAAGGTGGTTCAGGTCTATGGTGGGCCCGCTGTAGGTCGCCTCATCTACCTTAGTGGCACTTTTAATCTCTAGAGTGTCAGTTCTTTTCGTAAATTTCACGCAATAATCATTAAAAAACATTGATGAAAAAACTCTTTACACTTCTATCAGTTGCTTCCATACTGGTTCTTTCTTCTGAAAGTGCTGTTGCGCAGCAACGTTATTTGGACGAGGTTTTTACCGCGACCCAAATAACATATGTGCCGGGTATTGCCTACGGGTACAATTTTAGCCAGTATGTGCCAGCGGCAATGGGTGGACCGATGGTCATCCCAATGTTTTCGGATATCTACATGCCGGATACAGCCATCGACACAGAAACTTCTCGTCCGGTGATCATGTTGTTGCACTCGGGATCATTCCTTCCCCCAGGACTTGCATCACCTATGGGCAGCAGAAAGGATTCAGCCATTACAGAAATTGCCAATCGTTTGGCACGTCGCGGCTTTGTGGTTGTTTCTGCAAGCTACCGTAAAGGATGGTTGGCTAATTCAACCAACTTGGACTTGCGCAGAGGCACCAACCTTATGGCGGTGTATAATGCGGTTCAGGATGCAAAAGTTTGTGTCCGCGCCATTCGCGCTTCAAATTTGGTCCAAGGAGACCCCTATCGTATTGATCCCAATTTCATTTCTATGATGGGTGTAGGTTCTGGCGGTTATATCTCCTTAGCATACGCTACCATTGATAATTATGCCGAGGTGGCTAACCCGACTAAGTTTCAATATACGGCAGATGGTATTGGCATTTTTGGAGACTCTATCAGTGCTGGTGACCCCTATATTGACACAGCTGTTGTGGGTAATTGGGATGGCTACGGAGGCGTAGCTACGATCATTGGGACCCATCCTGTGACAGGATTGCCTTTGGTTGATCAATCTCAGCCTGGACGCAATATCCCTTTATATGCAGGTATTCCACACAGCGTAAACATGGTCATTAATCTTGGTGGCGCTTTGGGCGATTCAGCATGGGCATCTCAAGGAGATGCACCTATGGTGTCGTTCCACAGCCGTTATGATTTCTTTGCTCCTTATTATCGTGGAATGGTCAACGTTCCCATTGCCGGAAGCTTCTTCCCTGTGGTAGAAGTTGCTGGAAGTCATACAGCGGTTAAAATTGCTAACACATTCGGGAATAACACCGTCTTAGGTGCTTCATCCTTGATGGATGCGTATTCGACCAAAGCACGTTCAAATGTGCACAACATAGGTAACCAGGAGAATATCTACACGTTTAATATGTTGCCTCCAAATGCGACCATGCCTTTCCGTGTAAATTCAAATCCTTGGGATTGGTGGGATGCAAATGATCCCTTGTCTGCCAATGAGACAAACCCTAATGTTAAAGCGCAGTCTATGCTCTACATTGACACTGTGTTGGCCTTTACTATGCCTCGCGTAGGTAATGCTATGAATGCAGTAGGCTATAGTGTTGGCGTTGTTGAGCCATCTTCATTTGCCATTACAATGAGCCCAAACCCAACGTCTTCCAATGCCATTGTGCGTGTGGAGGATGCCAAGATTCTCAGTGTGCAAGCCATTGATATTTTGGGTCGTAAAATGTTTGATGTGCAGAATATTCAAGCCTCTATGGTGGAAGTTCCGGCAGACTACTGGCCCAAAGGGACCTATGTATTGCGCGTAGAAACGACCAAGGGTTACCAGACGTTGAAATTGATTCGTCAATAAAGCATTATTGAAAAACAGATATTGAGAAGGGGCCGCAGTAATGCGGCCCCTTTTTTATTGTACTACTTCTTACTGCGTATCTATCAATGAGCGGCGCACATGACGTTGATTTAGTGGTCCGAATGTGTTAAGGCCATTCCTTGCGCATATAAATAGCGGAAAATAGCTTGCTCTCCGGCAGGGGTGACAACGAGGCTTCCGGATTTTTTATTCGCTTTGGCGGACATTTTTGGAATGATATTGCCCCATGCTTCCTCGGTTAACTGAGAGGGAGTATAGAGCGTGTGACAACGACTACATTGTGTTTGGTACAGTCCTTCTCCAGCTTGATATTCTGTCAACGTGTAGCCTGGAAATTTTGCTTGTAGCGTAGCGTCAGAAAGATCCTTTACCGCCGTGGTTTCAGATTTCTGTGTAAGCCAGGTGCCACATGAGGCCATGAGGAACATAACACCTAAAAGGGTCAAAAGGCGGTAAGAATGTTGCATAGAATCGTACGTATTGAAATGGGAAGTTCGGGAAAAAATATAGAAGCGGGTTTTTGCGTACGTATCCGTTGAAAAGTTGTTGAGTAAAGTAGTGCCTTCCTGCATAGGACCCATTAAATTTGACCTGTGATAAAGTACCTGAGTATGACACTGTGCTTGTGCAGCGGAATGGCGATGGCAAGCCTCCCTGTATACTATTTTCCGAGTGTGATACGCGGTGCGCAACTGCATTATGCGCATCAGAATCAAGGAAATCCAGACGGCTCCGTCTCCTTTGTAGGTCCCTTCGGTATGCATCCAGTAGCGGCTGCCCGTATGGGTTTAAGTCCTTCGGATTGTTTGGATTCCATCAAGGCTTTTCATTCAGTTGAAACCCTTTGGCTTGACTATTTCTGTACGTTTAAGGATAGTTCTGCAGCTGATTTGGCGATCATTTATGGTGGTGCCTACGTGAACAAGCTAGGCAACAAGGGATGGGCGCAAGAGATTCAAAGAATCGAAATAGCAAAGCAGGATATCCATTCATCCTTCCGAGCAAGCTACCCTTATACGGATGTAAAAGAAGTCTTAACAACAGAAGATCAAGGACCTAATTTGGCCGCCATTCCAAAATTTGAGACGTACACCGTCAAGGCAGGTGATAGTCTTTGGAAAATCCATCAAAAATTCCCGCAATACGCGCTTACTGCCTTGATGGAGGCAAATGGAGGGCGTGAAACGATATATGTAGGTCAAAAGCTTCAAATTCCCTTGTGAGCATGGCCAATCAAGAACGGCCTCCATGGGTCATTGCTGTTTTTATTGCCCTGGTCTTAGGCCTTTTTGGATCATTTGCCGCCTGGAACCACCATCCTCAACCATCCTTATTTGGTGAAGTAGCGCTTCGTTTACCCGTTTGGCGACCTTGGGAAGACTGGGCTGAAGAAAAACACGTTGCAGAGTTGGCGAAGGCCAAGGCAGATTCTTTGAATAAATGGGCAGTACGTGACTCCCTTGCTGGGAAAAATGTACCAATCAAGCCAAAGCGAGGTAATGGCGCACTGCAATTCTCTGATGATGACAGTTTGGGTATGGCAAATTTTGCCAGGGCCCTGGCAGCTCTTTCGCAAAATGGGGGCTTGCGTGTAGTACATTTTGGTGATTCTCAGATTGAAGGCGATAGGATTACAGCAGACTTACGCAATTTGTTGCAAACACGTTATGGAGGTGAAGGCCCCGGAATGCAGCCACTCGTTCCATTTGTTCCCATGGCTTCGGTGGCACAATCAACCACAGGCAATTGGACGCGAATGGTCAGTTTTGGCCGGAAAAATGATAAAAGTCCTAGCAGCCAATACGGACCACGAGGGGTATCACATCGCTATGCCATGGTGGGCGGTATGGGGCCAGACGCCTCGGTGACATTTAAGCCAAGGTCCTATGGGTATGACAGGGCTAAAAGGGCAAGAAGATTCACCCTACTGCATGGTCCATCAAGAGGCCCATTAGAGGTGAAATGGTATGCCAATGATACGTTGTGGAAAATCATATACCTGGATTCCAATGCCCGGACTGGGTCATTAACGGTGCAGGCTCCGCAGCCCTTGCGCTCATTGAAAATAGAATTCCGCGGCGAAAGTCCCGATTGGTATGGCATGGCCCTGGATGGTGCGGGGGGTGTTAGTGTGGACAACGTAGCCATGCGTGGCGCAGACGGCTTGAGTTTTACTCGAATGGACCGTAGGCATTTCATTGAATCTCTTCAGCGTCAACCTATTGGTTTGGTGATACTCCAATTTGGTGGGAATTCTGTTCCTTATTTCAAAAGTTCAGGGGCTGTGGCACGGTATGGGGATGCTTTTAGGCGACAGATTCAGTTGTTTCAAGAGGCACTACCGAATGCAGATATTTTGGTCATTGGGCCAAGTGATATGGCGGTTAAGGAGGGTTTGGAATGGGTCAGCTACCCGTTTGTTGCAGAAGTCCGCGACGCGCTAAGAAGGGCCGCATTTTCAGAGGGAGCTGCTTTTTTTGATGTTATGGACCTCATGGGGGGGCCTGGAGGGATGGTTGACTGGGTGAATCAAAATCCTCCTTTGGCAGGTCCTGACCACATCCATTTTACACCAAAAGGAGCCAAGAAAGTGGCCCAAGCTTTGGTGAAGGCCTTAGACGATGAATTGTCACGCCATGAATAGCCATTTTGCCGCCTATGCTCGCTTGATGTGCTTCATGATTTTGGGGCATTTGGTCCGGGCTCAGCCCGTTTCTGTGCTGGCTCTGCCAGTCCCTGTGCCTCTGCCAGCAGTTGAAAACGTCTTGATTTTCCCAAAAGGAGACAGTGCCTATATGCCGTTTTTCCATAAAATGGATGGGATGCTCTTTGAAGGCGTGCGTGAAGAAATCAACATCGTGCATTTAGGAGGTTCTCATGTTCAAGCGGGTATGCTCACGGATGCCATCCGCTATAGGTTGCAAAGTCTTGCCCCAGGTTTAGCAGGTGAGCGTGGATTCCTTTTCCCGTTTACTTTGGCGCGTACGAATAATCCGTATACCTATAAGACGTGGACCAATGATCCAAAGTCATGGACGGGGCAGCGTTGTTCTGTTCCTAGTCATGAAGGCCCTTGGGGCGTTGCAGGGATCCGTGCGTGGACCCAAGACAGCACAGCCGAAGTCAAGATGTATAGCACTGATGCGCCGTTTGGATTTACCCACGTGCGTGTTTTTGCAGCCCCGAGTGACAGTTCATACGGGGTAGTTTTTGGTGGAACCCCTGACACAGTATGGTACAATAGTGAAATGCAAAGCTGTGAGGCGATGTATAAGAAACCTCAGGATACGGTGGCATTTTCGTTGTATAAATCCCATCCGAATCAGGCCTATTTCTCTCTTGAAGGGGTACAAGTGATGAATACGCCTATAGGATTGCGCTACCATGCTATTGGGACCAATGGCGCTGCGACCCATTCCTACCTTAAGTGTGAACGTTTTGTCTCTCAACTCAGGGCTTTCCCTCCTGATTTGGTCATTTTTGGATTAGGCATCAATGATGCCTATAAGCCGGCAGGAAACTTTGATTCTGTCGCGTATGAACAGCAGTATGACACGCTCATGGATTGGGTCCGCCAGGCAAACCCTGCTTGTACCTTCCTTTTTCTGACGAACAATGACAGTTATTACAAGGGACGGTACAATCCACATGGAGAGATAGTTGCCCGATGTATGCTGCGATTAGCCAAGGCAAATGGTGCCGGGGTGCATGATTTTTATCATCTCATGGGCGGTGCGCGGTCCATTTCTTTTTGGATCCGCAAAGGATGGGCGGCTAAAGATGGCATTCACATGACCCGCGCAGGATATGCGCTGCAAGCAGACTGGTTATCTGAAGCGCTATGGGATTGGTACCTTCGGGCATATGACGTGGTTATACAGCCTACCCAACCACAGACAAATAAGCGTATCCCCAATACCCTAGTGCCATGATGGATTGGTTATGGGGTTCACTTCCAGGATGGCTTCGTTATAACGCGCAGTCGCCCATCATCTTTACGGAGGTGGGATTTTGGGTATTCTTTGCCCTTGTTCTCGCTATCTATCAGCTGGTGCACAAGAAGATGGCCTTGCGCAATGCCTTTTTATTCTTGGTCAGCCTCTATTTTTATTACAAGACCAGCGGCACCTTTTTCTTTCTTCTTCTTTTTTCTACTTGGGTGGATTATTCGGTGGGTGCTCGATTATTCAAAACCCATACAGAATGGAAGCGCAAGGCATGGGTTGCGGTGAGTGTATTGACCAACTTGTCCGTGCTTTTCTACTTTAAATACCCGTATTTCTTTGCGGAATTTTTGGCAGATGGCTTTGGGATTGAATGGAATCCAGCTCCCCATTATGCCATTTGGAGCAACAGTTATTTGGGGACAGACTTTGTCGAAAATAGGATTCTACTTCCGGTTGGAATTTCGTTCTATACGTTTCAATGTATGAGCTATACTATTGACATGTATCGGCGCCAGTTAAAACCCGTAAAGAACATGTGGGATTTTGGTTTTTATGTCAGCTTTTTCCCGCAATTGGTGGCTGGCCCAATAGTGCGTGCATCTGAGTTTATCCCACAACTGTACAAGCCCTATACCCTTAGCAAGGCGGCCTTTGGGATGGCCTTCTTTTGGATCATCAATGGCTTGATGAAAAAGCTCATTTTGGCCGACTATATAGCGAGCAACTTTGCAGACCGAGTCTTTGCACAACCTACGTTGTTCAGTGGGTTGGAGTGTCTGCTTGCCCTCTTTGCGTATTCACTACAAGTCTATGCTGATTTCAGTGGCTATACAGATGTGGCGATTGGGGTAGCGATGCTGATGGGCTTTACCCTGACGACCAACTTCAACTCGCCCTATAAAGCTTTGAGCGTATCGGATTTTTGGCGACGTTGGCATATCTCTTTGAGTACCTGGCTACGTGACTATCTGTATATCCCCCTTGGGGGCAATAGGCAAGGGACCTTTGCCTCCTATAGTATTGTTTTTCTCGCCCTATTTGTTGTCAGTATGATGGCAGATTCATTTGTGGTTCCAGTGTCTCTGGCGGGGGGTATTTTGGCGCTGTTTGTTTTGACGCGCGTTTGGGGCAGCTTTAGAACTGGCTCAATACAAATATCAATGTCATGCTGACCATGCTCTTGGGCGGTTTTTGGCATGGATCCTCCTGGAATTTTGTGACTTGGGGGGGACTCAATGGCCTAGGCTTGGTGGTCTATAAGCTTTGGTCCAAAATTCGCCCTTGGAATCCACGTTCCCATTGGGTTGGTAAAGCTTTTGGCGTGGCTACTACGTTAATTTTTATTACGTTAACGCGTGCATGGTTTAGGGCCCCAGGCTGGGATGAAGCCCTTTCTATTTTGACGCGTATATGGACCGCCATGGATTGGGCATTAGCTGATGATATTTTGTTGGGTTTCTGGCGTCCCTTGTCCGTCATGGCCTTGGGCTACCTCATCCATTGGATTCCAAGCAGGATAAAGACATACTACCGAAATGCGGTAGCTGGGGCGCCTATTTGGGGTCAGGGTATCATCGCTATGGCCGCCTTGATGGTGATCTATCAGTCCCTGTCAGCAGACAGCCAGCCTTTCATTTATTTTCAATTCTAGGGGAGCCAAAGGTCAAGGACGCTCGCCTCGGTTTTGCTGCGCTCAACAGCGGTTACATAGCCTTTATAGATCGCCGCTAACCTGAGTGTCTTCCTTGCATAGTGAGCACCAGGGCCTCTTGCCACTTGGTCAACGTTGTTGTCCCAATGCGTAGGATCAAGGCCTTTTTTCGCTGCTAGATCCGCTGCGCGGGCAACCGGGGTGGGCCCTGTATTATACGAGGCTAAGACAAAAGGAAGTCTGTTTTCGGGTGGCACCAAACGTTGCTTCCAATATTGATTCAGGAAGCGTAAATATTTAAGCCCAGCGCGAATGTTGCTTTCGGGGTGGTATAAATGGAGGCTATCGATCCCCAAGCGTCGTGCCGTGTTGGGAATCAATTGCATAATCCCCACCGCTCCGGCGGGTGAAACAATGTCGCTTCGGAATCGACTCTCTACATAGGCCAGCGCGGTGAGAGTGAAGCGATCAGGCCATTCACTTGCCATAAAATAGCGATCATAAGGGGACAATTCAATGGGTTCAAGCCAATCATCGTGGTACGTGTCACGGTCATAAAAATTTTGGATACGTAGGGCTTTATGGCTTCCTAAAAAGGTGTTCATGGAAACCACCAAGAGACTATCTCGACTGCGTGCCGCCCAGTGAAAGGACCCAGGAAAAAGCACGGTAATCTGCGGTTGAGGACCATGATGATGCTTTGAGAGTCCCGGTAGAAAAACATCGGGCAGAAGCCAACCCTGAACCGTGTCAGAAATATGTCGCCACATGGTGACCTCTGCGATCGATAGGGGCAGGCTATCTGATTGCGTCAACAAGGGAATGAGCTTTGGATATTCATTTAAAAGGCGCAAACTGTCGGATGCTCCATATTGTATCCAATGAAAAAGGCGAACAGGATCAGAAAAGCGAAAATCGGGTCGGTCAATATTGGGGATATTCCCCGCAGCCACGTCTGCGCGCCCAACTTGCACCCATGCCAAAGCCTCATCTGCACTCCGCGCAAAGAGCCATTCTACTTTTTGAGGAATGGATTCCTCCCACGCTTCAAGTAGCGCAAATTCGTACCCAAAAACCTTTCCATTCTCCACTTGAAGGCAGCCTGCATCCGGGACAAATGCCACGCGCACGGTGCGGTTGTCTCGTCGGTCTGCAGCATCCCACTGCGCTGTTTGAACCATATCCAATGGTTCACTAGGCGATCCAATAAAAAGGGCCGCAATTAGAAATGGATAAGACCAGCGCCAACGCCAAAGCATACCCGAAGGTCGTCAAATTGCAGATATCTTTGGGAGCATGTTAGGTTTACAACTCCCAACCGACCCTCGTTGGGCCCATGCAGCAGAAGACCGCCTAGAAGAAATCCTCACGGATCATGCTTATTGCGAGCAAAAAGCAGCCTCCACAGCCATTTCATTGATGGTGACTTATCCGGAACTGAGTGATCTCGTAACCGAAATGGCCGCCCTTGCTCGAGAAGAAATGGGCCATTTTGAAATGGTGCATAAGCTCATCCTTGCCAGCGGTATGACGCTGGGTTGGGAGCGCAAGGATGCCTACGTGCATGAGGTTATGCATTTTTTCCCCAAGACGGGGAACCGAATGCTTCGTTTGGTGCATCGTTTATTGGTCTGTGCCCTGATTGAAGCGCGTTCATGTGAACGCTTTCGGGTGTTGTCTCAGAACCTAAAGGACCCAGAGCTCTCAAGCTTTTATAACCGCCTAATGGTCTCGGAAGCCCACCATTATACTTTGTTTTTGGGATTTGCACGCACGTATGGAGGCAAGGAACCGGTAGAGGATCTCTGGAAGGATCTTTTGACTTTTGAAGCTAAAATTGTGGCCTCTTTTTCGGACGGATCCAAAGTGCACGGATAATTCCTTGGATTTGTTTAGATATACGCACCAAGGAGAGGTCTTTTGAGCCGAAATTTGCCGCATGGAAACACATGAATTACTTCTTCCAACAGCCCTTACTGCTGTACATAAGGAACTAGGCGCCAAGATTGTACCGTTTGCCGGCTATGAAATGCCAGTTCAATATGCGGGTGTGACGGTAGAGCATTTGGCGGTCCGCAATGGCGTGGGGGTCTTTGACGTGTCTCATATGGGCGAGTTTTATGTGGAAGGACCTGAGGCATTGGCCTTTTTACAATCGGTCACATCCAATGATGTGGCCAAACTGGTCCGAGGTAAAATTCAATATTCCTGTTTGCCCAATACACAGGGAGGCATCGTGGACGACCTTTTGGTCTATTGCCTCGGTGATAACCGCTATATGTTGGTGGTTAATGCCTCCAATATGGCAAAGGATTGGCAATGGTTGATGGACCATTCGTCAGGTTTTGATGTGTCCCTCAGGGATGCATCGGCGGATACGTCCTTGTTGGCCGTTCAAGGTCCTTTGGCGGTTAAAGCACTCCAGCCATTGACCGATGTAGATCTCGATACCATGACCTATTACACTTTTGGGATCGGTACGTTTGCTGGCTTTGATGACGTGCTTATTTCTGCCACAGGATACACCGGTGCTGGAGGTTTTGAATTGTACTTTCCTAACCATGCTGCAGCGGCGATTTGGAAGGCGATCTTTCAACATGGCGCCAGTTATAGCATTGCCCCCATTGGACTAGGTGCAAGAGATACGCTGCGCTTAGAAATGGGTTTCTGTCTTTATGGAAATGACATTGATGACCACACCTCTCCTTTAGAAGCGGGATTGGGCTGGATCACTAAATTCACCAAGGCATTTACAAACCATGAAGCGCTCAAGGCCCAAAAAGAGGCGGGTGTAACGCAAAAGTTGGTTGGCTTTATATTGATTGACCGCGGTGTGCCGCGCCATGATTACCCTATTACGGATGAGGCAGGTGTTCATATCGGTCGCGTCACGAGTGGAACCATGGCGCCTAGTCTAGGCAAGGCCATCGGACTGGGCTATGTGCCCGTGGACAGATCTACCCCTGGCAGTATCCTATACATTGAGGTCCGTGGCAAACTTCTCCAGGCCGAAGTGGTTTCCTTACCTTTCTGGAAAGGAAATAAGGCATAAAATGGACGTTTATAAGCTTGATCGAACAGACAAGGAGATTCTTCGCCACCTTTTGGAAGATGCGCGGAAAACCTATACGGATATAGCCAAAGACCTTCAGGTGTCACCGGGAACGGTACATGTTCGGGTAAAGAAATTGGAAAAGGCCGGGATCATACGCGGCGCAAGCTTACAGTTAGATTACGACCAATTGGGCTATGGTTTCATTGCTTTTGTAGGGATTTACCTGAGCAAAACGAGTACCACCCATGCTGTAATTGAAGCATTGAAACACATACCTGAAGTAACCGTTGCGCATATTGCCACGGGCCGATTTGGCATTTTTGCTAAAATCCGTTGTGCCAACACGAAGCATGCAAAAGACATCATTTTCAAAATCAGTGATATTTCGGGCGTCACCAATACCGAAACCATGATAGCCTTGGAGGAATGTATTAATAGTAGCAAATCACTCCTTGCAAGCATTTTGAATGATTTGCCTTTCGGAGACCCAGCAGACTAGCGCTTTGTTTTCCTCTTAGGGGCAATGCCCCATCAAGGTTCTTACCGCATAGGAAGCGGCATGTAAACCAAATGCCGCGGGTATCCAAGCGGAAGTGCCATAAAAGGATTTTTTAAAATTGCTTCCATCTGTTAGACGAATAGCCTCCTTGTTGGCTAATTCGGACGAAAAAACAACAGGAAACCCCTTTCGGATGTTGTACTCTTTGCCTAATCGTTTCCGAATATGCTGGGCAAATGGGCAGTTAAAGGAGTGCTCTACTTGGTCAATCTGAATTTTACTGGGATCTAATCGCCCACCTGCCCCCATCGAGCTAATAAAGGGAAGCTTCAGCGCTAACGCTGTGGCAATAAAATGGAGTTTAGGCTGCACACTGTCAATGCAGTCTAAGGCAAAGTCATAGCCGGGTTGTGAGATGAGCTCACGCATGGCGTCAGGGGTCAGAAAAGTGGCTTCTGTATGGACCACAATGTCGGGATTGATATCCCGAACCCGAGAAGCAAGCAAGTCAGCTTTTTTCTGCCCATGCGTAGAGGAGAGGGCTTGGAGTTGCCGATTTCGGTTGGTGGGATCCACCACATCACCATCTACAAGGGTTAAGGTGCCAACACCAGACCGGGCTAAGAATTCAACGGCAAAACTGCCTACCCCTCCGAGTCCTAGGACTAAGACGTGCGCATTTGAAAGGGTCTCCATGGCATCAGGGCCTAGGAGAAGTTCGGTGCGTTCTAGCCAATGGGGTGTCATGGGGGGCAAATCTACCCCCCCTACACCGCATCTCAAAGTTTTAATAGTAGCATTTGCGGCGAACGCCAGCCATATGTTTCGCCATGCGCATAACTTGCCGGGTATACCCGTATTCATTGTCGTACCAAACATAGAGGACCACAGAGGTGCCATCCGTGTGAACGATCGTCGCTTCACTGTCAAAAATGGCGCAACAGCTATCCCCGACAATGTCACTACTGACCAGCTCTGGGCTCACAGAATATTTAATTTGCTCTACCAAAGGACCAGAAAAGGCTGCATTCTTAAGGGTTGCATTCAGCGTTTCTCGGTCCGTTGGATTGTCAAGGCTCAGCTTTAAGATGGCCAAAGATCCATTGGGAATAGGAACCCGAATGGCATTGCTTGTCAGTTTTGCACCAAGGCCAGGAATGACCTTGTCTACTGCTTGGCCTGCACCCGTTTCTGTAATCACCATATTTAGGGCTGCTGCACGGCCACGACGGTACTTACTGTGCATATTGTCCACCAAGTTTTGGTCGTTTGTATAGGCGTGAATGGTCTCAATATGACCTTGCGAAATTCCAAAGGAATCCTGCATCACTTTTAGGATGGGCACAATGGCATTGGTCGTACAAGAGGCCGCTGATTGTATCGCGTCATCTTGGTGGTCACCCAAATGATTTACCCCAAATACAACGTTGGGGATCCCATTACCTGGAGCTGTAAGCAAAACTTTGGCAATGCCGGGGCGGTCTAAATGACGCGTCAAAGCTTCCTTGTCTCGGAATGCGCCCGTATTGTCAATGACGACAGCGTCGAGAATTCCATAGTCGCGGAAATCAATTTCCTCTGGCTGACGTGCAGAGATAATTGCGACTGGTCGGCCATTGATGACCAATTGCTGATGTGTGTGGTCTGCTTCGACAGTACCTGGAAAGGAACCATGGATAGAATCGACGCGCAAGAGGGATGCTCGTTTTTCGAGACTCATCGCATCATCGCCTCGGGCAACGATGGCACGGAGGCGCAATTGGGTCCCGCTTCCTTCTTGTGCAATGAGCTCACGTGCGACTAAGCGACCAATTCGGCCAAAACCATAGAGTACAACATCCACAGGCGTGGTATTGGGGCTTTCGCCATGGCGAAAGTTTTTAAGCTTTACGTCAATAAAAGCTTTGCGGTGCAGGTAAATACCCGCTTCGCGCTTCCATTCTGTGGCCAATCGCCCAATGTCGATGCTGGCATTTTGCACTTTGCTCTGTTGAAGGGCAACCGCCATGGCCAAGGTGTCATCAATCGCCAATGCCTCACCGGCCATCACTGCGGCATGTAAATGGGCTTGGAGCATCTCCGATGGGCGCTGGTCCACCATGGGTTGACGATAGAGGACGACGCGCACATTGCGGTCATAGAACAGGTCACCGACGAGCTTAATTAGCGCGGTAGCAGCCTTCTCGTTTTTTACACGTTCCGATACGGAAAGCGTGTAGGTTTCGAGCGAGGAATTCATCAAGGGTTGGGTTTGAAAGGTTGTCCTGCAAAGGTATTTCGGCTTGTCTCGGTGACCAAGTCGAAGGACCACAATTTGTCATCAATAACTAGCTGAAAATGATAATTTTAAGTCAATAATAGGGGTGTAAAAACGACACTAAGGTAGATTGATACACCTGTTCGATCCCCGTAAAGAAAGCCGACGAGAGGAAAAAATAAAATAGCCGCCCCCAAAATAGAGGCGGCTATGTGCTAAAGCAATGGATTCATTTATAAGCCAAAGGCAAAATAATCGGGTTTTCCGTCTGGCCGATAGCCTTGTAAGAGCACTCCGTCACCTGGCTCTAAACTCCCGAGAATGGATTGAACATCTGCTTGGGTGTTAACAGGGCTGTTGTTCAGTTTGATTAAAATAAATCCATTAGGAACACCTGCTTCAGCCAATTTTCCATTGCCTACTTGGGTGATTCTAACCCCACCGCGTAGGCCATACTTTCTCTTTTCATCCTGACTAAGGGCTTCAAATGTGGCGCCTAAGGTTTGCATGTTTTCTAGGTCTTTCTTCTTCAATACATCCGTATTTCCTTCCCTGTTTCGGAGCACTACGTGGAAGGTTTTGGTTTTTCCCTCCCTAAGAATCGTTACATCTAGTTTGTCGCCTGGACGTCGGCTAGCAATCACTTCAAGTAATTCGCTGCTCCGTTTGACCGTTTTGCCCCCTGCGCCTACAATGACATCGCCTTTTTCCATGCCTGCTTTTTTGGCAGCGCCGTTGTTTGTTACGTCAGAAATATAGACGCCTTGTGTGGCTTCAAGTTTCATTTCTTTGGCTAATTCTGGGGTCACATCGGCAATGTTTACCCCCAAATAAGCTCGCTGAACCACCCCGTAGCGCAACATATCGTCCACCACCTTTCGCGCAATATTGGCTGGAATAGCGAAGGAATATCCCTCGTAAGATCCTGAACGGGTAGAAATCGCCGTATTGATTCCGATCAGTTCTCCGGACGTATTGATCAGTGCGCCCCCACTGTTGCCTGGATTGACGGCGGCATCGGTTTGAATAAAAGCTTCAATCGCGGATTGATTGTCAATGATATTGATACTTCGTCCTTTGGCAGAAATGATACCGGCGGTTACGGTGGAGGTAAGGTTAAAGGGATTGCCTACGGCAAGCACCCACTCACCTAGCAAAACATCGTCACTGTTGCCAAAGGGCAGGGCAGGAAGTTTTGATGCATCAATCTTTAGGACGGCTAGATCTGTAGTGGGATCTGTCCCAATAACCTCTGCAGTAAATTCTCTTCCATCGTTCAACGAGACTTTTACCTCTTTTGCATTTTCTACTACATGGTTGTTGGTCACGATATAGCCATCTTCAGAAATGATCACCCCAGAACCAGAGCCTTGAACCATCCGTGGGGCCATCTCTGGCATGCCCGGTTGACCAAAGCCGAAAAAGAAATCGCGAAAAGGATTCATGGTATAACCTTGCTCCACCGAGGTCTTAACGTGTACAACTGAATGAACAGCGGTCTGCGCTGCTGTGGAGAAATCCGTAGAAGTTGTGATGCCGGACACCGCTGTTGCGCGAGTTTGTACTTCAGATACGGGAGGAGACCATTCCTTTGAACTTTGGGTATTTTCAAATGCCATGGCACCTAGAAAGCCACCGCCAATCCCCAACAGGGTGATGGCGATGAAAGAAAAGAGGTTTTTACGGTTCATTACTTTTTTCATTTGTTTCAAAGACAAATTTCAAAAACTGTTCCACTTCCTACTTTTACAAGATGGTGCAAAGCTTTAAAAAATATCACGGCACAGGAAATGACTTTATTGTCCTTCATGGAAAAGGTGCGCAATACATACTCGGTAAAGAGATTGTTGAGTTGGCCTGTAACCGTCATCTTGGCATTGGTGCGGATGGTTTGATGGTTTTGTGGCCATCAGATACGGTCGATTTTCATCTGGATTATTATAATGCAGATGGAGGGTTAGGGAGTATGTGTGGCAATGGGTCGCGATGCGCTGTAGATTTTGCGCGTTCCTTAGCCCTTTTTGTCGGGTCAAAATGTCAGTTTACAGCGGCCGATGGTTTGCACACGGCGACGATTGATGCGCAGGGTTTCATCACGGTTCACTTTGCCAAGGCTAGCTTTCCAGTTGAGCGTGCAAATGGCTGGTTTCTCGATACAGGATCACCTCACCATATTAGGTTCGTAAAGGACGTTACACTCATAGATGCAATGGGAGAGGGGCGTTTACTTCGTTATGGAGTCTATGCCGAACAAGGTGGTGCCAATATTAATTGGTTATCTCAACATCAGGGTGAATGGCACATTCGCACCTATGAACGTGGGGTCGAAGCCGAAACACTTAGCTGTGGAACGGGAGCCGTAGCGGCCGCTTTAGTACTACACAGCCAAGACTTAGCCGCGAGTCCTGTATCACTTCACGCGAAGGGCGGCACCTTAATAGTCTCCTTTGCCGTGGACGCCCATGGGTACCAAAATATTACCCTTACGGGTCCTGCTGAATCTGTTTTTGAAGGGGTTTGGTCATGGTAAAGGTCGTTTTACGAGCCTTGGAGCCCAGCGATATCGAGGCTTTATTGAAGTGGGAAAATGATCCTGCGCATTGGGTCGTGGGCCAACGTAGTAGCCCGTATTCACGGGACCATTTAACCCGCTATGTAGATGCTAGTTCGCGCGATTTTTGGGAAGTAGGGCAGGTGAGATTTGCTGTCTGTACAGAAGAAGATTCCCGCCCAATAGGCTTGGTGGATGTATTTGGTGCAAAGCGTTTACATTGTCGTGCAGAGGTGGGTTTATTAATTGACCCTGCCATGCGTGGCAAAGGTTTCGGTTTGGCCGCTTTGAAAGCGTTACAGCTATGGGCGAAGGAATTCGCCATGCTAGAAACCCTTAGCGCCCAGATTTATACGGATCACCCAGCAGCAATATCCAGTTTTAAAAAGGCAGGATTTGTTCAGCAGGGCACATGGCTAAGATGGGTAAAAACACCCAAAGGGTATAAGGATGTAAGTCTTTGGCAATGGCTGGGATAAAACGGAAAAAACTGCGTCGAACTTGGCAACGTTGGTCCATACTTGGCGCGGTTATTTTTATTCTAGCGGTCGTGGGGTTTCGTTGGACGGCCAATGCACCTGTGATGCCCTCCCAAGAGAAAGAGTATGCCCTGTATGTCCATGACACTGGGTTGACGACCGCAGAAGTGCTCCAATCTTTTTTTGCAAAAGAAAATTTACATTCGCCTGCGGCATTGGAAGCGCTCAATGCTTTAAGGAGAAATCCTATTGCGCAACGAGGGCATTATACCATTACGGCCGCAACCGGGCGGATGCAATTGCTACGAAAATTGGAATTTGGCTATGAAGATCCCGTTTGGCTGCGTATGAGAGGTTATCAGTCTAGAGAGGATATCGCAGAGGGTTGGGTAGCGCAATTTGACTATCCAAAAGACAGTGCGATGAAGGCTTTAGAAGTTTTGGGGTTTGAGCAGTTGGTTCCCAACTCCTACCAAGTCTACTGGTCCTATGCGCCAGAGGCACTGGTTGAATATTTGCAGCGTGCACATGCCGCCTTCTGGAATGCAGAAAGGGAGGGTAGAGCAGCTCACTTAAAGCTTAGTCCGCGGGAAGTGGTCATCTTGGCGAGTATTGTGCAGGCCGAAACCAAACAAGCAGAGGAATGGCCACGTGTTGCAGCGTTGTATCTCTCTCGGTTGCATATGGGCAAAAGACTAGAGGCGGATCCAACGGCCGTTTTTGCATACAAGCAGGTGTACCCCAATACGGGTGTGATTCGTAGAGTTACGCATGTCATATCGGGCATAGACCATCCTTATAATACCTATCGAAATAAGGGTTTGCCCCCAGGTGCATTGGCCACGGTGGAGCCACAAGTCGTGGATGCTGTTCTGAGCGCACAGCCAAATGGCGAGCTCTACATGTGTGCTGACCCTCAGCGGCCTGGATTTCATGTTTTTGCGCGCACCTATTCGGCGCATTTGCAAAATGCTGCCCGATATCATGCGAGTCTTAACCGGCGTGGGATTCGACGCTAACATGATCAATGAATAGCGAACGCTCAACTACGGCAGGCCGCTAGGATGAAGGGACCGCTCTCCATATTGCCCTATCACCTTTGTTTTGATAAGAGGTATTCAGGACAGGGTCATGTACGATTGCATCTGCGGGAGTAGGGGGAAGCGTGTGTAAATAAAAAACGCCGCGGTAGAACCGCGGCGTTGAAAGCAGAGAGATTCTGCGTTTAGTGCTGTACAACGAATTTACGCGTAATGGATTGGCCGTCTACTGTGACGTCCATCATGTACATCCCGGCGCTCCATGCGCTCGCATCAATATCCA
>ERZ888423.1461-NODE-1461-length-20253-cov-10.323695_pt1 | contig 20253 bp, 19 predicted proteins | sample MGYA00520523_ERZ888423 | MGnify/ENA primary metagenome ERZ888423 (study PRJEB32303, sample SAMEA104408611) | aquatic metagenome | biome: Brackish water; feature: Pelagic; material: water | place: Baltic Sea | collected 2014-06-08T10:24:00 | depth 30,27 m ...
GATATGTATTGTACACATAAAGATAGGAAGGATAAATAGAGAGAGTAAAAGAGAGATAGACAAGGGAAGAGAATGAAAGAAAAGGTATTTCAATATCTGCAAGGAGACAAAATCATTTGGATCATCGCTATCATTTTAGGAATGGTTTCCATTCTGGCTGTGTATAGTTCCATCTCTTCATTGGCCTATAAATACCAAGAAGGAAATACCTTTCACTTTCTGTTGAAGCACCTTATCATGCTCGTAGCTGGTTATGGGATTATGTATGCAGTTCATCGCATGCCTCACCGCTATATTTTCAGAATCTCTCAATTGATGATTTGGGTCTCCGCAGCGCTTCTTTTATTCACCTTGCTTTTTGGGTCTAATATCAATGCAGCTAGCCGATGGCTGACTATTCCTATTATCAATCAAAGCTTCCAAACTTCAGATTTAGCTAAGATTGTGCTCATCGCATATGTGGCTAGATTACTAAGTCTTAACAATGAATCTATCAGGAATTTCAAAACTGGTGTACTGCCTACGTTGGCACCCATCATACTTATTTGTGGATTGATTCTCCCCGCGAACTTCTCTACCGCTTTCCTATTGCTTGTCACCTGTCTAACACTTATGTTCATTGCAGGAACACGTATTATCCATCTATTTGCAATCGCAGGTGCCGGTGTTCTATTCTTCGTGATTCTACTTGGAATAGCTAGCGCGAAACCTGATCTACTTCCAAGGGTAGACACCTGGAAAAGTAGAATGATGTCTTTCAATACCGAGAATACTAAAAATGGTGGGTCAGAGATGGACCTTGAGCGAAACTACCAAGTAGAAATGGCTAAGATTGCCATTCATAAAGGCGGGTTGTTGCCCAATGGTCCTGGGAAAGGAACGTCAAGAAATTACATGCCACATCCCTATTCTGACATGATTTATGCCTTCATTATAGAGGAGTATGGAAGTATAGTAGGAGGACTTGGCTTAATGGCGCTCTACATCATTCTACTTTTCCGAGTGATTCGAATATCGAGTAGGTCAGAGAAAAAATTCAGTACATACCTTGCATTAGGATTAGGGCTCTTAATGGTCTTGCAGGCTTTTTCTAATATGGCCGTAGCCGTTAACCTGGTACCAGTTACAGGGCAACCTTTGCCCTTTGTAAGTATGGGGGGAACCTCTTTATGGTTCACTTGTATCTCCTTAGGTATCATTCTCAGTATTAGCCGTGAGCAAGAAGCTCGTCCCGTTGGACCTAATATGGTAACCAGCGGTGCCTAAGGTTATCATCAGCGGGGGCGGTACTGGAGGACATATCTTTCCAGCTTTGGCCATTGCTGATGCGCTAAAACGTCAGGATGAAAATATAGAAATCCTCTTTGTAGGTGCTGAAGGAAAGATGGAGATGGAACGCGTTCCTATAGCGGGTTATGACATCATTGGTCTTCCAATTCGTGGGATTCAACGAAGGATCAGTTTGGCTAATCTAAAAGTGCCTTTTCTCTTGATCAAAAGCCTCTGGATGGCGCGTTCAATACTTCATGGATATAAACCGAATGTCGTGATAGGCGTGGGTGGATATGCATCAGGGCCGCTGCTGCGCATGGCAGCTTGGATGGGAATACCAACCATGGTCCAAGAGCAGAATTCCTATCCAGGAATCACGAATAAACTTTTGGCGAAAAGAGCAAAAAAAATTTTCGTAGCCTATGAAGGAATGGAGCGATTCTTCCCTGGAGAAAAAATCGTCCTCAGCGGAAATCCTATCCGAAAACAAGCTGTGGCTATTACCGATAAGAGAAGTGAAGCTGTGGAGTATTTCTCGTTGGACAAAGACAAAAGCACGCTCTTTTTTGTAGGAGGAAGCTTGGGTGCCCTAGTGATCAATCAAGCAGTAGAAAAACTCCTGCCTTTCATCTGCAAGAAAGAAGTTCAAGTGCTATGGCAAACAGGAGCTAACTCCTTTGAATCCCTAGACGTAAAACTGAAGGCTTCACTTCCTAGCCAAGTGAAAATGCTCAAGTTCATTGAGCGCATGGATCTAGCTTATGCTTTGGCTGATGTTATTATTTCACGCGCTGGGGCAATGTCTATTTCGGAGTTATGTGTCATTGGAAAACCAGTGATATTTATTCCCTCTCCCTATGTGTCTGAAGATCATCAAACCAAGAATGCATTAGCATTGACACAGAAGGACGCGGCTATCTTGCTCAAAGAAACAGAAGCCCTTGACCAGATTGAGAAAATCCTTGAAGACTTACTTGATAATGAGGGGAAACGACTGGGTCTTGCTGAGAATATCAAAGCACTCTCAAAACCTACTGCTGATGATGACATAGCTCATCATGTGCTTGAATATATTCGTTCATGAACGTGAAGAAGAACATATATTTCATCGGGATAGGCGGGATAGGTATGAGCGCGCTTGCGCGGTTTTTTCATGCAAAAGGTCATCACGTGGCTGGCTATGATAAAAGTGATTCTCACTTGATTCGTGAGTTAATGGCTGAAGGTATTGAGGTCATCCTTGAAGATAAAATTGACCTTCTTCCAGCTTATTTGAATCCTTCGGACACCTTAGTTATACGCACACCAGCTGTGCCTTTAGATGCTGTTATTCTAAGTCATGTCAAAGAAGCTGGATTCGAACTGATTAAACGTTCTGAACTGCTTGCCATCGTGTCTCAAGGAATGAGGAGTATCGCGGTTGCAGGTACCCATGGAAAGACCACCACATCTTCCATGATTGCCCATATATTGACCCATTCAGGATTTGGATGTAATGCCTTCATTGGCGGTGTAATGACGGGCTATAATACCAATGTTCTCATAGACGCAGCTTCAAAATTCATGGTGCTGGAAGCAGATGAATTTGATCGCTCGTTTCATCATTTGAAACCCGAATTAGCCGTTATTACTTCCTTGGATCCTGATCACTTGGATATCTATGAGACCGAAGAGAATTTTAGTCTGGCTTTCCAGACTTTTGCTGGCGGAGTTCAGTCTGCTGGGACATTATTCTGTCATGACGCTATTCCATTTTTTCCTATTTCAACGAATCAGCGGAGCTATGGACTAGATGACGCAGTCTTCAAAGCATGCAATATTCAAATTAATGATGGCGCTTATCACTTTGACTTGATTCATCCCAAGGGGAAGGTCAATGACCTCGTGTTGCATATGCCTGGACGTCATAACGTGACTAACGCCACAGCGGCCTGCGCTGTAGCGCTATCCTTGGAGATACCTGATGTGAAAATTCGCCAAGCTTTAGATGCCTATGAAGGTGTTCAGCGTAGATTTCAGTTTCATCAGCATGGCCCTGTCGTGCAGTTGATAGATGATTATGCTCATCATCCTAGTGAGATCAGAGCCTCTATCAATGCAGCGCGTGAATTATTTCCTGATAAAAAACTAACGGTTGCCTTCCAGCCGCATCTCTTTACCCGAACTCGAGACTTCCTTGATGGCTTTGCCGACAGTCTATCGTTGGCTGATGAAGTGGTCCTTGTTCCCATATATCCAGCTCGCGAAAAACCCATTCCGGGGGTGACTTCTGAAGAGATCCTGAAACGAATGAGCTTAACCAACAAGATACTGTGTACAAAAGAAGAGCTACCCACTCACTTCGCTACAAGGGAATTAGAAGTTTTGTTAATACTGGGAGCAGGCGATATTGATCGCACTATTCCTCTCATTAACAGCGTTTTATCTAAAAGAAATTTAGGTCAGTGAACCCGTCCTTGAAGCATATAATCCTTTTCAGCACGATGAGCCTCCTTGCTCTTTTGCTTCTGGGCTTCTCTTGGGCTCGTGGTTCTGAGAACCAATGCACCCAATTCAACATAAAAATCACAGGTGATGGACTTAGTCATTTCATAACCGAGGATTATGCTAGAGAACATATTCTTGACATGGGTGATCCTATCATTGGAACTAAAATGAAGGACTTGAATGTATCCCGTATGGAGCGAGAGATAGAAGCGAGCCCTTATGTAAAGGAAGTGATGGTCTATAAAACTGTGGATCAAAAACTGGAAGTAGTAATTACTCAGCGCAAGCCTATCCTTAGATTAATCGATGAGAAAGGACATAGCGCATATCTGGACGAGGATGGAAAGATTATGGAGACCAGTGCAGATTATTCTGAACGCTGTATTCCATTGACTGGGAAATTTCAAATTTCTGAGATTCAACCTCGGCTGGCTAAAGACAGTATCTATGAGGGATTATTGGACTTGGCCCAATACATTAACGTACATCCATTCTGGAAAGCTCAGATTGTGCAGATAGAAATGGATAAGAAAGGCGACTTGATCTTCATCCCAAGAGTGGGAGTGCATCAAGTCATACTAGGAAACCCCTTGAATTTTCAGGCTAAACTGGATAACCTCGAGGAATTTTACAGTAAGGGAATTACACAGACCAATTGGAACCTGTATCAGAGCTTGGATCTCAGATTCAAGGGTCAGGTCGTATGCTTGAAAAGATGACGGAAGAAACTAAAGATATGTCGGATATCGTTGTTGGACTCGATATCGGGACCACGAAGATTGCATGCATGGTCGGTCGAAAGAACGAACATGGAAAACTCGAGATTCTTGGCCTGGGAAAGGCAGAGTCTATAGGAGTTAAACGAGGTGTAGTCTCGAACATCGAGCAGACCGTGAACTCCATCCGCATTGCGGTAGAGGAAGCTGAAAAAGCTTCTGGAGTGAATATAAGCCATGTCAATGTAGGTATTGCAGGACAGCATATCCGCAGCCTTCAGCATCGTGGTATGATCACCCGTGAGAATGTAGAGGTGGAAATCTCTCCGTATGACTTGGACCTCCTTGAAAAGGATATGTACAAACTCATGATGGCTCCTGGTGAAGAGATCATCACCGTGATACCTCAAGAGTATATCGTGGATACTGAGCAGGGAATTAAGAACCCTTGTGGTCAGTCAGGAATACGATTGGAAGGGAACTTCCATATCATCACTGGGCAGCTCACTGCGATTAAGAATATTCATAGGTGCGTGTCCAAAGCCGGCCTTACCGTCACGGGTCTTACCCTAGAACCTCTTGCAAGCTCAGCTTCCGTATTGAGCGATGAAGAGAAAGAAGCAGGGGTGGTGCTAGTAGACATAGGTGGTGGAACTACTGATATCGCCATTTTCCAAGATGGAATCATCCGTCATACTGCTGTCATCCCGTTCGGGGGTAATGTCATCACTGATGATATTAAAGAAGGATGTACTATCATGAAAAAGCAGGCAGAGGCTTTGAAAGTAAAGTTCGGTTCTGCCTTGCCACAAGAAAGCCAGAACAGCGATATCATTTGCATCCCTGGATTTAGGAACCGTCAACCTAAGGAGATTTCCATGCGTAACCTAGCGCACATTATACATGCACGTATGGAGGAGATTATAGAGCATGTGCATTATGAGATAGTGAACAGCGGCTATGAGCGCAAGTTGATTGCGGGACTTGTAGTAACAGGTGGTGGATCTCAATTAAAGCACTTACAACAACTGTTCGAATACGTGACAGGAATGGATTCAAGGGTAGGTTACCCGAATGAATTCTTGGCTAATACCAATGATCATGCGGTGACTTCACCTATGTACGCTACAGGTGTGGGATTAGTTATCAAAGGATTCGAGCAACTTGAGAAAGACAGCCGACAAGGAGTGGTTCGACAAGGACCAAAGAAAGCAAAAGCAGGAGGCGTGATTCAACAGTTCTTCACTACCGTGACGGGCTATTTGAACGAAGATCACGATTGAAGAAACCATACAGACCAGAACTAAAACCTACAGCATCATGCCATTAGAATTCGAAATGCCAAAAGACAGCTCATCTATCCTGAAAGTGATTGGAGTAGGAGGTGGAGGTAGCAATGCCGTGAACCACATGTACCTGCAAGGGATCAAAGGAGTAGACTTCATGGTCTGCAACACGGATCAGCAAGCACTAGACATAAGTCCAGTTCCATTGAAGATCCAGATCGGTCAGACCCTCACGGGCGGACGTGGTGCTGGTGCCCAACCTGAAGTGGGAAGGAATGCCGCTGTGGAATCCATAGAAGAGATTAAAGAGATCCTTTCTAACAATACGACCATGGTATTCATCACTGCAGGAATGGGTGGTGGAACAGGAACTGGAGCTGCTCCAGTTATTGCCGCAGTTGCTAAAGAAATGGGAATCCTTACTGTAGGAATCGTTTCAATTCCTTTCAAGTTTGAAGGGCCACGCAGGAATAAATTGGCCCAAGAAGGACTTGAAAAACTTCGCAGTTGTGTAGATACTCTCTTGATTATCAAGAATGACAAATTAAGAGAGCTATATGGCAATCTGAATATGACAGATGCCTTCCAGCAATCTGATAATATCTTGACTACTGCGGCAAAGGGAATCGCTGAAGTGATCTCAAGCATCGGATATATAAACGTAGACATGAACGATGTGAACACCGTTATGAAAGACAGCGGTGTAGCGATCATGGGGTCTGCCCAAGCTGAAGGAGAGAACAGAGCATTTAAAGCGGTAACAGGAGCTTTGGAGTCTCCATTACTCAATGACAGTGATATTCGTGGCGCTCGTCACGTGCTCTTGAATATCACATTCGGGGATCAAGACATCACCATGGACGAGTTAGATGAAATCACAGATCATATCCAAGCAGAAGCTGGAGACGGTGCTGAGGTTATCATGGGCTACGGTCAAGATGACCGTTTAGGATCAGCCATTAGCGTGACTATCATCGCTACTGGATTTGAAGGAAAGAGTCATGAAGTAGCTTATGGATTGGAGAAAGAGCCAGCCAAGAACTACCGCAAATTAGATGAGGATGTTCCTACGATGATTACGCCTCCGGTAGAAGCACGTGAGATTCAGCGGCCTTTAAGTTCTGCTACGGGTAGTAATCGCCTTACGCCTATTAACCAACCTAAGAAAGTGGAGGGCCTAATGCCTCTTATTGAAGATGAGATAGAGCCATTCTTGAAAGATGTGAAAGATGAAGATATCGCTGATCATCCGGTGCAGCATGACCTTGGTTTTGATTTCAAGGAGATGGAAGAGGAAGCCCAAGAGGATAAAAACTACTTCAGCCTTTTTGATGATGCTCAGGAAGAAGAGGAAATCAGAGCTGACTTCGAAGTGCGCGCTTCAAAGATTCAAAGCAATCAGACAGAAGAGCCTAAGAAAGCACAGCCATCGTTCAATGTTCAAAGGCCAGTGGAGAAAACAGCAACAGTTCCTACTCGCAATAAAATCTCTCCAGACGAACATCGCTTGAATACGGAGGAGCGTATGGAGCGAGTGAAGGAGAGCGGAATGAAATTGCGCACCCCAAGCGGACTTAGCGAACTCGAAAAAGAACCTGCTTACAAGCGTAAGAACTTGCAATTGGAAGATATCCCACATTCATCTGAGAGCAATATGAGCCGATATACGCTCAATGAATCAGAGTCTGAAGGTGTGAGCTTGAGCAAGAATAATCCATATTTGGATAAGAACGTAGACTAAAAATGGACTTGAAGGAAAAGATAGATGCGGATATAAAAGCTGCTATGCTCGCTCGGGATAAAGTCAGGTTGGAGACATTGCGCTCCATAAAGTCAGCCTTTATGATCGAAGCGACCAAGGAAGCTGGCGCTACGGTGGACGATGACTTGGCTACTAAGGTCATTATGAAGCTTCATAAGCAACGCAAAGAAGCGGCTGACATCTACGAGCAACAAGGCAGAGAAGACCTCCATAAGGAGGAAATGGATCAAGCTGCAATTCTAGAAGAATATCTGCCTAAGCAGCTAAGCCCAGAAGAATTGAAGGCTCGCTTAACGACTATCATTGCCGCAGTGGGAGCATCAGGCCCTCAGGACATGGGAAAAGTCATGGGAAAGGCAAGTGCAGAGCTAGCTGGACTAAGTGACGGAAAGACCATTTCCAATATGGTCAAAGAGATGTTGAGCTAAAGTCGAAACTTAAAAAGTTAAAAACCCCTTTCTGATTTTTCAGGAAGGGGTTTTTATTTTAATAGGCTACACAATAATAAAATGGATGCGAATCTACTCCACCACCCGCCAATCACTATCCATATAATAGCGCTTTCCATCCCTTATGAGTCCCGGGCCCATAATCCCTATTCCTACTCCTGCTAGGCCGATAAGTCCCGCTGAGACGAGTCCTTCACTTCCTCCGTTTACAGCAGGGATAATGGCTGCTGCCAGTAATCCTGCGCCAGTTAAAGTGAGCAACACTCCACCCGCATTCGTTGTGAATTTTCTATGTCCTACGAAGAAGATGTTCTGATAATCAATGGCTTCTCCGCCCACTTTGAGATGACTTGAATTCACTTCCTCCAATGTTCCTTTGATGCGTCTGCCGTCTTTCAAACGAACGCAAACCGAGCTCTCTAAGGGCAGGTCGAAGAATTCTCTAGATTGTTTATGCTGAAGATGCAGACCATCAACCAGATTCAAACTATCTGTTTGAGCTGAAAGGGTAGAGCTTATAACTATGAAAAGGCAGAGGATATACCTCATACCATAGAACTCACATGGTCCATTATTTTTCCAGCTAAGGCCTCAGCTTCAGCGGCCGTTGCCGCTTCAGAATATACACGAATGATGGGCTCTGTATTGGATCTTCTCAGATGCACCCATCCTTCTTTGAAGTCTATCTTCACTCCATCTATGGTGCTCAGTTCCTCATTAGCATACGTTTCTTGAACGCTGCGAAGAAGTGCATCCACATCTACTTCAGGGCTTAACTGAATCTTATTCTTAGACATGGCATACACAGGATATGAAGCCTTAAGCGCAGTCATGCTCATCCCTTTCTTTACATAATGCGTTAAGAAAAGCGCTACGCCCAGAATCGCATCTCTCCCGTAATGAAGAGCAGGGTCAATGATTCCTCCATTTCCTTCTCCTCCTATGCTCGCCTTCACCTCTTTCATCTTATTCACCACATTCACTTCACCTACGGCTGAGGCGTAATATTCTTGCCCATGCTTACGTGTAACATCACGCAATGCTCGGCTGCTTGATAGATTAGAAACTGTAGGTCCTGGACGGTAACTCAATACATGGTCGGCCACTGCTACCAAGGTGTATTCCTCCCCGAACATGCTTCCATCTTCACACACTAAGGCTAAGCGATCCACATCAGGATCCACTACGATTCCCAAGTCTGCTTTTTCTGCTTTGACCAAGGCCGAAATCTCTTTCAAATTCTCTGGTAAGGGCTCTGGATTATGAGGAAAGTCTCCATTAGGCGTGCAATACAATTCTTTTATTTGCTTCACGCCAAGGGCCTTCAACACGGCTGGAATGGCCATTCCTCCTGTGCTGTTTACAGCATCTACCACTACCTTAAGATTCGCAGCAGCTATGGCTTTCGCATCTACTCCTTCACATTTCAATACTAGCTCAATGTGCTTCTCTATGGATTCCATATCCTCGGTCACTTGACCTAAATCTTCTACTTCGCAGAATGAATACGACTCGGTTTTGATGAGTCTCATAAGCTCTTCTCCATCAGCTGCCGAGATGAATTCTCCTTTTTCGTTGAGCAATTTCAAGGCATTCCACTGTGCAGGATTGTGACTTGCTGTCAATATGATTCCAGCTTGGCAGTCATTTTCAGTTACTGCTACTTCTACTGTAGGTGTGGTGCTTAGGCCTAAGTCGAGCACATCTATTCCGCTGGCTTGCAAGGTGCCTTGCACAAGTTGTTGGACCATAGGTCCTGAGACTCTAGCATCTCTTCCTAGTGCAATCCTTGGCCTAGCATTGCCTTTATAATTGTTCTTCACCCAAGCCGCGAACGCTGCACTGAATCTCACTACATCGACTGGCGTCAATGCATCTCCTGGTTTCCCTCCTATGGTTCCCCTGATGCCGGAGATGCTTGTAATCAATGTCATTTACTTATTGTTGATGTTGTTATAATGTCCATGAGCAGGTCTTTAATAGCAATCCCTTCAACGGATAACTGCTTAGGTACGATACTTTGTATACTAAATCCCGGAACCGTGTTTATTTCAACTACGAAGATTTCATCCTTGCACAGGAAGAAATCAATGCGAACAACACCTCGACAATTCAGTAAGTGGAAAATGTCTACAGCTAATTTCTGTATGCGAGAAGTGGCATCAGCGCTTATGAGGGCAGGAGTGACCTCTTCAGTCGCGTCAGAGTTGTACTTAGCCTCATAATCGAAGAACTCGTTTTTAGAGATGACCTCTGTAATGGGCAATGCCCGTACTTCTCCCTTATAGGATATAACACCGCAGGTTAATTCCTTTCCTACAAGATAGCGCTCTATCATAGCCTCGTCATCCACTTCAAAGACTTTGCGTAGAGCAGGCCTGAGTTCATGGGCTTCTTTCACTTTACTCGCTCCTAAGCTAGAACCTGCCTCTGCTGGCTTTACAAAACAAGGGAGACCCACTTGTTGAATAATAAAGGCATCCCTTATAGGATGATCCTTACGTAAATGGATGAAATCTGAGATCTGAATTCCTGCGAGCTTTAAGGAACGCTGTGTTGCACCTTTATTGAACGTCACGGCCATGTTCAATGCATTCCCTGTGTTGTATGGTATCTCAAGCATATCAAAATATCCCTGAAGCTTTCCATCTTCACCAGGTGTTCCATGAATGATAATGTAGGCATAGTCTATCTTTACTTTGCCTTGAGGACCTTGAAAGCTGAAGTCATTCTTGTCTATATTATATTCCTTCTCTTGCCAATGAGCCTTCCAGTTCACTTTATCAATCTTGATGAGGATGACATTGAAATCAGTGTCCTTCAAATGATGAATGAGAGTAGCGGCACTTCTCAGGGAGACTTCGGCCTCTCCTGAATAACCGCCTGCGATAACGCCAAGATTCTTGATTTGCATGGAAATTTAATTCAGCTCAAAAATAAAGGGACCATTAGATATAACTATGGCCTTAGAGCACATTTATGAACAGTTTAAAGGCTTATTTCATGCAAGATTATTTGCCTTTTGAGGATTTGGCTGTTCTCATTGCCTGAGAAACTATCTTTGCGGCATTATTCAAAGGATGATAGACTACATACGTTTTCTTTTTAGTAAGGCAGGAATGAAACATCTCGTGATGGCTGGCGCTTGCTTGCTTATCTTGTTTTTCATGCTCTTCGCATGGATGTCTTCCTATACGAATCATGGAGAACATCAGCCTGTTCCTGATCTTACGAGCATGACATTGGATCAAGCTAGAGCCGTTTTGGAAGAACAGAATCTTCGATTTAGGATAGAGGACTCCGTCTATGTGGCCGATGCAGTTCCTGGAAGCATCCAAGCTCAGTCCCCTGAAGCTATGCTGCTAGACCCAAAATCAGGTGAATCTATTGCTCGACTGGTAAAACAGAATAGGCTTATATACTTAACCGTAGCTTCTTCATTACCTCCTAAAGTGGAATTACCTGACCTTGTGGGTATGTCCAAAAGATCCGCGATTAATGTCCTCGCCATCATTGGAATAGAGATAGATCAGATAGAATACGTGCCTGATGAAGTATGCACTGATTGTGTATTAAAGCAGACCTATAAAGGTGCTACTATCAAAGCAGGAACGCGTTTATTTAAAGGGGAGAAGATTTCATTAGTCCTTGGAAAACAGACTGCACAGTACGTCAGTGTTCCTAACATTGAAGGCTATACCTTTGGAGACGCTAAGAATATTTTGAATAGGGTTTCGTTAAATATGGGGTCTATCCTTGGTGGTTGCGAGAATTGTGTCACTTCCTCGGATACCCTTTCTATGTTTATACAGAGACAAGAACCGGGTCTCGGGAATAGTGTCAATACAGGCACTGGCATAGATGTTTACCTCAGTCGTGATGCCTCATCGCCTGACGCGAATTTTGAATAAGCATGAATAGAAATTTTGCCCTCATCATCTTCTCTTCGTTCATTCTTAACGGCTCAGCCCAAGAAATAGAATCTGCTCTTCCTTGGGACGCTAAGAAAGTGTCAGAATTTGAAGAACGTTCTAAACAGCCTCAATCTGATCTGCGTTCTTCTTCCATTGAACTTCCGCTTAGAGATGATTTTAGTCAAGATCACTTTCCTAGCAATGAATTTGGGTATGAAGTCTATTGGACCAATAGAAGCGCAACCCGAAGCATGGGATATGGTATAGAGGCTCCCAATATTGGGGTATTAGTGTTTGAAGGCTTGGATGAAACGGGGTACCCTTATGATTTTTCTTTCACATCTTCGTATGGCCCTGCTGATACCTTGGAATCGGTAGAAGTAAATCTTCAAGATAAAGAAGGTGTGGTTTTGAGCTTTTTCTATCAACCTGAAGGTAATGGGGAGTTTCCTGACCCTGAAGACTCCTTAATCCTGGAGTTTTATCATCAAGGTCAGGATCAATGGATCCAACAGTGGTTCTCTCTTGGAACTACACTAGCTCCTTTCGAACATGTTTATATAGAGGTATTAGAATCAGGGTTCTTAGTAGATGGATTCAAATTCCGTTTCAGGAATTACGCTACGCTCTCTGGCAGTTTGGATCATTGGGTCCTAGATTATATATTTCTAGGAGATAACCGAAGCATTGGTGAAGTCCTTATTGACGTGGGATTTTTGAAACCGGTTCAGACGCTGCTGACCAATACCTACACGGCTGTCCCTTGGAGTCATTATCGCATGAATACTGGGGCACTCATGCTTCCTGCTACTGACGTCTTTCTCCGGAACTTGAATAACATAGGAGCGTTCATAGCGAATGTCGAATATGAAGTCTATTATGGAGATGACCTGCAGGGGACCTATACCGACCCAGCAGAACCTTCAGTTCCAGCGTCAGGAGACCTGGGGATAACAGAAGAATTGAATTCAAGTCCTAATAACTTCATATATCCTCCAAGTGTGAATGACACGTGTGCTGATTTTAGGGTGAATTTTAGCTTCTCCACAAGCCCAGATCAGAATAGCGACAATGATTTGATGCGATTCACCCAACGTTTCAGAGATTATTACGCTTATGATGACGGAGAGCCAGAGCGAGGATATGGAGTAGCTAATAGTCCCGGAGCTGATATCGCATACCGTTTTGAAACGCAAATGACGGATACCGTCAAGGCCGTTGACATGTACTTTCTTCCAGTTTCTGTCAATGTGACCAATGAACTTTTCTACCTTACTGTTTGGGACGCAGGAGGCAGCGGTCCAGGTGAGGTGATCTATCAAGACGCCACACCACGAAACCCCAATTATGTTCCTAATAGAGGATGGGCTCGCTATGGATTACAAGACACCTTGGTCTTGGATGCCGGAACGTATTATTTCGGATGGGTGCAGCCAGGAACTGAGCGATTGAACATTGGGAATGATAAGAACATTAATAATAACAGCACCAGACTCTTCTTCGACATAGGAGCTGGGTGGACCCAAAGCAGCACTTCAGGAAGCCTCTTAATCAGACCCGTAGTTAGCAGTCTTAAGCCAACTATCTCAACTTCCCTGAGTGAGCAAGAAAAACTTGACGTCAAGCTATGGCCTTTGCCAGCTGACGATGTATTAAATTTCCAATGTGAGTGTGCCGGATTGAAGCAGCTTGACGTCTATGATGCCATAGGCCGATTCCTTCGTTCATATACCCTCACTGGTCTTGATAGAATCACGACCCATGATTGGCCTACTGGTATATATCATCTCCTTTTTAGTACCAAAGAAGGAACGTTAGAACATTTGCCCTGTGTCATTACACGATAAGTCATATAGCCCTGAAGAGGAAGATCTAGAAGAGGACCAAGAGGAGCTTTTCGAACATCATAAATTCTTGTCCGATCCAGGTCAGGAGCCATTACGTATTGACGTTTTTCTTATGGATAGGGTTCCCAATACCTCCCGTAATAAAATCCAGAATGCCGCCAAAAACGGGCATATCAAAGTCAATGGAAAGGCCGTCAAGTCTAATTATAAAATCAGGCCTGGAGATGAAGTAAGCATCGTGATGCCATACCCTGTGAGGGAGATTGAGCTGATTGCTGAGGATATTCCTATTGAAATCATCTATGAAGATGATGATGTGGTGGTAATTAATAAAGAAGCAGGAATTGTAGTACATCCTGGGTATGGTAATTACAGAGGGACCTTAGTCAATGCCTTGATGTTTCATTTCGGGCAACTGCCTTCCTTGCTAGGAGCACCTGAGCGCAGGCCAGGATTAGTGCATCGTCTGGATAAACTTACCTCAGGGGTCATGATTATCGCAAAAACTGAAGAAGCACTGACTCACCTTTCGGGTCAGTTCTTTGACCGAAGCACGGAACGCAGATACTTAGCTATCGCATGGGGAGATTTAGAAGAGGATGGAACCATTACTGGCCATATAGGACGTAGCCTGAAGGACCGCAAAGTCATGGATGTCTTTCCTGATGGGGAATTTGGTAAGCATGCAGTGACGCATTATAAAGTCCTGGAGCGCCTTGGTTATATAACCTTAGTTGAGTGTAAGCTCGAAACCGGGCGTACTCACCAAATACGCGCACATATGAAGTTCATAGGTCATCCCTTGTTTGGGGATTTGGAATATGGAGGGAATAAAGTGCTCAAAGGAACTTCCTTCACCAAGTATAAGCAGTTCGTAGATAATTGCTTCAAGATCCTTCCCCGTCAAGCGCTGCACGCGCGTAGCTTAGGATTCAAGCATCCTGAAACTGGAGCATGGATGTCCTTCGAATCAGAGATTCCTGAGGACATGAATGCGGTCCTCGAAAAATGGCGGAAATACATCGGGTCTAGGATTTAAATCCTGCCGAAAGTCTTTCTTGACATGAATACTCACTTATCCTCATCTTTAGGGTACCATTATTGTAATCATGAAATGAGGAGTTATCCAGAGAAAATACTACTCGCTTGGAGCGAAGCTATCAAGGGTAATGAGCAGATTACCAATTGGTTGCTGTCCAACGGCTTTAGAGAACTTGTTATGTTCATTGACTCCTTGAAAGGAAGTCGAGTAGCGGACAAATGGCTTTTTGATAATCATTTTCCTATGTTCGTGGCTATGGTCGATTACATTAATGGCCGCAAAGAGGCTGGAGACTGGCTAGACAAACATAGACTGGTCGAGATGAAGATGATCGCTGATGTCGCATTGGAGGTCAAGGAAGCAGAGCAATGGCTTATGCAAAAGGGACTCAAAGAAATGCTTATCGTTGCGCTCAGACTGAAACATCTGGTTCATGAGATGGACACTGACTTGGGTGATGTCCATAAATACCCTTTCCGATAAGAAACATCTTATTCTTGCTTTTAATCCTATACGCACTTGCTAGGATTAACCCAATTCCTATTCCTACTGCAACACCTCCCAATATCAAGCCATCCTTCACTTTTGAAATCACCAACACCCATTGTCCGTTTTCACAAATTCGGATATTCTTCTCTGTAGTTCCGTGTCCGTTTCTTTAGCCATAAAATCTTTAGAAGAGAAAACGTGCTGAGCGATATGCGTTTTGCAATAGATGAGGAATTCAGACGAGCCGGAATCACCATTCCATTCCCGCAGCGTGATCTACACGTGAAGACCATTTCAGGAGCTATTCCCTTTACTGTGGATGCCCCACCTAAGACAGTCTAAGCGCTCATTTTCCTTCTGAGTATCTTCGTGCCTCATTACTGAAAGAAAATTATGAGTTACATCATCGATGGCTTGAGAAGCCCTATTGGAAATTTCACCGGAACCTTATCCGCTGTGCGTACTGATGACCTTGCGGCTTATCCCATGCGCGCACTTATGGCCAAGTACCCGCAACTGGCTGATGAGATTGACGATGTGATCCTAGGCTGTGCAAATCAAGCTGGTGAAGACAATAGAAACGTTGCCCGTATGGCCTTGCTCCTTGCCGGACTCCCAACCAGCGTTCCCGGAGAGACCGTGAACAGACTGTGCAGCTCTGGACTCAGCGCTGCCGTGCATGCGCACCGCGCTATTCGTGCAGGAGAAGGTGATCTATTCATCGCAGGAGGTGTAGAGAATATGACACGTGGCCCTTGGGTGATTTCTAAGACCTCTAGTGCCTTCGGAAGAGATGCGCAGATGTACGACTCCAGTTTTGGATGGAGGTTCATTAATCCAGCGCTTGATGCCCTCTATGGCTCTGACGGAATGGGTGAGACGGCTGAGAATCTGGTGGATCTATATAAGATCAGCAGAGAAGATCAAGACCTCTTCGCATATCGCAGTCAAATGAAAGCGGCTGCTGCCCAAAAGAATGGAAGGTTGGCCAAAGAAATAGTTCCAGTAGAAATTCCCCAACGTAAAAAAGACCCCATCATCTTCGCTCAGGATGAATTCATTCGTGCCGATTCTAGCCTAGAAGTTTTAGCTAAACTAAGACCAGCGTTTCGTAAAACAGGAGGTAGCGTCACAGCCGGAAATGCATCTGGATTAAACGATGGTGCTGCTGCACTTTTAATCGCCTCAGAACATGCCATGAAAAAACATGGCCTGAAAGCGATGAGCAAAATCCTAAGTTCTGGAGTAGTAGGAGTGGAGCCTAGAATCATGGGAATAGGCCCAGTGAAAGCCAGCGAACTTGCGCTGAAAAGAGCAGGATTGAGCATGAAGGATATGGACGTCATAGAACTGAACGAGGCCTTCGCAGCACAGTCCTTAGCCTGCACCCGCGCTATGGGATTGAAGGATGATGACCCACGTGTGAATCCGAATGGTGGAGCGATTGCACTTGGACATCCGCTGGGAATGACAGGAGCTAGGTTATTGCTCTCTGCGTCCATAGAACTGCAAGAACAACAGAAACGTTATGCGCTGGTAACTATGTGCGTGGGCGTAGGTCAAGGATACGCAGCAGTGATTGAGCGTGTGTCTTGAAGCCCTCAGTTCATAGCGAACTGACTTCAGAAAGATGGGCGGCATTTGCTGCTTCCCAATCCCTTTTCTCTTCTTCTCCTATTCCCGGAATCGAACTCTTCGAGATGCCTGATTTTTCAAGACTTCAGGTGAGCGAGTCATCTATCCTTATGCGCCCTCAAGGCAAGCAGATGGAAGCCCTTCTCGCGCTTGCTTTAGAAGCTGATGAGCGTTATGAACTCCTGAAACATGGACTGCAAGTTGCTGATCATGGAATAACCATAGGCGAGCTTGATTTCTTGATCTATGATCATAAGAATTCCAAGGTCTTGCATGTAGAATTGGCCTATAAATATTACATACATGATCGCCAGGAAGGCGCTGGGCTGTTCGAGCCGTGGATAGGCCCAGGGCGAAAAGACAAGATGAATTGGAAGCTAGAACAACTCGCTCAGCGTTCATTTCCTTTGCTGCATCATCCCCTCACTAAACCCCTGTTAAAAGAGCTTGATATAGACCCTGAAAAAATAGAGCAAAGACTCTGTTTTCTTGGCGAACTTTTCTTGGCCGAAGGAGAAACATCTTGGGATGATACCATCCTGAATCATAAGTCCCATGCAGGAACATGGATGAGTTTGGAAAATTTCCTTGCTAAGGATTGGGGAAATCAAGCATTCAGCATTCCATTAAAACAAGATTGGATTTTGCCTTATAATCCTACGAACACATTCACTGCAGTAGAAACTAAAAAGAGCGTCAAAGGCTTTCTTGAAACAGGGAAGGTCCCAATGCTGAAATTCAAGAAAGAAGGGGAGAATCAGAGTATGTTGATTACTAGGGAGTGATAGAAAATTGTAAATAATCCGCATAGCTTCCTGCTCTTCTTTATTGTTTATTTTCGATTTAATAATTGGGTGTTGAATGAGATACAGAGATAGATTTGAATGTTGGAGTCACGGGGCGGGAGCCCCGCGCCAACGGGTGCAGTTGTTCGCGTATCAAGATAACTATTGAGTCTTATTTGTCATCATAGTGAAATCGACATTGAACAATAGTACACGTCTGATCAACACCTTTTTCCCCCGATATCTTATACACTAATCTGTGCTCTCCTGAAATCCTTCTTGACCAAAATCCTTTCAAGTCGTACTTCAATGGCTCTGGTTTACCGATGCCTTTGAATGGACTTTGACGAATCGACTGAATAAGCTCTTTTATCTTTTTAACCGAGTCAATATCGTTTTCAAGCCAGTAGTTGAATTCCTCCCAGGCGTGACTCGTGAATTGGATGTTCATAGAGGTTCTATTCAGTCGTCAAATGAAACGGTATTGCCATCTTTCATTTGAGCGATAGATTCACGCAAGCGGTTTCGATTCGATTCGGTCGAGAGCAAGTGCCCAGTCTCCATCAAGGAGTTGTACTCTCTAATCGACATAATCACAACAGCGTCCTCTTCTCTTTTTCGCGGAACGATGATGACCTCTAGTGATTTGCTCACTGAGTCAAAGTGTTCCTTCATTCGCTGACGAAGAGATGTGATGGTAAGTGCTTTCATGGCCTTTTCTTTATTGTACGCTACAATGTACGTTATATTGTACACATATCCAAATATGATTCCAAGATTCGAAACCACGTAGCTCGTCTCACGCCAACAGTATTCAGCTCACTAAGCACGTCATACGGATTAAGTCTAGTTCAATATTTGATACAGAAATCATCTACAACAATATTCAGCCACGTAGTCCGTCACGAGAGAGATTCTACTCTGGCCTCACTGAACAGCACGTCCACAATGAAGCACAACGGTCAAGTATATGCGCAGTGTGGGCGTTTAGCCTACATTATCGCATATACAATGTTGTGTGTCGTTATTCTTCTCCAATATGGATTTTGTAGAATTTCCAAACTTCTTTAGCTACATTCCTTCCTAATTCCAATCCTGCTATATTATCTGACTGAATATGATACCCTCCTAAAACTCTAGAAATCCCAGCCATATCAGCTGTTTCTGTAAATGTTGGGAATTTCAAAGTTATCGTATCTCCCAAATTATGTGGCTCAGTTAAGGCTCCTGCAACCATCACTGCTTCCGAACCAAATGTGTCACTACCCGTCCACATTTTTAATGCTTCTGCACAACCACCACTAATTGTACTATGACCTGAGGTATAACTTGGAAATGGTGGGCATAAAAACACATCGGGTGAATAAGGTCGCCATTCTGAGCCATCCATTTCTATCATTCCTTTTCCTTCTCCGCCCCAAGCCTTTATTTTTTGTTTTTCATAATATAGGTGTACTAATGCATAAGGTCTGGCATAGTCATAATACATTTTTGAATCCCAAGAAGCAATGAAGGCATCCATCGCAACTACTTGATTATAGAAATACATTTTTACATCTTGGTCAAGATTGTGATTATCCCTTCGGGAAACATCTTGTGCAAATTTTAACCAATGTCCTGCTTGCTGAACCGATTGTGGACCATCTCTCATGAATTCGACCAATGCTTTTTGGTAATCTGTTAAGTTAGCTTGCACTTCGATAACCTCTAGAACTTCTTTTTCTAATTGGTCTGAACCTATCATTGGAGGAGGACCAGGTCTAAACTGGTCTCCTGATTTTAAAGCGATTGGTTTTACTTTATCCCAAAAAGGCGTTAAACAACCTGGGGCAAATTTCCCTCCTTTTCCGTCTGAAAAGTATTTTGGTTGCCAGCGATTCGGGTCAATATTTTTATCGGCTGAATTAACTGGTTCGTACCCCACGTAATTAAAATAAGGCTCACCGTTTGAGCCTTCTTCTTCACCGTATTGATTTGAACCGTCACCTTTTCGAGCTTCAATGACTGCTTTTGCTGCTAAATTGCCAATACCTTCGGGCGTAGTAGGGTCTAAAGATTCATTCATAGGGTCTAAGCCCAAGTCTTTCATGAAGTTTGCAAATAGGGCCTTATCTGAATAATAATATTCATTCATCGCCCCAAAAGCAGCATAGCTGATGGCAATTTCTTTATTCTTTAGCGTGCGCTCTTTTTCCGGTCTTCTCTCTACACCTTCGAGATAGACTGGAATAGCCTTTTCATCGTATTTCGACCAAGCGTCAAAAATGGAAACGAATATCAAACCCAAATACCGAGAAGTGACGGTCGGTCTGGGTTTAAATTTTTCAGTATCATTGGCTTGAGCGGTCAATGCCATATGTCCCCACTTATAGGCGACATTTTCAACTCCTCTAGGCTCCATTGTTTCAATCGAACTCTGTTGTTTCTCTTTACAGCTAAATAGAATTAAAGTCAATAATGCGAGTAAAACTGTTCTTTTCATATTTTATTTATTTGATTTTTCTAATGACACACAACATATGGATATGATGACCTTTGTTCCGCATATATCTCTTATATGCCCACTAAG
>ERZ888423.1463-NODE-1463-length-20211-cov-8.962542_pt1 | contig 20211 bp, 21 predicted proteins | sample MGYA00520523_ERZ888423 | MGnify/ENA primary metagenome ERZ888423 (study PRJEB32303, sample SAMEA104408611) | aquatic metagenome | biome: Brackish water; feature: Pelagic; material: water | place: Baltic Sea | collected 2014-06-08T10:24:00 | depth 30,27 m ...
ATTCTTGATGAAACAGATTCAGGTCTAGATGTTGATGCACTTCGTATCGTTTCAGAAGGCGTCAATCGTGCTAAGGCTGCCAATAATTTAGGTGTCATTTTGATCACGCACTACACCCGTATCTTGCGTTACATCAAGCCTGATTTTGTACATGTCTTTGCTAATGGACGCATCGTGGAACAAGGTGGGGCAGAGCTAGCTGAAAAGCTAGAAGCAAATGGTTACGCAGATTACGTAAGCAAGTAAAAAACTATGTCCTTCAACGTTGCGGATATACGCAAAGATTTTCCAATCTTTGAGCGTACTATTCGCGACGGAAAAAAACTGGTCTACCTAGATAGTGGCGCTACTAGTCAGAAGCCACTGTCTGTAATTGAGGCTGAGAGTAATTTCTACAAGTTTAATAACGCCGCTGTTCATCGTGGTGCTCACCAACTTGCTGAAGAAGCAACGGATGCGTATGAGGGTGCCCGTTCCAAGGTTGCCAATTTCTTGGGGGCAACAGTTGATGAGATCGTCTTTACTAAGAATGCAACTGAGTCTTTAAACCTGATCGCCTATGCGATGGGTAATGCGCAACCAGGATCTCGTTTTGAGGTCACATCTAAGGATCACATCGTCGTAACTGAGATGGAGCACCATGCCAACCTGATTCCTTGGCAACAATTGGCTGCTCGAACAGGGGCATCCCTGTCATGGTTTGAGGTAACAGCTGATGGTCGTTTAGATCTCTCAAAGATTGACTCAGTTATAACTGAGAATACAAAGGTTGTAGCTCTAACCCATCAATCAAATGTCTTGGGAACAATCAATCCACTAGCAGCAATTGTTAAGCGGGCACATGCGGTTGGCGCAGTTGTTGTGCTTGATGCATGCCAATCTGTTCCTCACATGCCAATCGATGTTACAAAACTGGGAGTTGATTTTCTAACCTTCTCGGGCCACAAAGCGGTAGGTCCAACAGGTGTCGGTGTTTTGTGGAGTTCGGTTCTAGCAGAGCTTCCTCCCTTTCTCTTCGGCGGATCTATGATTGAAACGGTCACAATGACATCGGCAACATGGGCTCCTGCTCCTCGAAGATTTGAAGCTGGTGTTCCCAACATGGCTCAGGCGGTTGGACTCGGCGCTGCAATTGATTACTTATCTGCTATCGGCATGGATGCAATTTTCAAACATGAGGTTGATTTAACGGGTTACTTGATTGACGGATTATTGGCGATACCAGAGCTTTCTATTGTCGGACCTAGCAACACAGATGCTCGTGGTGGTTCAGTGTCATTTACCGTAGGCCAAATACACCCACATGATCTTGGACAGTACCTCGATAGTCAGGGCGTTGCGGTTCGAACAGGTCATCATTGCGCCTGGCCATTGACGAGAAAACTTGGAGTACCGGCAACAACTCGTGCCTCCCTCTATTTATACAATGATGAATCAGATTGCGACGCTCTATTTACCGCAATCATGGGCGCACAGAAATACTTCGCGTGATGGAGTTAGATAGCCTTTATCAAGAGGTGATCTTGGATCACTACAAGCATCCACTCAATAAGGGCTTATCTGATACGTATGGTGCTCAGGTTCATCACATTAACCCTAGTTGTGGAGATGAAATCACCTTGAATATCTCCGCTAAGGATGGGGCTATCACCTCTATTACGTGGGATGGAGTTGGATGTTCTATTTCCCAAGCAAGTGTTTCGATAGCAAGTGATTTATTGGTGAACAAGAGTTTCCAAGAGGCGGATTCAATACTTCAAGAGTTCACTGAGCTGATGCAGAGCAAAGGCACCAAAGAAGGAAATCCAGATGTCTTGGAAGATGCGGTGTCCTTGGCAGGTGTTTCCAAGTTTCCCGCACGCATTAAGTGCGCCCTACTGGGGTGGATGGCCTTTAAGGATGCAGCGGTTAGAATTACGACTACAAATAGGGGAGAGTAAATATGGCTACCAGCGTTGATGATGTCACAGAGGCGATGAAGGATGTTGTTGATCCAGAACTTGGCATCAATGTTGTTGATCTTGGCCTTATTTACGATGTGATGGTTGATGAAGCCAACATTGCGATTCTCAACATGACTTTGACTTCGGCGGCCTGCCCACTTCAAGATGTGATCGAGGATCAAACTCGCGCAGCACTTGCCGGAATGACAACTGATGTAAAGATTAATTGGGTATGGATGCCACCTTGGGGCCCCGACAAGATTACCGATGATGGAAGAGATCAGCTGCGCGCTCTTGGCTTCACCGTTTAATTATGTCCATGCATGCAGCGTGGATGACCCACCGCTCGATGACCGCAGATCCTTCAGTGAAGGAGCAAAAGCTCAAGCCAGGAACTGTAAAGAGAATCTTCTCTTTTGCACGCCCGTATAGAACCAACATCATCATTTACTTAGCAACTGTTGTAGTGGATGCTGCATTAATTGTCGCGACACCATTACTGCTCAAACGCCTTATCGATGATGGTGTAATTCCCAAGGATCCAACGGTTGTAACCAATCTAGCTATCCTGGTTGGATTGCTTGCGATTGCAGATGCTGGTATTAATATGCTGGGACGATACTTTTCATCGCGTATCGGAGAAGGCCTTATTTATGATCTTCGGTCTTTGGTCTTTGCTCATGTTCAAAAGCAATCCATCGCCTTCTTCACACGCACACAAACAGGTGCCTTAATCTCCAGAATTAACTCAGATGTAATTGGTGCACAACAGGCTTTTACCGCAACCTTGTCAGGTGTGGTCAGCAATGTCGTAAGTCTGGTTTTGGTCACAATCACCATGTTGATTCTGTCGTGGCAGATAACAATCTTCTCGCTTTTACTACTGCCTGTTTTTCTCATTCCAACCAAATGGGTAGGTCGTAGGTTGCAATCCCTCACCCGCGAATCCTTTGGCGTAAATGCTGAGATGTCGAGCACCATGACTGAGCGTTTCAATGTGTCAGGTGCGATGCTTGTAGCGTTATACGGCGAACCAGATCGTGAACGCGAGTACTTTAGAAGTCGTGCCCGACGGGTAGCCGATATTGGTATCAAGATGGCGATGCTTAATCGTCTCTTTTTTATTGCTCTCACCAGCGTTGCTGCGATTGCAACAGCCTTTGCTTATGGAATTGGTGGACATCTTGCCATCAAGGGTGGAGTAACGGTTGGAACACTTCTAGCAATAACCGCATTGCTTGCTCGCCTTTATGGTCCATTGACCGCGCTTTCAAATGTACGGATTGATGTAATGACATCACTTGTTTCCTTTGAACGAGTTTTTGAGGTTCTAGATTTAGAGCCTATGGTGAAGGATCGCCAGAACGCTGTTGTTCTGAAAACTACCGAACCTCGCATTGAGTTTAAGAATGTTAACTTTTCCTATCCACGCGCTGAAGAGATCTCTCTGGCATCACTTGAATCAGCTGCAAAGGCTGAAACGGTGCAGAGCGGTCAGGTCTTACGGGATCTCTCCTTTGTTGCAGCTCCCGGAACAATGACCGCGCTCGTTGGTCCATCAGGTGCGGGCAAGACAACTATCAGCGCATTGTTACCCCGCCTTTACGATGTGACAGATGGTGGTATTTCGATCGATGGACATGACATTCGTGATTTAACCCTTGAGTCTTTGCGAGACTCAATAGGTGTAGTAATGCAGGATGCTCATCTTTTCCATGAAACGATTGCAGAGAATCTTCGTTACGCTAAACAGGATGCAACTGAGGCAGAGATGATGGATGCCTGCAAAGCCGCTCAAATCTGGAGTTTGATTGAATCACTTCCTAATGGCTTAGAAACCATGGTGGGAGAGCGGGGCCATCGCCTCTCTGGTGGCGAGAAACAACGTTTAGCGATCGCCCGTTTGCTGCTTAAGTCACCAGCTGTAGTTATCTTGGATGAGGCAACCGCCCATCTTGATTCTGAGAATGAACAGTTGGTTCACGCAGCGCTACAAACCGCGCTCAAGGGACGCACCAGTATTGTGATCGCACATCGCTTGAGCACGGTACGTGATGCAGATCAGATCTTGGTACTAGAAAAGGGTGCCATCGTCGAGCGAGGAACTCATGATGAATTGGTGGCTAAAGGTGGGCTGTACTCAGAGCTTTACAACAGACAGGATTTAACGGGTACGCCTAATTAAGAAACGCCCATAAATAATTAATCCACCGAAAAACAGCCATTGAAGGGCATAAGCCATATGAGGTCCATCGCTCAGTGATGGTAATTGTGCGGGCGCAGCTGGAGTAAGTGATGGATCAGAACCACTGAGCAGATCTAGATAATACTTTTCCGTATCCAATTGGGATTGCGCATTGAGCTCCGAGACCAATCCTTCTCCCGATCCTGGCAATGCGAAGAAGGAACCACGCGGTAATGAGGAGTCCAAACGAAACCTTCCTGAAATCTCTACCTGACCGTCAGGAACAGTTGTGACAGTCGGGGGAGTCGTTGCGGTTGCTCCAGCTTGAACCCAGCCACGATCTACCCAAAATCTTTCACCCGTACTACTTGTGAACAGGGTTAAAACCTCGTACCCGTACTTTCCTTCTGAGTAGCGATTACGAAGAAGAATTTGTTTGCTTTGATCAAAGCTTCCAGTTGCAGAAACCTTTCGCCATTCATTTATTGCATACTCATCATCAATCTCTTTGAGATTAATTGCCTCTTGTGCGATCCGCTCTTGGATAATTGTGTTGCGCGCATGTCTATCTACTCCACGCTGATACTGCCACTGAGCAGCCCAGATACATAAAACAACCATTGCTATAGCTATAAGGGTTTTAAAGAAAGCCCAAGGCTCTTTGCTCTTTAGCTCAGACGACATAAATTAATCGAGCGCTAGCGGCTTGTCTTCTACGATGTCAGAGCCACGAGTAACTGTCTCCCGGCCCGCATTTGCGATTACCACAGCAAAGTAGGGAAGTGTTACAGCGCCAGCTAAGGCAAACCAGCGATATGGGCTCGGAAGAATTACAGTAAGTACAAAACAGGCGGTTCTAATCATCATAGAGATGAAGTACCGCTTTTGGCGACCAGCTTGATCACGGGTAAGCGCATTTTGCGCACTCGTGATATCAAAAATCTTCTTTTCCTTGGCCATGGAGCAAGAGTAACGCTCGGCGCGCACCTTCGCTTCTTTTGAATACTCCGAGGTAGCCAGTAGGTTTTAGGTATGAGTTCAATCGCGCTTGTCACTGGCGGAAACCGTGGAATTGGTTTAGCAATCGCTCAATCGCTGCAAAGAGCCGGACACGATGTAGTTATCACCTACCGCACAGGTTCGGCACCTACAGGGTACAAATCGGTTCAGATGGATGTCACCAGCACCGAGAGCGTGGATGCTGGATTTGCATCGATCGAGCAGCAGTGGGGAATGCCAGAGATCGTTGTGGCAAATGCCGGAATTACTAAAGATGGTTTAGTCATGCGCATGAGCGATGAGGATTTTGAATCCGTGATCGATGCAAATCTGACCGGTGCCTTTCGTGTTGCTCGTCGAGCTACCAAGGGTCTGCTCAAATTAAAGCGTGGGCGTCTGATCTTTGTAGGTTCAGTAGTTGGAGCTCTGGGTTCTGCTGGACAGGTTAATTACTCATCATCTAAATCTGGGTTGGTCGGAATGGCTCGCTCTTTCGCTCGTGAACTTGGTAGCCGCGGTGTTACAGCTAATGTGATCGCACCTGGCTTTGTAGAGACTGATATGACAGCAAACCTGGATGAAAAGCGCCGTAGTGAAATCGCTGGCTCCGTTCCATTGGGTCGTTTCTGTTCTGCTGAAGAAATCGCCGATGTCGTAACCTTTATCGCATCACCACAAGCAAGTTACATCTCTGGTGCATTAATCCCAGTAGATGGCGGATTAGGAATGGGACACTAAATGGGAATTCTCGAGGGCAAAAAGATCCTGGTGACAGGTGTATTGACCGATGCCTCAATTGCATTTCATATCGCCCGCTTGGCTCAAGAACAAGGTGCCGAAGTAATTCTGACTGGATTTGGTCGTGGCTTGTCTCTCACAACCCGCATTGCAGGTCGTTTACCAAATCCTTGTCCTGTCATTGAACTTGATGTAACAAGTGATGCGGATTTAGCAGCGCTGGAATCTCGAGTACGTGAACACTTCCCACAAGGTCTCGATGGTGTTGTTCACTCAATTGGTTTTGCTCCAGAGGCCGCTCTCGGTGGAAACTTTCTGAATACACAATGGGAAGATGTTGCAACCGCGGTTCAAGTCTCTGCTTACTCACTTAAATCATTAACAATGGCTGCCCGCCCATTATTTACAGATGGTGGATCAGTTGTTGGTTTAGATTTTGATGGTCAGGTCGCCTGGCCAAAGTATGACTGGATGGGTGTGGCAAAGGCTGCGTTAGAAGCGACCTCTCGCTACCTTGCACGTGATCTCGGAGCTGAAGACATTCGTATCAACCTTGTTGCTGCAGGCCCGATTAAAACTATCGCTGCAAAATCGATTCCTGATTTTGAACGTTTTGAGCACTTATGGGATGAAAGATCTCCATTGCATTGGGATGTAAATGATCCCGTTCCAGCTGCCCAAGCAGCGGTGGCCTTGCTCTCGGATTGGTTCCCAAAGACCACTGCGGAGATCATCCATGTTGATGGTGGCTTCCACGCTATGGGCGGGTAGCTCACGCTCAATTTCGCCTTTTCACCCCTATACGGGTAATCTTTGTTCCAGACCAGTGGCGTAACAACCACTGCAAGAGGAGTTACCGCTCCCACCTTCATCGCCACTAGTGCGAGCTGGTTTGTCGGATAAGAGAAGTATTTCTCTTGCCCTTGCGGTTGTCTTTTGCAGCGCTGTTACACCAAAGCGTTAACGAACCGAAGGAGCACAAAGTCAGCACTGAACCACGCATCAATGATCGAATTCGCACACCCCAAATTCGTTTGATCGGTTACACCGGTGAGCAAGTTGGAGTTGTCGATATCGATACAGCGTTAAAGATGGCAGATGAAGTTGGACTCGACCTAGTTGAGATCGCACCAGAAGCTAATCCACCTGTTTGCAAGATCATGGACTTCGGAAAGTACAAGTACGAAGTTGCACAGAAGGCACGGGAAGCGCGACAGAACCAGACCCACATTGTGGTGAAGGAGGTGCGTTTGACACCAAAGATCGAAAATCACGATTACGAAACAAAGCGTAGTCAGGTTGAGAAGTTTCTTAAGGGTGGCGACAAGGTAAAGGTGACAATGAAATTCCGCGGCCGCGAACAAACGCGTCCTGAGTTGGGTTACAAGATGTTGCAACGTCTTGCAGAAGATATTGCAGAGGTCGGTTTTGTTGAGTTCGCTCCTAAGCAAGAGGGACGAAACATGACGATGGTTCTTGGACCAACGAAGAAGAAGACAGAAGCAGTTGCAGAAGCAAAGGCAGCACGCAAGGCGAAAGCTGAAGCAGCTGCAGAGACTATGGATGGAGCTTAAGAAGATGCCAAAGATGAAAACACATAGCGGTGCGAAGAAGACCTTCCGCATCACAGGTTCTGGAAAGGTTATGCACGAGCGCGCTGGAAAGCGCCACTTGCTCGAGCACAAATCTTCACGAGTAACACGTCGTCTATCGACAGAGTCAGCTGCAAAGCCAACTGTCGCAGTCACCGCCAAGCGCATGCTTGGTTTGAAGTAAGGAGCGGGTTAAATGAGAGTAAAGCGCGGAGTACACGCAGCCAAGAAGCGTCGCACAACTCTTGAACGTGCCAGCGGATACCGCGGACAACGTTCACGTCTTTTCACAAAGGCGAAGGAGCAAGTTACGCACTCAATGGTTTATGCATTTAATGACCGTAAAGATAAGAAGGGTGATTTCCGTCGCCTATGGATCCAGCGCATTAACGCTGGTTGCCGCGAACACGGTCTTACATACAACCGCTTCATCCAGGGCCTTAAGGCTTCCGGTGTTGAAGTAGATCGCCGCGTTCTTTCAGATATGGCGACAAATGATCCTGCAACATTCAAGACACTTGTTGATGTAGCTCGCAAGAGCCTTGCAGCGCTCTAAGTTCCAATAATGATTGAGAGCCTTAACTCGCCACATATTGCGCGAGTTAAGGCTCTTATTGGTTCTAGGGGAGTCAAGGAGAGAAAGAACGCGGGTCAATTTGTTGCAGAAGGTTTGCAATGTGCACGTGAGGCCCTTGTTGCAAAGAGTGGCCCACAAGTAGAAACAGTTTACTTAACAGCTAATGGTCGTTCTAAGGCTGAAGAGATCGCAGATCTAGCGCAATTCAATACCGTTGATGTTAGCGATGAAGTCATGAAACAGATGTCAGAGACGATTACTCCCCAGGGAATAATCGCTATCTGCACCATTCCCGATACCCAGCTAGATTCAATAGCGCTCAACGGTTCACGAAAATTCATTTATTTGTCTGAGGTACAAGATCCAGGTAATGCTGGAACCATACTTCGTTCAGCGGATGCATTTGGCATGGATGCGGTTATCACTTCTCCTGGCAGCGTTGATATGTACTCACCAAAGGTCGTACGCAGTACCGCCGGATCACTGTGGCACATTCCAGTGTTTCAATCAGTTGCAATCGATGAACTGATTAGTAAAGGGGTTCGTGGATTCTCACTGGGAGCAACTGGTAGCAAAAGTTTGAAGGATTACACATCAACAGGTGACACCGTTGCGATCTTTGGCAATGAATCAAGGGGACTTTCAACGAGCAACAATCTCAACGGCATCGAGACAGTAAATATCCCTATGCCGGGCAATGCAGAAAGCCTCAATTTGTCCGCTGCTGCCTCGATTGTTATGTATCACCTATCAAATATGCCGCGTTAAAAAGGTTGTTCCCGATAGAGTTCTCCCTATGCGCGTTGAGGAGATTTCAACTTGGGTTGAAGATGCCCGAAAGGCTTTCGCCTCCGCCACAGATCTAGATTCACTGAAAGCGGCACGACTTGCCCATGCTGGTGACAAATCTCCAATCGCATTGGCCTCTCGTGGTCTTGGATCCTTATCACCTGACGATAAAGCCTCTTTTGGAAAGGTTATTGGTGAGGCCAAAGCTGCTATCGCTCAATCCCTTGCCGATGCGACCGCGGTATTAGAGGCAGAACGGGATCGAAAAGTTTTGCTAGAAGAGGTTGTTGATATCACCTTGCCGGTAAATCGTTCTCACCGCGGCGGGTTACATCCGATTTCAATCATCAAAAATGAGGTATCAGATTTCTTTATCGAACAAGGCTTTGCGGTTGAAGAAGGACCTGAACTTGAATCTGGTTGGTTGAACTTTGATGCGCTCAATATTCCCGCCGATCACCCTGCGCGCACTATGCAGGATACATTTTTCATAGAGCCAGTTGAATCTGGAATGGTGTTACGTACCCACACATCACCTGTTCAAATTCGCACGATGCTCACACAACAACCACCGATTTATGTGGTGTGCCCAGGTCGTACATTCCGCGCAGATGAGTTAGATGCAACGCATAGCCCTGTGTTCCACCAGGTTGAAGGCCTTGTTATCGATAAGGGAATCACGATGGCCCACCTCAAGGGCACCCTTGATAACTTCGCACGTCACATGTTTGGTCCAGATGTAACTACTCGTTTGCGTCCATCCTTTTTCCCATTTACTGAGCCAAGCGCCGAAGTAGATATTTTCTTTAACAATCGCTGGATCGAATGGGGCGGATGTGGAATGGTCAATCCAAAGGTTTTAGCTACCTGCGGAATTGATACAGATGTGTATAGCGGATTTGCCTTCGGTATGGGTCTTGAGCGAACTCTTATGGTTCGTCATGGAATTACAGATATGCACGACATCGTCGAAGGCGATCTACGTTTCACACGACAGTTTGGAGTAGGCCTCTAATGCGCGCTCCATTATCGTGGATCAAAGAGTTTGTAGATATCCCTGCCTCAGTTACAGCCGATCAAATCTCAGATGGGCTGATTCGTGTTGGTTTTGAGGTTGAAGAGATTATTTATCAGGGTGCGGATTTAACTGGGCCTATAAAGTTTGCAAAGGTCCTCTCAATTGAAGAGATCACCGAGTTCAAGAAGCCTATTCGCTATGTGGGACTTGACTGTGGCGAGGGTGAAACACGTTATGTTATTTGCGGTGCTACCAACTTTGCAGTGGGGGATTTAGTTGTTGCTGCCTTGCCAGGCGCGGTTCTTCCCGGAGATTTCACAATTGGTGCACGCGAAACCTACGGAAAAACCTCTAACGGAATGATTTGCTCAGCACGCGAACTCGAAATAAGTGAGGATCACGAGGGGATCATGGTCTTCACCGAAGCTGAAGTCACAATTGGCGAAGATGCGATCCAAACCTTGCAGATCAATGATGTCATCTTTGATGTAGCGGTAAACCCTGACCGCGGATATGCGTTGAGTATTCGCGGTATTGCACGTGAGGTTGCAGGATCTTTAGATCTGAAATTTACCGACCCAGTTAATGCGTTACGCGATCTTAAGTTTGAGGATACTGGCAAAGGTGTATCTGCAAAGATCGTGGATAAATCGACCGCATCCGTGTTTTACCTTCGCACCCTTTCAAACTTTGATCCTAAGGCGACAACACCAATCTGGATGCGACGACGTATTGAAAAAATGGGAATGCGCTCTATCTCCTTGGTTGTCGATGTCACCAACTATGTAATGCTTGAACTTGGACAACCATTGCACGCCTTTGATAAATCAAAGATCAAGGGAGGTTTAACAATTAAGCGCGCAGCCTCCGTTCAAAAGTTTAAAACCTTGGATGGGGTGGAGCGCACCTTGGATCCCGATGATTTGATGGTCTGTGATGATCAGCAACCATTAGCACTTGCCGGCACGATGGGTGGTTTGTCCTCAGAGATAACTGAGACCACAACAGATATTGCACTTGAAGCGGTTCGTTTCGATCCAATATGCGTTGCTAAGAACTCACGCCGACACAAGCTTTCATCTGAAGCCTCACGCCGATTAGAGCGCAGCGTTGACCCATCACTTGCAGAGCTTGCTTCAGCCCGTTTCGTTCAGCTTCTAACGGCGCATAGCTCAGCGCAACATGTCGCAACAGTTGTAGATGGTGCACCTATTTTCGGCCCAACCGTCACTATTGATCCAACGTATATCTCCAAGATTCTGGGCTTTGAAGTTCCAGCGGCAAAGGTTGCTGAGGTACTTCGTGTTATTGGTTGCGAAGTTGACGAGAAGAGCTTCGCCATCGATCCTCCTTCATGGCGCTCAGATCTACTAACCGCAGCTGATTTCACTGAAGAAGTTGCTCGCATGATCGGGTACGACAAGATCCCTTCAGTACTTCCTCCACGTCCATTGCATGCAACTTTGACACCTACTCAAAAGCGTCGTCGTGCCATAGCAACAATGCTGGCAAGTCGAGGATTGGCAGAGGTTCAAACCTTCCCATTTACCAATCAGGCAACGATTGATTCAATGGGCTTTGTTGGTGAGCGAGCTTCAACATACAAGGTTGCAAACCCAATGTCTGAAGAGTTTCCATTGATGCGGGTACATCTGGTTCCTGGTTTGATTGAGGTCGCACAGCGAAATATCAGTCGTGGTGCAAAGGATTTTGCAATCTTTGAGATGGGCTCCATCTTCCGTAGCTCACAGAAGTTAGTTCCAGCGGTCTCTCCAAATCTTTCAAAGCGCCCTGATCAAAAGATTATCGATCAGATTTTTGCAGCTGTTCCAACTCAGGGATATCACGTAGCTGGTTTGCTCGTCGGAAAAACAGAAAATGAAAACTGGCAGGGTAAGGCCCGTTCCTATAACTGGCAGGATGCTATCTCCTTCGCCCAAGATATTGTGCAGCTGTGTAACCTCGAATGGAGCGTTGCTCGTTCCGATCTAGCCCCATGGCACCCTGGTCGATGCGCCGAATTAATTGTGGATGGTAAAGCGGTAGCACATGCAGGTGAACTTCACCCTCGCATCGTTGCCGCCTATGGCCTTCCCGAACGGTCAGTTGCTTTCGCTGTAGCACTGAGTGCACTGCCTGATTCAACGCTAGTTCGCCCAACCACCGTTGGCACAATGCCTGCAGCGGTTCAAGATGTAGCTTTGATAGTTGATTCAACTGTCAGCGCGGCAGATATCGAAGGTGCGCTACGCGAGGGCGCGGGGGATCTGCTCGAATCCATCACTCTCTTTGATCGATATGACAAGATCGGCGATGGCAAGGTTTCCCTTGCTTTCACACTTGTATTCCGTGCTTCAGATCGCACCCTCACAGGTGATGAGGTTTCAGCCATGCGTGAAGCAGCTACCGCCGTTGCGGCGGCAAAGTTCGGAGCTGTTGTCCGTACCGCATAATTATGCATAGGATTGCATAATTATAGATTATCCCTTACCCTAGACCTATGAAAACAGCGGTCATTGGTGCAAGCGGCTACGCAGGCGGAGAGTTACTCAGACTTTTGGCAACTCATCCAGTCTTTGAGGTAACTGTCGTTAGCGCACACTCAAATGCAGGGGAGCAGGTCACATCTGTCCATCCTCAACTGCAAAGTTATGCCGGCCGCGAATTTGTTACAACAGACTCAATAGATTTCACAACAATCGAGCTGGTATTTCTCGCTCTGCCACATGGAGAGTCAGCCGCATTAATTTCGAAGCTGCCTTCACATGTAAAGATCGTCGATCTGGGAGCAGATTTCAGATTAGAAGATCCTGCTCAGTGGGAAAAGTATTACGGCGGCGAGCACGCTGGAGCATGGGTGTATGGATTACCAGAGCTTGCTGCAGGTCAACGCGAGGCGATAAAGGGTCAGAACAAGGTGGCAAACCCAGGTTGTTACGCAACATCGATTTCACTTGGAATTGCACCCGCGATGTCACTTATTGATAGCTCTGACATTGTCATTGTTGCAGCATCAGGTACAACTGGTGCTGGCCGTAGTGCCAAGATCAATTTGATTGGTAGCGAGGTCATGGGTTCACTGAGCTCATATAAATTTGGTGGAGTCCACCAACACACACCTGAGATCGAACAAGCGTTATTGTCGGTAGCACAAAAGGAAGCAAAGATCTCATTTACCCCCATCTTAGCTCCGATGCCACGTGGAATTCTTGCAACGATTACCGCCAAACTGACATCGGCATTGACGACTGAGCAAGCACACCAGCTCTATTCACAGCATTACGCCAATGAGTTCTTTGTTGATCTTTTACCTGCAGGGCAGATGCCCAAGACAAGTGCTGTCACCGGAAGCAATAAGGTACAAATTCAAGTCGCTGTCGATCAACACAGTAACCGTCTTGTTGTCTCAGTTGCTATTGATAACTTGGGCAAGGGTGCTGCTGGCCAAGCGATACAAAATGCGAATCTGATTTGCGGGCTTTCCGAGATTAGTGGTTTAGCACTTGATGGTATCGGTGCATGAAACTTCCTCAAGGGTTTAGATCTGCATCAGCTGCCGCCGGCCTCAAGAGCACTGGTGCACTTGATTTAACAATCATCGAAAATCAGGGCCCAAACTTCACTGCTGCCGCTGTTTTTACAACAAATAAGGTTGTTGCAGCTCCAGTTACTTGGTCACGCCAAGTGGCAAAGGGTGGCATCGTTCGAGCAGTTGTCCTCAATAGCGGGGGAGCAAATGCTTGCACCGGTCCACAGGGATTTGCCGATACCCATAAAACCGCAGAACATGTTGGGCAATCGCTCAATGTTTCATCAGGTGAGGTAGTTGTCTGTTCAACCGGTTTAATCGGAGAACTACTGCCAATGCCAAAGATTTATGCCGGAATCGAATCAATTGTGCCGGCGCTCAGCAACGATGGTCTGCAGACAAGTGCACAGGCGATTATGACAACTGATTCTGTTCCAAAAATTGCAACAGCTAACTTTAATGGAGCTGAATTTGCAGGTATCGCAAAGGGTGCGGGAATGTTAGCCCCTGCATTAGCCACGATGCTGTCTGTCATTATGACCGACGCGGTTGTGTCTGAGAATGCGCAAGAGATCTTTCAACATGCAACTGATCGTACCTACAACCGCATCGATTCAGATGGGTGTACATCTACCAATGACACTGTGTTATTCATGTCATCAGGGGCAAGTGGTGTAAAGATTACAGACCATGAACTTGAAGATATGTTGATGCAGGTATGTGGATCACTTTCCGCGCAGTTAATCGCAGATGCTGAAGGTTCGACAAAGACGGTTGCCATCAAAGTATTTAACGCTGCTTCCGAAAAGGATGCGGTAGTAGTTGGACGTGCTTGTGCTCGGAACAATCTGCTAAAAGCAGCCATCTTTGGAAGAGACCCGAACTGGGGCAGAGTTCTTGCAGCTGTCGGTACCGCCGATGCTCAGATGGACCCATTAGCAATAGATGTAAGACTCAATGGTGTTCAAGTGTGTACGAATAGCGCCCCAGATGGCGACAAAACAATGGTGAATTTTGATGCTCGCCTTGTGGAGATTGATATCGATCTGAAGGTTGGAACTTCGACAGCAACGATCATGACAAATGACCTTACCCATGATTATGTTCATGAGAATTCGGCGTACTCGACATGATCGTTGTTAAATTTGGCGGTCATGCCATGAAGGATGAAAACGGAAACTTTGCCAAGGCCATCTCCTCAGCTCTGGCAACGGGAGAAAAGGTTGTAGTTGTGCATGGTGGAGGTCCACAAATCGATGCGGCCCTCAAAGCCAAGCAGATTTCAAGTGAATGGATCGGCGGATTCAGAGTAACCACGCAAGAAATCTTTGATGTTGTTGAAGAGGTTTTGGTTAATCACGTTGGTCATGAGGTTGCTGCAACTTTAGCTAAATCAGGGATAAAGGCAAAAGCTATCTCAGCCCGTGCACTTCCTACCGTCATCGCAAAACGTCGTACTACTTTGATTGATGGAACCCCGGCAGATCTTGGTTTTGTAGGAGAGGTTCAATCTGTAAATCCTGCGCAGTTATTGGAGCTCATCGGACAAGGTTTTGTTCCAGTCGTTGCTCCAGTTTCATCAGATGAGGATTTGAAAACAGGTCTTAATGTGAACGCGGATTTTGCTGCGGCTTCAATTGCAGCAGCCCTCGAAGCATCTCAGTTAATTGTGATGACCGATGTTGCTGGTATTTATCGTAACTGGCCAGACAAGACGACATTGATTGAGTTAATTTCAGCTAGCGATCTGGAAAGTATCAAAGCAGGGTTTGCCGAGGGTATGGCACCGAAGGTACAGGCGGCCCTTGATGCGCTTTCATATGGAGCGCAAGCGGTGCGAATTATTGATGGCACAGATCCCGATAGCTTTGCATCAGCATTAGCTGGTACTGGCGGAACCGTGGTGGTTGCATGACAAACAAGACAATGATCAACCGTTGGAAGAGTTCGGTCCAGAATAATTATGGAACACCTTCTATCGCCTTAGTTAAAGGCAAAGGATTAGTTGTAACCGACGCTGATGGAAAACAGTATTTGGATTTTCTCGGTGGAATTGCAACCAATATTTTGGGTCATGCTCACTCTGCAATTATCAAAGCGGTAACGAAGCAGGTATCAACTCTGAGCCATGTCAGTAATTTCTATGTGCATCCACAAGCCGTTGAACTAGCGGAAGAACTCGCAGCAATGACTAGTGACAAGAGTGCGAAGGTGTTCTTCTGTCAGTCAGGTGCTGAAGCAAATGAAGCGGCGCTAAAACTCTCTCGCCGCACCGGAAAGGTTCGAATTGTTGCTGCACAAGGTGCCTTTCATGGTCGCACAATGGGTGCTTTATCTATGACTGGGCAACCTGCAAAACGTGAGCCCTTTTTGCCTCTGGTTAAGGGCGTAAAGCATGTTCCCTTTGGCGACATAGAAGCGATGCGTAAGGCGATTACAAAGAAAACCGCGATGGTAATCCTTGAACCGATTATGGGTGAGGCAGGTGTCATTGTTCCGCCTGCAGATTATCTACGTGAGGTCCGGGCGTTATGTGACGCAAAGGGCGCACTCCTTGTTATTGACGCGGTTCAAACCGGAATGGGTCGCACTGGAGATTGGTTTGGATACGAATACTCCGGTATCACTCCAGATGTCATCACTCTGGCTAAAGGTTTAGGTGGTGGTTTACCTCTAGGCGCAATGATCGCATTAGGGAAAGCGGCTGATCTTTTTCAACCAGGAGATCACGGTTCGACCTTTGGCGGCAATCCTGTAACAACAGCGGCAGGTTTAGCTGCGATTAAATTCATGGAATCACAAAAGATTTTGAAGAAAGTGGAAAAGCAAGGTGTGTATCTGATGACCGAGCTCGCGGTGATACCAGGAGTAGCTGAGGTTCGAGGAGCAGGCTTGTTATTGGGAATAGAGCTTGAAACCAAGAAAGCTTCCGATGTTGCCCTTGCTCTACAGAATGAAGGTGTTCTTGTGAACGCTGCAAATCCCACAACTATTCGTATAGCTCCAGCATTGATAGTTACGGATGCGCAGCTCAAGAAATTTGTCAGTATTTTTAAGAAGGTGATGAGTGATGGTAAGTAATGCGCAATCTGTATCGGCTCGTAGAGCAAAGGCTATTTCCTTAATCCAAGCAGGTTTAGTGCACTCACAATCAGATTTGGTCACATTGTTAAAGAAGGCTGGTTACAAGGTGACGCAGGCAACGGCAAGCCGAGATCTTGAAGAGATCGGAGCGGTACGTGCCCGTAACAAAAATGGTGAAAGTACTTATCAAATTCGTGAAAGTTCAGATGATGCAATTGTTCGCAGTACTCCTGTACCTTCAAAGTTGATCCTCTCAGTTGATCACAGCGCTAATTTGGCGGTCATTCACACTCCACCCGGAGCGGCTCAATTTTTGGCTAGCTCACTAGATCATGCAGGCCTCACCGGTGTTATTGGAACTATCGCTGGGGACGACACGATTATTTTGGTATCCAAGAAAGCGACCGGTGGAGCACATTTAGCGAAAGAATTGCTTGCTTACGTGCAAGGCGAAGGAAAGAGGAAGTAATGGCTTTATGGGGCGGACGTTTCGCGCAAGAACCTACAGACTCTGTCTTTGCCCTGTCCAGAAGTGTTCACTTTGATTGGCGCTTAGCCCCTTACGACCTTCGCTCATCGCTGGCCCATTTAGCCATCCTTAAAAAGAGTGGATTGATTGCATCCAAGGAAGCAGATGCGATCCAGGCTGCGCTCAAGGAGCTTTCCGCACAAGTAGCTGATGGTTCATTTGCACCCATTAATAATGATGAGGATGTTCATAGCGCACTTGAACGCGGTTTAACGGAGAAGTTAGGTTTAGTTGGAGGAGCTTTACGTGCTGGACGATCTCGTAATGATCAGGTCACTACAGATTTGCGCCTTTTCTCGATCGATCACATGCTGGAGATCGCAGCACTTATTACCAATCTACAAAGTGCAATCCTTGAAAAAGCAGTCGAGTATGTGAGTGATCCAGCCCCTGGTTTTACTCATATCCAACATGCACAACCCGTGTCTTTTGGCCACGAGTTAGCAAAACATGCTCACGCATTTGCTCGCGACCTGGATCGAATAAATGATTGGCTAGCACGAACCTCTGTCAGTTCATTAGGGGCTGGCGCACTAGCTGGCTCATCACTTCCACTGGATCCAGCATTTACCGCGAAGAATCTTGGCTTTGCTTCAACCTTTGCCAACAGTATTGATGCAGTAAGCGATCGCGATTACGTTGCGGAAGCGCTCTTTATCTGCGCGATGATCGGAAATCACCTGTCTCGGATCGGTGAAGAGTGGACTTTGTGGTCATCACAAGAGTTTGCATGGGCCAAGATCGCAGATGCGTACTCGACGGGATCATCAATTATGCCGCAGAAGAAAAATCCAGATATGGCAGAGCTGGCGCGTGGAAAATCTGGACGACTTGTTGGAAATCTCATGAGCGTTTTAACAATGCTTAAGGGCCTTCCCTTTGCATACAACCGCGATCTGCAAGAGGATAAAGAGCCCCTGTTTGACAGCATCGACACACTGCTCTTGGTTTTACCCGCGGTTACCGGAATGGTCGCCACAACTGATTTCGATCGCCAAAAGATGGCGTTGGCAGCACCGACAGGATTTTCACTTGCCACTGAAATTGCCGATTACCTTGCCAAGAAAAAGGTTCCATTTGCGCAAGCACATGAAGCCGCAGGCAAGTGTGTAGCAATGTGTGAATCATCAAACCGCCAACTGCATCAATTAACAGATGCAGAGTTTGTCTCTGCTCATCCTGAACTTGACGGGGGAGTACGCGATCTTCTCACCGTTGATGGAGCGTTGAGCTCACGAACAACTTCTGGCGGTACCGCACCTTTGTTAGTTGCTCAACAGATTAAGGATGCTGTTATAGCAAACACCGCAACCCGTAAGGAAATTGCCAACAAGCAGCAGGCATTTTCCGAGATGATGAGCGCATGAATCTGATCGAAGATCTGCGCTGGCGTGGTTTATTGGCCCAATCAACTGATGAGGCCGCCCTTCTAGAAGCGCTCAAAAAACCAACGACACTGTATGTGGGTTTTGATCCAACCGCCCCATCCTTGCATGCCGGAAACCTTGTTGTACTTCTCGTACTTCGTCGCTTTCAATTGGCAGGTCACAATCCAATTGCACTAGTCGGTGGTGCGACAGGTTTAGTTGGCGATCCCAGCGGAAAGAGTGATGAGCGCACACTGAACAGCACCGAGATTGTGCAAGCGTGGGTGAGCCGTATTCGCACACAAGTATCAGCCTTCTTAGATTTTGATGCGCCCAAGAATCCCGCGCAGGTGGTGAACAATTTAGATTGGACATCACCACTGAGTGCGATTGAGTTTTTGCGTGATATCGGAAAGCATTTTAGTGTTAATCAGATGTTATCTAAGGATGCCGTCTCTGCTCGACTTGAGGGGGGCGGAATCTCGTATACAGAGTTTTCATACCAAGTTTTACAGGCTTATGATTTCCTAGAGCTATTTCGACGCAATAACTGCACCTTGCAAATTGGTGGTTCAGATCAATGGGGAAATATAGTTGCAGGTCTTGACCTTATTCGACGAGTAGAACAGGGAAGTGGTCACGCCTTAACAGTTCCATTGCTGATGAAGGCTGATGGAACAAAGTTTGGAAAGACCGCTGGCGGTTCTGTATGGCTAGATCCTGAAATGACATCACCGTACGCCTTCTTCCAATTCTGGTTGAACTCTGATGATAAAGATGTGATCAACTTCTTAAAGGTTTTCTCCTTCAAATCACATGAAGAGATTATGGAACTTGAAAAATCTCATAATGAGAATCCAGGGTTACGCGATGCACACCGTGCATTGGCCCGAGAGCTCACCTCATTAGTTCATACTGAGGAAACAACTCAACGTGTCGAGGCCGCAGCGCGTGCATTGTTTGGTCAGGGCGAGCTATCAGAGTTAGATGAGGCAACACTTGCATCGGCGTTGGCTGAACTTCCACGCACATCAATCTCTGCAACGCAGGAGATTCCAACATGGGTAGATCTTTTAGTGGCAACAGGGGTTGTTGACTCTAAATCCGCTGCACGACGCATCGTTAAAGAGGGTGGCGCTTATCTCAATAATCAGAAGATTTCGGGGGAGGATTTCAGACCCTCAAAAACCGACTTTTTATGCGGAAAATATGCGGTTTTACGAAAGGGCAAGCGGGATCTGGCCGCTGTTGAAATATCCTAAGAACCCTCAACCACCCCTAAAACGCTAGCGGGCGTGGATAATTTCTCTTTTTCACTCTTTTACGACAACCGACACCGACCGGTCTGGTCGATTTGACCGGTCCAGCCCGTCTCTGTATAGTTACGCTCCTTGCTGGGAACGGACGATTTAGGCCGCAACAGTAGGCACAGAAGCTCAAGTAATTGGGCCTCAGCCAGATCTAGTACTCATGAAGGTGCGGTTTGACCCCGCCTGCATGCATGCACTAAGTTCGGCGATCTGCCCTGAAAATCAGGAGAAATCCTGAGAATCAGTGCGCATCCGTACCTTGAGAACTCAACAGCGTGCCATAAGTCAATGCCAATAGTGGCTTACTTAGTCATGCTTTCAATAGCGAAAAATCATTGTTTTACAATGCTTTTTGATTAAATAACAACCACGGCAAATATATAAATACCTCAATGAGGTATGCATTAGTTAGCAATAACTAGCGCATGCCCGTTGATTTCCTTTGGTATATAAATGACAAATTAAACGACAGTTTGTTTGTCTGATCGCCAAGATGAAAACTTTCTATGGAGAGTTTGATCCTGGCTCAGGACGAACGCTGGCGGCGTGCT
>ERZ888423.1464-NODE-1464-length-20203-cov-16.856512_pt1 | contig 20203 bp, 39 predicted proteins | sample MGYA00520523_ERZ888423 | MGnify/ENA primary metagenome ERZ888423 (study PRJEB32303, sample SAMEA104408611) | aquatic metagenome | biome: Brackish water; feature: Pelagic; material: water | place: Baltic Sea | collected 2014-06-08T10:24:00 | depth 30,27 m ...
AATGCTACCCAGTGTAAGCGATAAAGCCGCGGTGGAACCTTCAGAAGCAACACCGCCCGTAAGGCCATCACCCGCCGTAGTAATAGCGGCAACATAATTACCAGTGGTCTCAGTGCCTAGTATAACACCGTTGTCTTTAATAGTAACCGCGCCTGCTGCGCTAACTAAGAAATTATCTGCGCTGAATGAAGCAATACCAGCAACAGTAGCTGTAGCTAGATCAACGTTACCCTGCACCACCGTCCAATTTTCGGCAACAGTAGGAGTGTCAATGTTTGCAATTATTAGGTCACCAATACGAACTTGCTCCGAAAAGAACAAGCCGTCAGCGGTAACCACCCATTGCATACCCTTGTCAATGGTTATAGTAGGCGTAGCGTCTAGGTTTGGTACGTTTGTACTGGCATTGTATCCACCCTGAAATGAAGTTGAACCTGCAACAGCGGCATCGACATATGTCTTAACAGCCGTAAGAGCAGTCATTGGCACATCTTTAAGCGCGGTATTTAGAACGGTGTGGTCTATATTAGCAAAGGCGATGAGATCGTCACTTGTCGCTGTTCCAGCTTCTGGTACTTCGATGTAATTGCTAGTACCCTCATATATTAAGCCAACCGTAGGGGTAACCGTAGCTGTTCCGGTAATAGTAATACCATTAGTCGCGGAAACACTTGTGACTGTACCTACATTAGTAGTATACCCAAAGTCCGTTACAAAAGTATGAATTTGATCACCCGTAGCGAGGTTAGTTCCTGAATCAGCAATTGCGGCTGTGTTAGCAGCGACAGTTGGGTTAGCGGCGGTACCTCCTATAGTTATAGTAGCAGCAGATCCTGTCGTTACAGTTTCAACACCAGTTGATAGAGCTTCAATCGCATTAAACACAGCTTGTGAGGTAACCAAGTACTCTTGGCCATCAGCAACAGCTCCTATTTTAATAGAAAATTCCGGGATTGGACCGGTTGAAGTAGCTATTCCCAGCTGATCCGGTGTTGCGGTCGTAACTCCTGTAATATCACCCTGTGATGTTAAATCAACAAACGCACCATTTGCGAGTACGTATAAGTTGTTGTTAGTTGTGTTAAAGTACATTTGACCTTCTGCAAATGTACCTACGCTAGGAGCAGTTGCTAAATTTTGAATAGGGGCTCCTATGAGCTCATTCCCATTGAGGTCAATACTAGTTAAAAAATTAATAGCCATGAGGTTTGTTTTTGTTTTAGTTTAAATAGGCCTTCCCGCTGAAAGCGCCTGTAAAAGTTAATGTTAATGAATTGTCATCTATGTAGTCTACATTCCCGTACACTTGTGTATTAGCGGAGTCTACTACTGATACTGATGGAAATTTACCTAAATCATGTGTTATGTTCCAGGTTGCAGAGGGTGTGGGCTGCGTATATATAAAGTTTAAATCGTTGCCGTCTTCTAAAGCTGGGTATACAGCAAAACCGTAGTATTTATCAGCCGTAAGATTACCATTGGCTACAATTAACGTAAACACAGCGTCGTAAAAGGTGGGCTCTGAGACGTTTTCTATCAACGACACTAGCTTATACACTCCGAAGTTGTTAAGGTTGTCTAAACGAGCTAAAAGGACTGGTCTACCTACCAATGTAAGCAGGTAATTAATGATTATAGTGTCCGCAACAGACTCTTGACTGAAGCGAAGTGTTGAAACCGCTGAAAATGCTGTATTTGCACCCCCAAAACTATTAAAGCTAATAGTACCCGGCAATCTACCTTCGTCACCGTTGACGGTTTGGAAGAAAAAGTTGTTTTGGCCAGCGATACCTATAGTACCTTCAGCATTCATCCAAGAAGATATGCCGTTTAGGGTATAATTCTTGGTAATAGAGCCAGTGCTGTCTGTTCCGATTACTTTATCTGAACCAACAATGTTTTGATCTACAGGGTATGAACTTATTCTAGCCATTGTCGATGTTAAATTTTATATTTTTCCTCGTAGACGCTATATGCCACGGCAGCATAAGCATAAATCAATATCAATATTACAATGATGTCTACCATGAGATATTAAGTTTTGTAGTTTTTACCGCTTTCCTTCTTAGTGCCTTCACCATCGTTACCACGGTTCTGCGCAGGTGATTCCCAACGACCATCTTTGTGATCATAGTCTTTACCAGTGGCAGCTTCAGGGTTTGCACGCGCCTCTCTTTGTGCATGTGCCTTCTTAGCACGCCTTGCAGGGGTCTTAGCAAACGCTAAATCTCTTGCGGCTTTGTCACGACGTGCAGTTGCTGATAGTTTTTGTGCCATTACTTTTTAGGTACACAGTTGGGAACCTTGCGTCCACCTTTCTTTTTCATACCTATAGCTTCGTAGCCATTCCAGCATGCACTTTTTAGATTCGCAGGTGAACCAATACTATAGCCGTTATTGCCCTTTAAGCCTAGTCCCTGTGGCCCAATTCCTTTAGTGCGCATAATATGTATGTTTGTTCGTTATAGTCATACGTGTATGATTACACGGTATATACGGTAACTAAAATGCGACAATAGCCTACTACTATTTAATATAACAACCTATCGTCACTGTTTAAGAACTATCCTATTCCGAAGGAAAAATTTTATTTTTTTTAGCCCCGAAAAAAAAGTGTAAGAAATATAGAGGTAGAGTGTAGCATCACCATATTTTCACCATATCCCCAATTGGGAAAGCTGTTTCTTTTACCCGGCCCCGGCCTCTGTTTACGTTTACGGTTCAGATGTTTCCTGGTACCTGGTTGCTGGCACCTGATCCACGCAACTGATGTATACAGTTCCCCTGGATTTGTTTGCCTTTTCCTGGGTACGTTCACGGTCCTGGTACTGTGTATGTTCATGGTCATGGTCCCCTGGTTCTGCCAGGCTATACCCTTACTCTTATACAGTGTATAGCATTTACATACTTAACACGATAGGTATCCGATAATATAAATGAATAAAAAATAATACTATGACTAAACTAGAATTTTACACAGACCGCTCATCAGACGCTTACAAGACTGCTAAGAACATCTGCCAAAGCAGACGTGAGAGAGCAGGCATTTCAGGCCTGTGTGATGCAGACGTTGAAATGGAGTACTGCTTGATACTGGAAGAATGGTACGATGACTACCGCGAAGAGCGTGTCTAACCTACGAGACTAATACGAACCATCTCCGATAATATAGATGAAGCACAACTTCGGGCTCGTAACTAGGTGGACGCCGCACCAAACATTAACTAAATAAATAAAAGATTATGATACTTACATTAACATGCCCTAACGGCACCATTATCAACATGAGTCACTTCATCCTTCAACAAATGGAAGGTAAGCTAACAAGAGCCGAGGTGCAAGAGCGTATCGACTTCTATAAAGCTAACAACGTTTGATCACTGAACAGATGATAGCCGACTTACGAGAGCAATACGAACTACCACCGATAACATATATAAATAACAACAAATGAATAAAGCAAACTTTACAGATGTACTAGACTACATCGATTGGAACGAACTAGCAAAAGACTACAACCTCAAAACTGGTGATATATCAGTTGAGCAATGTGTAGAGCTCGAAGACTTACTAAAAGCATTCGTACTACAAAACAACGGATACAACGGATGAGATTTTACTTAGACCTATCACCCGACGAACTAAGATGCTTATACATAGCCATTCCAAACGAACAGCCATTCGAAACACTTCAACCTGTAGTTGAAAAGATAGAAAGGTTCCTGGAAATCGCTAAGCAAGCGGAGAAGTAAGTTCTCAAAATGCACTTGCAACCGGCCTGGGGTAGTGATACCTCGGAAGAGTATACTCCGCCCTACTAGGTGTTTAATACTACGACGATAGCCTGCTACTATATTACTTAATTAGCTATTGTCACCTTTTTTCGATTATAAGTAAAACTTATAAGATGGGAGAGGTACATAGAGACTCTCTATAACACCTACAACTAGTTTTTTTGCTATAAACGAATTCACTACTTTTGTTTACAAGACTGGTACGAGGTATCTTCGATAATATAAATGTAACTAGAAAATACTACTACTAATATGACAAAGAAATTAATACTGGGCTACTTAAGGACAAACTTGAGTGTTAACCGAAGAAACGAACTACTAAGAATTTACAATACACTATGACTACACTAACCGAATTATACAGCTATTGTCGAGATAAGGCTGTGAAATATCCCGATGCTACTGAGGACTTGATGATGCTCTATTCTCTAGCCGAGATGGAGGTGGCTGATGGATGCAGTGAAACTCACGAGGTTGAACTAGCGCACTTTGATATCGACGACCTTATACAAGTCTACAAAGCGAACACGAAGTAATACCGATAATATAAATGTAACTAACAAAAATACTATGACTAAACAAGAAATGATTACCCAAGCGATTGCCTCAATGAGCAACGAACAAAAAGCAGAAATTTTCCCACCGCTAGAACGCAAAAACTTTGTTGTCCGCAAATCGTGGGCGGGTAGAAACCAAGTGATTTCCTTCACTAATAACAAGGGCCAGCGAATTACCTACAACCACGACGAAGCGTTGAAAGTTATGCTACCTAAGTTGAATATCCTACCTTGCTGGGCGAAGCGTGGCTACTGGTCTCAAAGTACCAATGCGCCTAAGAATGTGTTGACTAGCGAAGCGATTGTTGAACTAACAGAAATTGAAGACTAATGAAGAAAATTATATTACTAGCAGGTATGTTGAGTGCTTCGTGCGCATCAAATACTGAGCTCTACCGAGTACACCATGTAATCGCTGAGACTGATAGCACCATTGACATATGGTCTGCCGAAGCTTTTTGGACGACGAACATTGAAATCACGAGGGACTCTATATTCTTCTGGGAGCAGTTTGATTTAGACTCAGACACGATGACTATGAATTACGGTTACGACTTCAAAGACGTGATTGAATTGACCGACAGTACGCTAACAATGCGTCAGCCCGACCAAGTTATCACCTACTTGTTTAAAGATGCAAGTCTTTACAGCGATAACACGAGGTTCATCCGATAATATAATTGAATTTAAACTACTACTATGAAACTATACCACATTACAAAGCAGGGTAACTTGCATTTCGAATTAGCTGACGGACGCTTTGCCGCTGTCTTCCCTGAAACCGGGTATGTACGAGTGTCACTTGAATGGCGAGTAACCTTCAAGCACGAAAAGCTTTCAAGCTCCGACCAAAGTATGGCCGAACGCGGTGCACCGGGTAACATATTGATGTACCCAATTAACAAGCGCATCACTGAAACTACTAAACGTGTCGTTACTCGCGACTTGTATTACCCAGGCCACAACGGCGAAATGTACAAGTACCCTAACCCGGTATTTTACGAGATGACGTCTACTAAATATATAAGATACCCAAACGATATCGTTAAGTTAATGGACTTACTCACCGCATTCGAAACTAAAAACTGCAAGTAATATGAAAATAACCGCAACACCGTTAGTATCAAAAAAACAAGTGTTTGAAATCAACGCTAGTGACCTTATAAAAGTTTACTACGGATCGCTCGACCAATGTCGCTGCGGATGTGGCGGCGATTATTACTACCCTGATAGTCTACCACCTCACGGCTTAGAGCAGGCAAATATAAAAGATGCACTTAGACGTCTTGAAATGTCAGCAATGCCAGCGAGCTACGAGATATTCACCAATGAAGTGTACTTTGAATTGTATATTGGTGACGAGTACAACGAAGAAGCTGAGGAAGACAAGCGAATAGGCTACGGCTTTTACTTTAAAAAATAAGATAATGACAAACATAACTGCATTAGAGGTCTCGATAGAGGCATTGGAAAAAGAGTGTGCAATGCACGACTTCAGGTTCATGGAGAACCCAGGGTGTCACAACCATTGGTTCAGTGAATATGACCGTAGAGCGAGGATATTTATCATCCTGGAGAGACTAGGTCATAGTAGTAAAGCGATCCAGGTATACAATACCTATGCTCCGGACTTTGCTAAGAGACCTCTACGCAGTAACTATTACTAATACAAAACCGACACGAGTGCATATCGATAATATATGTGTAAGAAAAACAAACTACTATGAGCTGTAAATGCGGAAATAACATTCACCCAATACGAATTAAATTCGGCTACAACACTTGTGTGTCGTGCTCAAACACTGAGCGATACGGTTGTATGGCGATTACTAACCACAAGACAGGTAACGAAATACAAATAATGTCTCAATCCCAAGCGGCGGCGATTGCAAAGTCGTCACGTCGTAAAGGCTACGGAACATGCTTAAGATAATACTATGACTGAAATGAAACTATACATGGCGAAATGCAAAGCTGAACGCGACGCTAAATTTAAAGCACAGCACGAAAAGAATATTGCCGAGTACGGTTACTGCACCGGTCCTACTTATAATGAGTGGATAGCTGGCACACGTCAGAAAAGCGTATCTATGAAAGGCAAAAACCATAGTCACACTGCGTTATGGAACCACTATCACATAAAAACTAAATAGCATGACTGAAGAAAGAGAAGAATTAATAATGGATTTATCAAACCAGCTGGAAGCAGTGATGCTAAATATAATTGAGCAATCAACGGAACACCTGCAGCACGAAGTAAAAACTATAAGTGAGTTTGAACAAATACAGATTGACATAATAGAAGCGGTATTAGAAAACCTAACTAAATGGCACGGAAAATGAAGACAACATACGAATTAAGCACCGAAATATACGATGCGCTCTATGGCACAATGGTTGATATAGCGGATGACCACTTAACCAAGATGCAAGGCACCTATGTATTCAGCGAACTTGAAGAAGTTGTAGCCAGTATGTCAAAACATTTAAGACGCCATCTAGCAACACCTTATAACGAAGAGAAGCTTAGACCTCTCTACAAATCTAACACGACTACAAATCGATAACATAATAAAGAAACAGCATGAAACAACAAGAACTAAATGACATTGCCCAAGGAATCGCGGATGTAACCCGTGAGTTGATGTACGACTCTGTCGACTGGCAGCTAGATTACTCTGAAGCCTCTGGTGATAACTACAACGAAATACATAACTACGTGATGAGTAAGGCTATTGAATTACTCTACGAACAAACCGAAATACGACTATGAGCCCACTAGAAAAACTAAGCGATGAAAAACTCGTAAACCTATGGAACCAATATTGTGATGCTGTAAACCTTTACCCTGACCACATATATCCAAACGACGACGAAACATTTGAGATGCTGCAACTAACTATAAGACAGGTTGTTAAAGCACAAAAGCACGGAGTATACGACTTTGACCATCAGTGGTTATACATTGACGGATACGCTAACCCTAAGTCTTGCAATGACCCCATCAGATTGATGGAGCTTGAGGATCTTGAAGAATTTGTAATTGAGCACGAACTAATTTAATTTAATATACTATGAGAAAAACACTTTACTCACGTCTACAACCCGACGTAAAAGCAAGGCTTGAAGAAAACCATCCAAGATATGAGTTTACTATCAACCGACTAATCGCTAAGCTAGACAGTAAAATATTCTGGAGCGAGTTAACTATCAACGATATATCCGACTTAGTTGTATTCAGCGATAGCGACATGACCTACACACGGTCTAATGTAATGCACGGCGATATATCACTAATTCAAGAAGAAAACCAAGTAATATAATGCTATACATCTACCTCAGCGCGTTCCTAATGATCGTGCTAACAACCCAAGTTGAATTAAAATCTTTTAAAATATGGAAATGGAAACAAAACAAGTAATGCCTAAATGGTTTAACGGCCAAATATACGATACAGGTGACGTAGTTACTAACAATTTTACCGGTGAATCAATTGAATTAACCGCTGAAGAAGTAAGTATGTACGATTTAATCATGGGTGCACAAATGCTGCGACAATGGGACATAATGGAAAAAGGCTTATCCTGGTTCAGGAGAAACAATAGCAAAGCTTATATGGTGCTGCTGGACTAATACAAGACCAACACGAATACAAATCGATAATATAATAAACTAAAAACAATTAATATGCCAACATTTATCAAATCAAACGTTGATGCAACAGTCAATGTCAATTCAGAAGCGATTCAATCAGCTGACTATAACTACAGCGATGAAGCTTTAACGCTTACCTTTACAAATGGTAACAAATACGAGTACACACGAGTACCACGTTTTACCTTTCACGGCTTACAAGAGTCTGCAAGTAAGGGTAAATTTATTAACAACTACGTTATTCACTCATTTGGCTACAAGCGAGTTTAATGACTGACGACGAAATGCAAAGACTGGCCTCGCTTATTGTTGATAAGATTTTCGAGCGCCAGGATGAGCTCGATGAAGAGCTAATGGCCGAATGGCAACTTGAAATACTAGAACAAACAGAGTTACCCAATGAACGTGATGAGCTTAACCGCTTAGAACAAATGCTCACCAAAGCTATCAGCGAAGATGAGTTTGAATTAGCCGCTACACTACATAAGAAAATAATAAAAATTAAGACCAAGTAACATGATTAAACCAATGCTCGCCCATAAAGTCGACCAAACAAAAATCGACTATTCAAAACCAGTATTTATGCAACCAAAGCTCGACGGCGTACGTTGTGTAATTGCCCTCGAAGATAATCAAGTAATAGCTCGTTCACGTACTGGAAAGCAATGGCTTAATATCCAGCACATTACCGAGTCTTTACAAAAATTCTTTGTAAGCAATCCCCATGCTGTTCTTGACGGCGAGCTTTACAATCACGAGCTTCGCAACGACTTCGAACAAATTATATCCCTTGTTCGTAAGCAAAAGCCTACTCCTTATGATCGGGCTGAAGCCGCTATCTTTGTGCAATTTCACTGCTACGATTTTGTTTCTTCACGGAACTTTAGCGATCGTCGCAAAGCACTGCAAACGATGGATATCTATTCTGACTGCGTAATGTTTGTTGACACCATGTTTGTTGTTACTGAAGCTGACTCTATTGAAAAGCACAAGAGAAATCTAGCTGCGGGTTACGAGGGTTCTATACTGCGCTTAAATGCACCGTATGAGTGTAAACGCTCACACAATCTGCAAAAGTTCAAAGACTTTCACGATACCGAAGCTACCATTGTTGACTTTGTTGAGGGTAAAGGCAAACGCGCTGGCACCCTCGGCAAGTTCATCATGCGCGATGCTGATGGCATAACCTTTGGCTGTCCACCGGGTAAAGGCTTTACTCACAGTATGTTAGCTGATATCCTTAGCAATATCAAAGACTACCTTGGCCAGCAAGCTACGTTCACTTACTTCGAGCGTACTAAAGCTAATAGCTACCGTCACCCGCAGTTTAAGATACTGCGCAATTACGAATAAAAACAAATGCAATGTATAGAATATATAAACACACCAAATTCCTTAAATACTTTCTGCAAGAGCTTATGATGAACACGCTAAATGTGTCATTGAAAGCCAGTAGAACAGGGTGGAACGAAGCTGCACAGCAATCAATCACTAACAACGCTTTGCTTATACGTAAATACCAACGCAGATTGAAGCTAATAAAAATGGTTTCATAATGAGACGTCTTATATATAGAATGTACGACGATAACCTACTAAGTATGGAAGCTGCAATGCAGTTACTTGGTTACTTAGATAAAAAAGAAAGAAGATGATAGATGTATATAATTCGGCTTGGATCGGAATGATAAAAGAGCAAAGCGAAAAAAATGATGTACAGGTTATATTCGCAACCTTGGGAAACGAGGAATGCGACGATAGCGAGTTATAATATATAGTAACAGGCTAATGTCACAATATGAACGAAATATGGAGTACCTAAATAAACAGCGTATTATCTATAGACGTAATCCTATTACAGACAAGCCTTCAGCAAAATTTGAATGGGGTGACTTCTACGAAGCAGGTACGCATGAATGCTATACACTGTTTCAGACGAAGGCTAAAATTAACACATACAAATCGCTGAAGTGGCACTTGTATGTCTTATGGTATCTTAATGATTCACTGGATCAAGATAAATTTAGCGAGCTAGCAAAGGTTCTTTGTTATAAAGAAAACGGCTTTGTTACATTTAACGTCTCAGATAAGCTGATAGACAGCATGGTATACGATGTATCAATGCAGGACTTGGAGAAACCCCCAGCAAATAAGATTAGAAAAATCATATTTAAGGATAACTGCAAGCTCTCTATGTCAGAGAAGCTAAGTATCGTAGGTAAAATGGTTGGCAAGCAAAAGCTAACCGAAGCCGAAATATACGACGCTATGCTGTTTATGCACGATGCAGGTATTAAAATAACTATTAAAGCTGTCGCGGAGCAATTAGGTTGTTCTGATAGAACAGTGCATCGTAATATGAGTAATGAACTTAAAAAAGAAAAGCAACTGCTTAACCAAGAACTATAATGAAAAAATACAATATACAAAATTACTCTCGCTACAAGAACGATGTAGAAGCATCGATGCCAAAGAGCAAAGAGTGGGCTGACTATAGTAGAGATGAGCTTATAGTGCAATTCTTGCCACTGGTTGAGAACTTAGCACGAAAGTTTAGCACATCTGACCAAGCATCTGGCGTTATGAGTATCAATGACCTCATACAAGAAGGATCCTTCGGCTTAGTTGCTGCTGTAGATAAAATTGACTGGACAAAGATAGCCGAGTCTGAGGACGCGGAAAAGACTATTAAGTCGTTTCTATCTAAAAGAATAAAGGGAGCGATACGACGCGCTATAGATATCAATAGAGGTGACGTACGCATCCCCGAGCATAAATTAAATGAGATTCGTAAGAATCCTGACGATGATGTAATGGTTGCGCTATTTTTTAATAGTGTATTCTCAAGTATCGATGCCTTTAACGAAGACGATGAAAATCCACTCTTCCAAATTGCAGACAATACTGAGCCTTACAACTTAGTGCTGATGAATAATTACTTGCTTGCTATTATGAAGGAGCATTTAACACCAGTACAATATGACGTTGTGAGATTGTCTTATGGATTAGATACTGATAAAATGTCAGCAAACGAGGTTGCGAAGATTTTGAATATTAATGTAGCAACCGCTAACGTGCGTATATCGCAGATAAAACGTGAGGCTATTGATACTCTAATTTCTTCCACCGATCGCACCCAAGTGCTTGATTTCCTTTAATTTAAGCATTAAATACTAATTAACTAATGAACAATATGTGTAATTATAATAATAACGAAACCTACATACCCTATGACCTTAAATGAGAAACTCGCGACGGTACAGACCAAATTCAAATCTAAAAAGTCGCGTTACAATTCCTTCGGTAAATACTATTTCCGTTCTGCCGAGGACATCCTAGAAGCTACAAAGCCCTACCTATTAGAGTTAGGAGTAAGTGTAACAGTAAGCGAGTCTATCGTGTCAGCTACGCCTTTCCCTATTATGGAGAGTAAAGCTACAATCACCGATGGCGAAAGTGCTATACACGCTACGGCTATTGTTGGTGTCGACCTTGACCAGAAGGGTATGCAAATGCCTCAAAAGTTCGGTTCAGCATCATCTTACGGTAAAAAGTATGCTCTAGGCAATCTATTCCTTATAGATGACACACAAGACAGTGATGCTGGTAATTCACACGACATAGCCTCTAAGGCCAAGTCTAAGATAACCTCGTCTACTGATGATGCATTTACTAAGGCAATGGATTACGTCAAAAAAGGGGGTAAGTTAGATGCTATCAAAGCGAAGTATGATTTATCCCCTGAGATTGAGAAACTACTAAGTACATTATGATAAATGAGAAAGAAGTAATTGAGAAGCTAAGGATTGACGAGCATTACTACGGAGACTTTGGTAAAAAGTTTTTAAGTAACTCTGATATCTCTACACTTCTTTCAAACCCCTTGGGACTAGGTAAGACAAGGGAGCAAGTGCCAGCGTTTTTAGTTGGTGGCTACTTCCATACGGCTATCCTAGAACCAGATAAGCTGAAGAAGTACAAGATTGTAGAAGCTTCAACAAGAAACACTAAAAAGTATAAAGAACTCACTGGCGGCGAAATGTGTTTGCTACAGTCTGAGGTTGATCAACTTGAGGTGATGATTGATAAAGTGTTAAACAACGATGTGTGTAAAGGCTTAATTCGGCCGATTGATGGAGAATACGAGTTACCTGGTATTACTGAAATCGACGGCATTGCTTGGAAAGGCAAAGCGGATATTATTAATCGAGACGATGGCTTGATCGTGGATCTTAAGACAACAGCGAGGCTGGATGATTTTAGATGGTCTGCTTCTAAGTATAACTATGACAGTCAAGCTTATATCTATCAACAGATATTTGGCTACGATATGGTCTTCGTTGCGATTGATAAGACAACGCATCAAATTGGTATATTCGACTGCTCACCACAGTTTATTCAACGTGGCAAGGATAAAGTCGATAAAGCAATTGAAGCTTACAAGTTATTTCATGACAACCCAGATTTCGAACCACGAAACTATTTTATTAACCAAACATTATAATTATGGCATCAATCATTAAAACAAGCATCAACCTAAACCTTATCCCTAAAGATAAAATTATTGACGGGAAGAAAGGTAAGTATCTACCTATTACAATTACTATCAACGATGAAGTTGATCAGTTCGGTAATCAAGGACCTTGTGTGGTCGAGCAATCTAAAGAAGAGCGCGAAGGCAAAGCACCTAAGGTATATCTTGGTAATGTAAAGGTTGTGTGGTCTAACGGTACAAACGTAGACGCTGCACCACGAACCGATCAGCCAGGAAGTGCCGCTCCTCAGAGACAGCAGGCTCAACCTGTTGATGATCTACCATTTTAATCATATGTACGAAGAAGATCATATAAGTATTTCGTACGATAAACATGGATCGGTCACCTCAGTAGAGGATTAATATTAACAACGCAATTTAATTAAATGCAGACAGAAGAGATCAATGGATTTTTGATTGATAAATTCAATCAACATGGTCTTGATGAAGGCAAAGCGCAGGGGACTTGTCCCTTGTGTTCTTCTGATAGAAAACCCTCGAATGAGAAAGCAAAATGTGCTTCTTATGATTGGGAACGTGGTCTCGGTACTTGTCACAACTGTGATAAATCATTTCAGTTGCACACCTATCAACGCAAAGGATCTTCAGAAAAGACTTATGTCAAACCTGAACCCTTTGTTGTTGAAGAGGTTGGCACCAAAGTTGAAGAATGGTTTAAAACAAGAGGTATATCTCGAAAGACTCTACACGAATTACGTGTTACAGAAGGTCCCGAGTATATGCCACAGACCGGTAAGACCGAGAATGTTATAAAGTTCAATTATTTCATGGGCGACAACTTAATCAATGTTAAGTATCGTGATGGGAGAAAGAACTTTAAACTATTTAAAGGAGCTGAGAAAGTATTCTATAACATAGACAGTGTGGTAGGATATGAGTATTGTATTCTCGTTGAAGGAGAGATGGATGTGCTAGCATTACACGAAGCTGGAATTAGTAATGTTATATCTGTGCCTAATGGTGCTACATTAAATACTAATAACCTAGACTACTTAGATGCTTGTATAGACTATCTTGACGACAAAGAAAAGATAATACTTGCTACAGATTCTGACGAAGCTGGTTTAGCCTTGCAATCTGAACTCATTAGGAGATTAGGTTCTGAGGTTTGTTTTTTAGCTACATTTGATGATTGCAAAGATGCTAACGAATACCTAATAAAACATGGACCAGAAAAACTCGTATCTAGAATTACGAATGCAAAGCCCGTTCCGCTTGAAAACGTCACAACCTTCAGAGACATTGAAGACGAGATCACGGATTTCGTTCGGAATGGCTTTAAGCCAGGCTTTCAAGTTGGCCTTAATAACTTCGATAATATCTTCAGTACTTACACTGGGCAGTTTATTACTGTTACGGGTATACCTTCCAGTGGTAAATCAGATTTTGTAGATAGAATGGTTATAGGTTATAACCAAAACTATGAATGGAAGACAGCCTTTGCATCACCCGAGAATCAACCCACATACTTGCATGCTCACAAGCTGATGCGCAAGATATGGGGCGGGATGCCTGTTGAAGCTGATATTGCTACAGACAGGTGGAATCAAGTAGCTGACCATTGCAATAGCAACTTTTTTCATATTGATATGGAACGCTATTCTTTAGAAGCTGTATTAAAGAAAGGCGCTGAGCTAGTAAAACGTAAAGGCATTAAATGCTTAGTCATCGATCCTTTTAACAAGGTACGATCTAATGATGCGTCTGGGGATGTCAATGTGTACACCCTAGAATATTTACAACAGATCGAGATCTTTGCTAAGAAGTATGACGTGCTGGTTATCGTTGTTGCTCACCCTACTAAGATGTACAAAGATGCACAGGGTAAGATTGAGGAACCAAATATGTATAACATTAAAGGTGGTGGTGAATGGTATGATGCTTCTTACCACGGCTTGTTAGTGCATAGAGACTATGAGAACCAAACAGTAAAATGTAAGGTGCTCAAAGTTAAGTTTCAAAACCTCGGGGAGAACGGTGCCGAAGCTCATTTCAAATGGCAGCCAGACTCTGGTGATTACAAACCTATTGACAACCCTAATGCTGTTCTCAATGCTCCAATGCCCTGGGAATAATGGCTAAGAAGAAACCAACCAACTGGGGCAAATTCTTTAGGACCGAGAAAGACTTTGAAGCAATGCGCTGGTGTTTAAAGCGCGGCATAAAGATTGGACCATTAGCGGCTGTAGCAGGTTACGGGCCACAGAAGTTCTATATTGAAATAGAAGTTAAAGGCAAGAGAAGCCGTACACCGGATATATTTCACGGCACTGAAGTATGGCAACAAATTTATAAATACTATAATTATTACTATGAAAAACGTGGAAACTCAGTATAAGGATTTAATACAAGACTTACTACTAGCGCCCAACAAAGAAGACAGAACAGGCACAGGTACTAAATCTGTATTTGGCAGGATGCTTGTTCACGATATGAGCGAAGGCTTTCCATTGCTAACAAACAAGAGAGTGTACTACACTCAAGCTATTCACGAACTACTGTGGATTGCTAAGGGTCGCACTGACATGCAATATCTATGGGATAACGGCGTCAAGTACTGGGACGCGGATTACAAGCGCTCAGGACGCTCTGATGAGACCCTGGGACCTGTATATGGCAAACAGTGGCGAGACTTCAATGGTGTTGATCAATTGTTTAATGTGTTAGATGGTGTTCGCAACGACCCCTCATCACGTCGCATGATTGTTAGTGCATGGAACCCCGCAGATATGCCTGATATGGTATTACCGCCGTGTCACTACGGCTTTCAGCTTTATGTGAACGAAGGGAAAGTTGATCTTATATGGCAGCAACGTTCAGCTGATGTGTTCTTAGGCTTACCTTACGACATTGCAATGTACGGGCTGCTACTCGAGATGATTGCTAAGGGTAACAAACTAAAAGCCGGTAAGTTAATTGCACAGCTTGGTGATTGCCACTTATATAACGATCACTTGAAACAAGCTCGTGTATATCTTTCTCGTGTTGAGCCAGCACCTATGCCTAAGCTCAAACTTAAGCGAGGCATGTATAGCAACATGAACAACGAGGTCATCATCCCGGAGTTTGATGATATTGAGATTATAAACTACAACCCTAAGCCCGCTATACCGGCGCCTCTATCGGTTGGTAAATAAAACAAAATGGAGTATCATATTTATCACATACCAGGTAAAAAGATTGGCGTAACGCGTAATCTTAATAAGAGAGTAACGGAGCAGCAAGGCTATGCTTCAGACGAATACGAAGTTTTATTTACGGGGGAAGATATCAATCAGATATCACACTTGGAGATAGAACTTCAAAAGTCTTATGGCTATAGAGTAGACACCGAATTATACAAAAACCTTTTTAAACCAAAACAAATGAAAGTAAACGCAACAGAACAAACAACCACGTTCCCAATGCCTTTGAATAAGCTTAAGGGCAGGCTAGCGGACAACATGGGGCTTAGCTGGGTAACTCCTATGGGTCATCGAGTAACACTAGACAAAGCCTGTGCAGACTGGATTGTTGCCAATGCAATAACCTCTCGCTTTAATAACGAGCGTTGTTTTGTATACAATAAAGCATTACAAGAATGGGACAAGCTAAGACACAACAAAGTAGTTCACTCACACGAAGATTATGAATCCACAATATTTGATGATATTCGCGACTGGGCTGAGGATCGCGGCATATATGCTAAAGGCGACACTAAAACACAATTAATTAAATTATATGAAGAAGCAGGAGAACTTGCTCAAGCCGTACTTAAAAATGATACTGAGGAGTTTATTGATGCTATCGGCGATTGCGTTGTTGTGCTCACCAACCTTGCCCATCTTGGAGGCGTCAGTATTGAAGATTGTATTGAGTCTGCTTACAATGAGATCTCTAATAGATCTGGCTCTATGGTCAATGGCTCGTTCGTAAAGATAACACCAGCTGGTAAAGTATCCGACGTGTCATTTTCATCTTACTTAAAATCTAAAGCCGCTACATTATGAGACAAAAGATAATCAATTTTCGCGATCCAGTTGTTGAGCGTGTAGTAGATAAGTTTGTTGAGCGTTCAGATGTAGGCTTTGAAAAGTACGGTGTAACTCTTGAGGATGATCCTTCAGATATGTTTGCTTGGCTTAATCACTTACAGGAAGAGATGATGGATGCAGTCTTGTATCTACAGAAAGCTAAGCAACAATATGAAGCACAACGCACCGAGGAGTAGTATGAAAAGAAAATTCACACGAAAGAAAGGCCCGGTAAGAGCAAACAAGGTGTCATATGATGGCATCAACTTTGCCTCGGGTCTTGAGAAGTATATGTATATAGCTTTGCAAAAAGCTAAACTAACAGCGCTGTATGAAGGAGAGACCTTCGAGCTACAACAAGGCTTTGAATTTCCATTTGAAAGTTACGAGCGTACAGGCAATAGCAAGGGAGAATTTATTAACAGAGGTAACAAAAAAATCCTTAATATTAAATACACTCCAGACTTTGTAGGTAAGCACTTTATAATAGAAACTAAAGGTAGAGCTAACGAGTCTTTCCCCTTACGCTGGAAGATGTTTAAAAAATACATCGCGGAAAACAAGCTCGAGCCGTTTACATTGTATAAACCACAAAATCAAAAGGAATGCGACGAGACAGTCCGGTTGATCCTGGAAAAGCAAAATCAGATGCCAGGAAAAACTACACAGAGAGGAAACTAAACAAGTGGATTGAATGGTCGTGGAAAGTGCGCGGCAGAGTCATCTATAAAGAATTAATAGAACAAATAAACAAATATGAACAAAGAGATTGATGACGAAGGATGGGCGATCAGCCTAGGCTTTTACCCAGGTATATTGATAGGGGCAAGAAGCTACTATGCGGAGAACATGACATCACACGTGTTGTACATGCCGTTTTTTGACATTGCAATCCAAATTCCTAAGTAATGGGGCTGTTTGATGAGCGAATTGCTTATAAGCCTTTTGAATATCCTCAGTACTACACCGAGGGTTGGCTTAAGCAGGCACAAGCCTTTTGGTTACATACTGAAATATCAATGCAAAGTGATATCAAAGACTGGAATGAAAAATTAACTCCTGAAGAAAAGAGCCTGGTAGGTAATATCCTGCTGGGCTTTGCTCAAACAGAATGTGCTGTGTCTGATTACTGGACACAAAAAGTTGTTGGCTGGTTCCCAAAGCACGAGATCCAGCAAATGGCCATGATGTTTGGTTCACAAGAAACAGTCCATGCAGTAGCTTATAGTTACCTCAATGAGACATTAGGGTTAGAAGACTATGAAGCGTTCTTACATGAGCCCGCAACAGCCTCTAGGTTTGAAAATCTAGTCGCTTACGATGGCAATGACAAAGTTGGGATAGGTAAATCACTTGCAGTGTTTAGTGCGTTTGCCGAAGGTGTTAGTTTGTATTCAGCTTTTGCGGTTTTATATTCATTTCAGCTACGCAATCTACTTAAAGGTATTGGACAGCAAATGAAGTGGAGCGTGAGAGATGAGTCATTACACAGCAAGATGGGATGCCAATTATTCCGTCATATGTGTGAGGAAGATGCATCACTGCTAGAAGCATGTAGAGAAGATGTTATCAATGCCGCTGCCACAATGATCGAGCTTGAACAGGCTTATATAGATAAAATGTTCGAGGCTGGAGATGTTGAAGGCATTGCTGCTGCCGATTTAAAGAATTTTATTAAAAAACGAACAAATGAAAAGCTTGTTGATCTTGGTTATATTGATCTTGGTGCTTATTTCCCGTACGTGGAAGCTAGCGCAAAAAAGTTAGATTGGTTTTACCATTTAACCGGTGGTGTTACACACACTGATTTCTTTGCTATCAGATCAACAGATTATTCAAAAGCTAATGAGGGGGAAGACTTCGAAGACATATGGTAAATACTTGGAACAATGAATGGATTAAAGGCGTAGACTTCCCGGCGTGGGGAGATACAGACGTCTATAGAAAAACAATTACTGGGGGATATTTGTTGCAAGACGAAACCCCTAGAGATGCTTATGAGAGAGTGGCTAAGACTGTTGCTCGTAGATTATATAAGCCTGAGCTTGCGGCTGTATTCTTTGATTACATCTGGAAAGGATGGCTTAACCTTGCGTCACCAGTATTGTCAAATACAGGTACAGATCGCGGATTACCAATCAGCTGCTTTGGTATTGATGTAGCAGATAGCATCCAAGATATTGGTGCTAAGAATTTGGAAATGATGTTGTTAGCGAAACACGGCGGCGGCGTGGGTATCGGCATTAATATGATAAGACCCGCTGGAGCTAAAATAACCGGTAATGGAACATCAGACGGAGTCATTCCTTTTTGCAAAATCTACGATTCAACAATCCTTGCAACTAATCAAGGATCTGTTAGAAGAGGAGCAGCCTCAGTTAATATTAACATTGAGCACCCAGATTTTGAAGAGTGGCTGGACATACGAGAACCGAAGGGTGATGTTAACAGACAATCGCTTAATCTCCATCAGTGCGCAGTTGTTGGTGACAAGTTTATGCGAAGGCTTGAACAAGGCGATGCTGAAGCAAGGAATCGATGGAGTAAACTTCTTAGAAAGCGAAAAGCAACTGGAGAGCCGTACGTTATGTTTAAAGGAAACGTTAACAAGAACAATCCACAAGCATATAAATCAAATGGCTTAAAGGTTCATATGACAAACATATGCAGTGAGATTACATTGCACACAGATGAATCACATAGCTTTGTATGCTGTTTAAGTAGCTTAAACCTATCTAGATATGAAGAGTGGAAAGACACTAACTTAATCTACGATGCCGTATGGTTTTTAGATGGCGTCATGGAAGAATTTATACAACGCGCAAAAGGATTGCGTGGTTTTGAGAATGCTATACGCTCAGCTGTTAAGGGTAGACCACTGGGTCTAGGGGTCTTAGGCTGGCATACATATTTACAAAACAAAGGAATACCTTTCGAAGGTTTATCAGCACAATATGAAACAAGAAAAATATTTAGTCAAATCAAGATTGAGAGCGAAAGGGCTAGCCGTGAGCTGGCTGAAGTATACGGTGAGCCTCTTTGGTGTGTGGGTACTGGTATGCGTAACACTCATCTTAGGGCCGTTGCTCCTACTGTCAGCAATAGTAAATTGGCTGGGAACGTTTCTCCAGGTGTTGAGCCATGGGCCGCAAACGTATTTACAGAGCAAAGTGCTAAAGGTACTTTCATACGCAGAAACCCTAGCCTCGAAACAGCGCTGGAAGAATTAGAATTAAACACTGATAAGATCTGGAACCAAATACTTAATGATGGTGGATCAGTGCAGAACATCGAAGAACTCGATGATGTATTAATAGGGGACTGGGATATACCTATTAAAGAAGTCTATAAGACTTTTAAGGAGATCAATCAATTAGAATTGGTTAATCAAGCCGGTATACGCCAGCAGTATATTGATCAAGCTGTTAGTTTAAACCTAGCTTTTCCTTCTGAAGCAACGCCTAAGTGGCTTAATAAAGTCCACATGGAAGCTTGGAAGAAAGGTGTTAAAACATTGTATTATACAAGAACCGAATCTGTATTACGTGGTGATTTAGCCGCAGCAGCGATGGATGATTGTATTGCTTGTGATGGTTAGAATAACCACTAAAAAATTAAAGGGGATAGCCGT
>ERZ888423.1465-NODE-1465-length-20201-cov-51.497220_pt1 | contig 20201 bp, 22 predicted proteins | sample MGYA00520523_ERZ888423 | MGnify/ENA primary metagenome ERZ888423 (study PRJEB32303, sample SAMEA104408611) | aquatic metagenome | biome: Brackish water; feature: Pelagic; material: water | place: Baltic Sea | collected 2014-06-08T10:24:00 | depth 30,27 m ...
TAAATTTGATAAATGAATAGATTTTTCAATACTAACAACCCCACCTTTGCTTTCTTTGGTAGCTTTTTGATGTTTTTTTACAAGATTTAAGCCTTTAACAATTGCTCTCTTGTTCAAAATACCTCTTCTCGATATCAGCTTAATAATTTCAATAATTTCTCCTGTTTTTCCTTTTTCATCTCCAGCAAGAATTTTTACTGTATTTCCTTTTTTTAGTTGTGTTTTCATTACAAAACCTCCGGAGCTAAAGAAATAATTTTCATATGGTTTTTAACCCTAAGTTCTCTTGTTACTGGTCCAAAAATACGAGTTCCTATTGGTTCGTTATTAGCACCAATTAGAACGGCTGCATTAGTGTCAAATTTAATGCAAGAACCATCGGCTCTATAAATTTGTTTCCTAGTCCTTACGACTACAGCTTTATGAACGTCGCCTTTTTTAACTTTTCCTTTTGGCATCGCGTCTTTAATACTGACAACGATAACATCCCCTATAGATGCGTATCTTCTTTTAGAGCCGCCCAAAACCTTGATGCACTCAATACGTTTTGCTCCCGTATTGTCAGCCACTTCCATTTCTGTGTGAACTTGAATCATTATTTATCTCCTAAAACTTTCCATTTTTTTAACTTTGAAATTGGCGCCGATTCTATAATTTTAACAGTATCTCCTATAGCAAAAGTGCCTTCTTCGTAATGAGCATGATATTTTTTCGATCTCTTAATAACTTTTAGAAGAACCGGATGTCTAAATTTTCTTATTACTTCAATAACTAAAGTTTTAAGATTTTTAGTACTAACCACTTTTCCTTGCAAAACTCTTTTTGTCATTATGCTTTCTTCTTCTGGTTTATAAATGTTAAAATTTTAGCTATAGTTCTTCTAACAATAGTAATTCTGGCGCTATTAGTAATTTGCGAATTCATTTTCTGAATTCTTAAATTAAATTGCTCTTTTTTAAAGTTACCTAGCTCTTTCTCAAGCTGTGTAACTGATAAATTTTTTATATCTTTTGTTTTCATATTAAATATTCATATTTCTTTTAACTACTTTTGTTTTAATCGGTAGTTTTGATGCCGCTCTGTCAAAAGCTTCTTTAGCAACCAAATCCGTAACACCGTCTATTTCAAAAAGAATTCTACCAGGCTTTACTCTGCAAATATAATACTCCACATTTCCCTTACCTTTACCCATTCTAACCTCGATTGGTTTTTTAGAAACTGGAATGTTTGGAAAAATTCTCAACCAAACACGGCCTGCTCTTTTCATGTGCCTAGTTAAAGCAACTCTGGCTGCCTCGATTTGTCTTGAAGTAATTCTTTCTGGCTCTAATGCTTGCAAACCGTGAGATCCAAAATTAATTGTAGCTCCACGCTCAGCATGACCATGAATTCTACCCTTGTGAGCTTTTCTATATTTTGTTCGAGCTGGCTGTAACATTATTTTTTCTCTTCCTCTTTTTCACTATCAATTTTTTTCTGAAGGTCTTTTTGGAATACTACACCTTTGTAAATGTACACTTTAATTCCAATAATTCCGTAAGTTGTCATAGCTTCTACTTCTGCATAATCAATCTCAGCTCTAAGAGTATGCAATGGAACACTACCTTCTCTTAACCATTCCGTTCTTGCTATTTCATTACCAGCTAATCTTCCGCTAATCATAACTTTGATACCCTTAGCTCCAATTCTCATCGTTGATTGCATGGCTCTTTTCATAGCTTTTCTATAAGCAATCCTTTTTTCAATTTGCTGAGCAATATTTTCTCCAACCAAGTAAGCGTCCAACTCTGGTTTTCTAATTTCTTTAATATTTACAGACACTTCATCGGAAGTAATTTTGGAAATATTACTTTTAATTTTTTCAATATCAGAACCTTTTTTACCGATTACAAATCCTGGTCTAGATGTAAAAATTGTAACGTTGCATTTTTTAGTAGGTCGTTCGATTAAAATTTTTGAGATACCAGAATTTTTAATATTTGTGTTAATGTATTTTCTAATTTTAAAATCCTGAATTAAAAAAGTTCCATAGTTTTCTTTTTTTGCAAACCATACAGAATCCCAAGTTCGGTTAATTTTAAGTCTGATACCTATTGGATTAATCTTTTGTCCCATTTCTTAAGCTTCCTTTACCGCTGCTGCTGCTTCTTTTTTTTCAGAAACAATAATTGTTAAATTGCTATAATGCTTTTTAATACTAGCAGCTCTTCCTTTTGCTCTAGGTCTAAATCTTTTAAGTGTAATTCCTTTTCCTACATAAGCTTCTTTTATAAACAAAGAGTCTATGTCTAATTGGTTATTGTTTTCTGCGTTGGCAACTGCAGATTTGATTGTTTTGATAATTTCCTTAGAAACACGTTTGTTATTAAATTGAAGATCTCTTAATACTAAATCTACTTTTTTCCCTCTAATAGATTGCAAAATTTCATTGACCTTTCTAGTTCCTGAACGCAGATTATTGTACACTGCTTTAACTATAGATAGATCTTGTTTAATTTTTGCCATTTTTATTTTTTATCTGTTTTCTTTGCCGGCACTGCTTTTTTATCTGATGCAGTGTGACCGTTAAATTGTCTCGTGGGAGAAAATTCACCTAATTTATGACCAATCATTTCCTCTGAAACAGTAATGGGTATAAATTTTTTACCATTATGAATTTCGAATTTTTGACCGATAAACTCAGGTATAATAGTTGAATTTCTTGACCATGTTTTAATTGGTCTTTTTGAATCTGATGATTTTTGCTTTTCAACTTTTTTGATCAAGCTAGGGTGAACAAAAGGTCCCTTCCAAATAGAACGTGCCATAACCTACCTTTTTTTCTTTCTGGAAATAATAAACTGATCTGTTTTTTTATTATTTCTTGTTTTTAATCCTTTAGTACCCTGACCCCAAGGAGTAACAGGATGTCTTCCTCCAGAAGTTTTACCTTCACCACCTCCGTGTGGGTGATCAACTGGGTTCATAACAACACCTCGTGACTGAGGTCTAATACCTAACCATCTATTTCTACCTGCTTTTCCAATTTTAACGTTTTTCTTATCTACGTTTGATAATTGGCCAATCGTTGCTCGACAATCAGATCTAACTTTTCTAACTTCTCCAGAAGCCAAACGAACTAATGTATAGTCTCCATCAATTCCCATTACTTGAGCTGATGTTCCAGCTGATCTCACCATCACTCCACCTTTACCTGGCGTGAGTTCGATATTGTGTATGTTGGTAGCGCCAGGAATGTCTTTAACTTTCATGCAATTTCCTGGTTTAATTTCCAATTTATCTCCTGAGTAAATTTTATCTCCTATATTGATGCCCTCTGGTGCCAAAAGATAAGATAAAGTCTTATCCTCATACTCAACTAGCATAATATTTGCGCTTCTAAACGGATCGTGTTCAAATCTTTTTACTTCTGCGGCCATTTCAAATTTATTTCTTTTAAAATCTATAATTCTGTATCTTTTTTTGTGTCCAGCACTTCTGTGTCTAGAAGTAATTCTTCCTTGGTTGTTTCTTCCAATAGAACGATTTATTTTCTTGGTAAGGGTTTTTTCAGGACCACCTTTCCAAAGATGTGAGCGATCAACTAAGATCGTTCCTCTCATCGATTTTGTATACGGTTTGTAACTTTTAAGTGCCATAATTAAATTCCTGCTGCAATATCAATACTTTGGCCTTCTTTCAAAGTAATAATAGCTTTTTTATATCCTGATTTTTTTGCAATTCGTCCCTTAACTATCTTAGTTCTATCTTTTGAATTAAGAGTGTTAATTTTTACTACATTCACTTTGTATAATTTTTCAATACTCTTTTTTATTAGAGTTTTTGATGCTGTTCTTGAAACTTTGAATGTAACTTTGTTCAAGCTGCTCATATTAGTGCTTTTTTCAGTAATAATAGGAGTTAAAATAATATCGTATGCGAAATTTTGGTTTCTCATTTTGTCAATCTATCCTGTAATGTTTTTAAAGCTTCTTTAGTAAAAAGAACTTTTTGAAATTTAATCAAATCATACACATTAGTTCCAATCACTTTTAATCTTTTTGCATTGGGAATGTTTTTTATACTTTTTAAAAATTTTTCAGAAGCACCCTCATGATGAATAATCAATGCAGACCTTGTTTCCAATTTGGACAGAAAATTATCAAAAGATTTTGTTTTAAACGTATCCATTTTAGGTTCTTCGAAAACATTAATTTGATTAGTCAAAACTTTAGAAGACAAGGCACTTATCAAACCAAGATTTCTAATTTTTTTATTTAATTTAGTTAATCTCGTTTGACCTCTGTGTCTTGGTCCGTGAGCGATACCTCCACCAACAAATATGGGAGCTGTAATATTACCATGTCTAGCACCACCAGATCCTTTTTGTTGAACGATTTTTCTTCTTGATCCTTTAACTTCTCCTCTAGATTTCGTGTGCCCTTTTTTCTTTCTTTGGTTGTTTAACTGCCAGTTAATAACCAATTGAATCAAATCTTTTCTTGGCTTGAATGAAAAAACTTTATCAGAAACTTCGTGAGTTCCTATTTTTTTGCCTTCAATATTAATTTCTTCTAATTTCATATTAATCTTTCTTAGCTTCTTCTTTAGTTTCTTCTTTAGCTGCAACTGCAGCTTCTTTTGCAGCTACTTTTTCTGCTTTAGCCGCTTCTTTAGCTTCTTTTGCTACGTTTTTCTTATCTTTTTTATCAGATTTGGCTGTTTCCAAATCTGCAAAGTAAGATGTTAATCTTTCTTGAACACTAGATTTGTTTTTTCGTTTTATAGCTTCTGTAATTTCCACATATGAATTTTTGCTACCAGGAACAGAACCTCTTAAATACAAAAGATTATTAGTCAAATCAGCTTCTACAATTTCTAAACCTTGGGTAGTTCTAAATTTATCACCCATATGACCTGCCATTTTTTTTCCTTTAAAAACTTTTCCTGGATCTTGACGTTGACCTGTTGATCCGTGAGATCTGTGAGATACTGAAACACCGTGAGTAGCTCTTAAGCCACCAAAGTTCCATCTCTTCATAACACCGGCGAAACCTTTACCGATAGTTTTTGATCTGACATCTACATATTTTTTATCTTTCAATATTTCCAACGTAACGTCTGTACCAGCTTTAAATTCTTCAGTGTTTTCCATTCTGTATTCTTTTAAAAATTTTTTAGCTTCTAATGATTTTTTTGCGTAAAAACCCTTCATAGATTGAGTTAATTTTGAACTTTTAATATGACCATAGCCAACTAAAATAGCTGAATAACCTCTTTTATCTTTTTCAATCACTTCAACAATTTTTCCTGGCTCAACTTGCAAAACAGTCACAGGAACAGCTTCTCCACTTTCGTAGAATTTTTGCGTCATACCAATTTTTTTTCCAATCAATCCTAAAGCCATAACTAAATTTTTATCTCCACGTCTACACCCGCAGCCAAATCAAGCTTCATTAAAGCTTCGATTGTTTGAGGAGTAGGATCCACAATGTCTATGAGTCTTTTGTGCGTTCTTGTTTCAAATTGCTCTCTGCTTTTTTTATCAATATGCGGAGATCTCAAAACAGTAATAATTTCTTTTGTGGTAGGAAGAGGTATTGGCCCTTTTATCTGAGCACCTGTTCTTTTAGCTGTATTCACGATTTCAAGAGTAGACTGATCTAAAATCTTATGATCGTAAGCTTGCAATCTAATTCTTATTTGTTGTTTTTCCATAATTTACGCTAATTTCTTTGTTACTTCGTCCTGAACATTTTGAGGAACTTTTTCATAATGATCAAACGTCATAGTATATTGAGCTCTTCCTTGAGACATTGATCTCAAAGTATTTACATAACCAAACATATTTGCCAATGGCACCATTGCATTAATTACTGTCGCATTTCCACGCTTGTCTGTTGATCCAATTTGGCCTCTTCTGCTATTTAAATCTCCAATAACATCGCCCATATGGTCATCAGGAGTTACTACTTCGACTTTCATAATCGGTTCTAAAAGTTTTAATCCAGCTTTTGTACAGGCTTCTTTAAATCCCATTCTTCCTGCAATCTCAAAAGCAAGAGCGCTTGAGTCAACATCATGATGCAACCCATCTAATAAAGTAACTTTGTAATCTAACATTGGAAATCCAGCTAAAATTCCAGAATCAGCGACTCCTTCAATTCCTTTTTCAACACCCGGTATAAATTCTTTAGGTATAGCTCCACCTTTAATAAGGTTTTCAATCTCCCTACCTTTTCCAGGTGCTTGTGGTTCAACGCTTAGCTTAATTTTAGCAAATTGTCCTGCACCACCGCTCTGTTTTTTATGAGTATATTCGACAGTAGCTGTTCCTTGAATTGTTTCTCTATAAGCAACTTGTGGTGCTCCAATGTTTGCTTCCACTTTAAATTCTCTTTTCATTCTATCTATGATGATATCCAAATGTAATTCACCCATACCTTTAATGATAGTTTGACCAGACTCATTGTCTGAAGAAACTCTAAAGGAAGGATCTTCTTTAGCAAGACGCGCAAGCGCCTCTCCCATTTTCTCTTGGTCAGCTTTGGTTTTTGGTTCAACAGCAATTTCAATAACCGGATCTGGAAAATCCATGGGCTCAAGAACTATTAAGTTAGAAGGATCACATAAAGTATGTCCTGTAATAGTATGCTTAAGACCTGCTAATGCAACAATGTCCCCTGTTGATGCTGTTTTAATATCTTCTCTGTCATTTGCATGCATAAGTAACATTCTACCAATTCTTTCTTCTTTATCTTTAGTAGTGTTCATTACACCTGTACCCGCATTCAATGTTCCTGAATAAATTCTAATAAATGTTAAAGATCCAACGAATGGATCATTTGCAACTTTAAATGCCAATGCTGCGAAAGGCTCAGAATTTCCGAATTTTCTTACAACAACATCTTCAGTCTCTGGCTTAGTTCCTGAAATCTCGCCAATATCCAAAGGACTTGGTAAGTAATCTACAACTGCATCTAATAAAGGTTGAACACCTTTGTTTTTAAAAGCAGATCCACATATTACTGGCACGAAAGAAAAGTTTAACGTTCCTTTACGAATACATTTTTTTAAGTCACTTTCTGAAATTTCTTTTCCCTCAAGATAAGCTTCCATTAACTTCTCGTCTTGTTCAACTGCCATTTCTACCAATTCTTTTCTATACTTGTCGGCCTCAGCCTTTAGATCTGCAGGAATCTCTACTAAATCAAATTTTGCACCTAAGCTTTCGTCATTCCAAACGATCCCTTTCATTCTAACCAAGTCAATAACACCCTTAAGGTCTGTCTCTAAGCCAATTGGTAACTGAAGAAGTAATGGCTTGGCCCCTAATCGTTCTCTAATCATGTCAACACACATGAAAAAGTTAGCGCCTGTTCTGTCTAATTTGTTTATAAAACACATTCTTGGAACTTTATATTTATCTGCTTGTCTCCAAACAGTTTCGGATTGTGGCTCTACACCAGCAACGCCGTCAAATACCGCAACAGCTCCATCTAAAACTTTTAATGATCTTTCTACCTCAATAGTGAAATCAACGTGTCCTGGTGTGTCTATAATATTAATTCTATGCTCATTCCAAAAACAAGTTGTTGCCGCAGAAGTAATTGTAATTCCTCGCTCTTGCTCTTGCTCCATCCAGTCCATAGTTGCTGCACCGTCATGAACTTCTCCAATTTTATGTTCTTTGCCTGTGTAATATAGAATACGCTCAGTTGTCGTAGTTTTTCCAGCATCAATGTGGGCCATGATACCAATATTTCTATATTTATCTTTTGAAATGTCTTTATCCATAAATTACCATCTAAAATGCGCGAAAGCTTTATTAGCTTCTGCCATTTTGTGTGTGTCTTCTTTTTTCTTAATGGCGTTACCTTTGTTGGTAGACGCATCTAAAAATTCTTTCGACAATCTTTCTTGCATTGTCTTATCTCCTCTTTTCTTTGAAGATTCTATTAACCATCTAATAGCTAATGCTTGAGCTCTGTCAGATCTAACTTCAACCGGAACTTGATAAGTAGCACCACCAACTCTTCTGGATTTAACTTCTAAGTTTGGTTTGACGTTTTTGATAGCTTCGTTAAATACTTCTAATGGATCTTGTTTTGATTTTTCTTTGATGATTTCAAAAGTTCTGTAAACAATTTTTTCTGCTACAGTTTTTTTTCCATCAAGCATTAAGGAATTAATAAATTTGGTAATAACTTTTGTTCCGTAAACCGGATCGGCTTCTACTTGTCTTTTAATTTGAGCTCTTCTTCTAGACATAATTATTTAGGTCTCTTAGTTCCGTACTTAGAACGTTGTTGTTTTCTGCCTGCTACACCTTGTGTATCTAGAAGTCCTCTAACCGTATGATAACGCACACCTGGTAAATCTTTAACACGACCACCTCTAATCATAACGACTGAGTGTTCTTGCAAGTTATGACCTTCTCCTGGAATGTAACTTGTAACTTCAAATCCATTAGACAATCTAACTCTTGCAACTTTTCTTAATGCTGAATTCGGTTTTTTGGGAGTAGTTGTATACACTCTAGTACACACACCTCTTTTTAAAGGACAAGCTTCAAGCGCAGGAACTTTATTCCTAGCGACAACTTTTTTTCGTTTCCTTTTTAACAACTGATTAATAGTTGGCATAATTTTTTAAAATTAATTTTTTTAAGGAAAGCTTACGAAGAACTTGTAAAACGGTAGTTGTTTAAAGCGAATAAAGGCCTTACGTGCTACCTTAAAAATTTCGCTATTAATACTGATTTATTTTATAAGGTCAACAACAACCTTGCTAAAAAAACACTTATTTTTATAGGCGTTTTGGGCTACAGGGCCGCTTCTTCAACAGCTTCAGATTTTTTATTTTTGATCTTTGCTTGCAACTCAATGTCCTTTTGGTGAGCTACATTATTGAGTCTAATTCGGCTCATTCCGCTACCAGCAGGTATCAGTCTACCCACAATAACGTTTTCTTTTAGACCAAATAATTCGTCAGATTTTCCTTTAATAGCAGCATCCGTCAAAACTCTAGTAGTTTCTTGGAATGAAGCTGCAGAAATAAATGATTTAGTTTGCAATGAAGCTTTAGTGATACCCAGCAATACTGGAGTTGAAACTATTTGTTTTTTTCCTTCTTTTTTCAATTCAGCATTTAAATTAACAACATCAATTCTATCGATAATTTCTCCTAGCAAATAATTACTGTCTCCAGGCTCTCTAATGTCAACTTTTCTCAACATTTGTCTTAAAATAACTTCGATATGTTTATCGTTAATAACAACACCCTGAAGTCTGTATACGCCTTGGACTTCATTAACAAAATATTCAGTCAAGTACTCTACCCCAAGAATTTTTAAAATATCATGAGTAGCAGGACTTCCATCAAGTAAATACTCTCCCTTTGAAATGCTTTCACCAGGATTAAAGTTAATTTGTTTTCCTTTAGGAATTAAATAATTAGATTCTACTCCGCCTTCTCCTTGAATAGTAATTTTTTGTTTTCCTCTAATCTCTTTTCCAAAAATTATTTTTCCATCGTTTTCAGCAATGATAGCTCCTTCTTTTGGTTTTCTTGCTTCGAATAATTCGGCAACACGAGGTAATCCTCCTGTTATATCTTTTGTTTTCGATGTAGCTTTTGGCAATCTGGCCAAAACGTCACCGGCGTTAACTTTAGAACCATCGGCAACGGATAAAATTGTTTCTGGAGATAAGTAATATCTAGCTTCATTTCCATCTGCTTTTGTTACCACTTCATCGTTTTTGTCTCTCAAAGTAAGTCTTGGTTTTAAGTCTAAATTTTTAGATTGAGATCTCCAATCCAATACAATTTTTGAAGAAATTCCAGTATTCTCATCTGTTTTATCAGAGATGGACGCTCCATCTACAAGGTCGACGTAGTTTACAATACCGGCTGTTTCAGAAATCACTGGCAAAGTATAAGGATCCCATTCGCAAATTTTTTGATTTTTCTTAACTGGCTGATCAGGTCTTACAAAAAGTTTTGTTCCATAGGGAACTTTGTAAGAAGCTTTTACATACCCGTCTTTTTCAATTGTAATCTCGATATTTCTACCCATTACAATTAAATTTTTAGAAGAGTCTTCTACTAAATTTTTACTTACTAATTTTAAAATACCATCCGATGGTGCGATTACAGAAGATTCTTCTTTAAAGGATGCTGTTCCTCCAACGTGAAAGGTTCTCATAGTTAATTGCGTACCTGGCTCACCAATGGATTGTGCAGCTATCATTCCTACGCATTCACCTATAGAAACTGCTTTTCCTCTAGCTAAATCTCTACCGTAACATTTTTGACATACGCCTTTTTGGCTAGAACAAGTGATCACTGAATAAACTTTACATGTTTTTACCCCTGCAGATTCAATTAGGTCACATTTTTCTTCATCAATCATTTGTTTTTTCTTAACAAGAACTTCTCCCGTCAAGGAATTTTTAATATCTTCAGCAGAGTATCTTCCAAGTGCTCTTTCAGCCAAACTTACTAGAACATTTCCACCTTCAATAATTTCACCGATGGTGATTGGCTTGTCATTTCCGCAATCTAATAATGAAATAATTACATCTTGGGAAACATCACACAATCTTCTTGTTAGGTATCCAGAGTTAGCTGTTTTCAATGCTGTATCAGCCAAACCTTTACGTGCTCCATGGGTTGATGTGAAATATTCTAAAATAGTAAGACCTTCTTTAAAATTTGAAATAATTGGTGTCTCAATAATTTCTCCTGAAGGTTTTGCCATCAATCCCCTCATTCCAGCTAACTGCTTCATCTGAGCCGCTGAACCCCTAGCGCCAGAATCTGCCATCATAAATACTGAGTTAATTTGAATTTTTCCTTCTTTGTCTTTTTTCGGAGTGGAAATAATATTCATCATTTCTGCTGCAATCTTATCTGTACACTTAGACCACTGATCGATTACCTTGTTATATTTTTCACCTTTGGTAATCAGTCCTTCAGCGTATTGATTTTCATACTCTTCGACTAATTTTTTAGCGTCTTTAATAATTCCTTTTTTGCTTTCTGGAATAATAAGATCGTCTTTTCCAAAAGATATACCTGCTTTAAATGCATTTTTGAATCCCAAGGTCATCAAACGATCACAGAATATAACTGTTTCTTTTTGTCCGCAGAATCTAAAAACTTTATCTATAACTTCAGAAATATTTTTCTTAGACAGGGTTCTGTTAATTAAATCAAATTTGATATCTTTGTGTTTTGGTAAAATATTGGAAATAATAAATCTTCCAGCAGTACTTTCGAATTTTTTGAATATTAGGTTTCCATTTTCATCTTTAGTCTCAAATCTTGAGATGATTTTAGAATGAATATGAATGTTTCCACCTTCAATAGCTTGTTCGATTTCATTGATATTTAAAAAATACCCTTGAGGTTTTTCATCTTTATTTTCTAATGGCTCTTGTGCCAAGTAGTAAATTCCTAAAACCATATCCTGACTCGGTACAATAATTGGTTTTCCGTTAGCAGGATGTAAAATATTGTTTGTAGACATCATCAAAACTCTAGCTTCAAGCTGAGCTTCAATACTTAATGGAACGTGAACTGCCATTTGGTCACCATCAAAGTCAGCGTTAAATGCTGCTGTTACTAGAGGATGCAATTGGATAGCCTTCATCTCTGTCAACACAGGTTCGAAAGCCTGAACTCCCAATCTGTGCAACGTTGGAGCTCTGTTTAATAATACTGGGTGCTGTCTAATAACGTGATCTAAAATATCCCAAACTTCTTGTTTTTCTTTTTCAACAATTTTTTTTGCCTGTTTAATCGTTGTGGCATATCCAAGCTTGTCTAATCTTGCGTAAACGAAAGGTTTAAATAATTCGAGAGCCATTTTTTTAGGAAGGCCACATTGATGAAGTTTTAATTCTGGACCAGAAACAATTACGGATCTTCCAGAGTAATCTACTCGTTTACCTAATAAATTTTGTCTAAATCTACCTTGTTTTCCTTTAAGCATTTCAGCCAAAGATTTCAAAGGTCTTTTTCCTGTACCTGTAATTACTCTTCCTCTTCTTCCATTGTCAAATAGAGCGTCTACCGATTCCTGCAGCATTCTTTTTTCATTTCTAACAATAATGTCCGGAGCTCTTAAATCCATCAATCTTCTCAAACGATTGTTTCTGTTAATTACTCTTCGGTATAAATCGTTTAAATCTGATGTTGCAAATCTTCCGCCATCCAAAGGAACTAGAGGTCTAAGTTCAGGCGGAATAACTGGCAAAGTAGTTAAAATCATCCACTCAGCTTTGTTTCCAGACGAAATAAAAGACTCAATTAGTTTTAATCTTTTAATTGTTCTTTCTTCATTAACTTTAGATGTAATAGTTTTTAACTCTTCTCTTAAACGGTCTCTATCCGCTTCCATATCTAAATTAGCCAAACAATCTCTAATAGCAGAAGCTCCAATTCCTGCTGTGAATGAATCTTCACCAAATTCTTCTTGAGCTTTTAAAAATTCTTCTTCGGTAACAATTTGATTTCTATTAAATGGCGTTAAACCAGGCTCAATAACAATAAAATTCTCATAGTATAAAACTTTTTCTAAATCTTTTAATTTCAAATCTAGAGCTAAAGCAATTCTGCTAGGTAATGATTTTAAAAACCAGATGTGAGAAACAGGAGTTGCCAAATCAATATGACCCATTCTGTCTCTTCGTACGTTTGATTTTGTAATTTCAGTTCCACATTTTTCACATATAATTCCTCGGAACTTCATTCCTTTGTATTTTCCACACAAACATTCGTAATCTTTTACTGGTCCAAATATTCTGGCACAAAAAAGACCATCTTTTTCTGGCTTAAAAGTTCTATAATTAATTGTTTCTGGTTTTTTAATCTCTCCAAAAGACCATGATTTAATTTTCTCAGGGCTAGCAAGAGATATTTTGATGCTAGAAAATACATCTTTGCTTATTTTTTTTGAAAATAGATTTGATAATTCTTTACTCATATTTAATTAAGCTCCAAGTTTAATGCTAATGATCTAATCTCTTTAACCAAAACGTTGAAAGATTCTGGAATACCTGATTCAAAATCATCATCGCCTTTAACAATTGTTTCGTAAACTTTAGTTCTTCCGGCAACGTCATCTGACTTAACGGTCAAAATTTCTTGCAATGTATAAGCGGCTCCATAAGCCTCTAATGCCCAGACTTCCATTTCTCCAAATCTTTGTCCACCAAACTGAGCTTTTCCACCTAAAGGTTGTTGAGTAACCAAACTGTAAGGTCCTGTAGATCTCGCATGAATTTTGTCGTCTACCATGTGGTAAAGTTTAAGCATGTAAATAATTCCTACCGTTACTTCTCTGTCAAATTTTTCACCTGTTCTACCGTCATACAAAGTTGTTTGTCCGCTCTCTGGCAATCCAGCAAATTTTAGCATGCTAGTAACATCTTCAACGCTAGCTCCATCAAATACAGGAGTTGCTATAGGTACACCGTGAGTTAAATTTTGAAGAACTTCAGATAGCTCATTATTATTTAAATTTTGAATTTCTTTTTCGATTTCTTTGTCATTATAAATAGAAGACAATGCATCTTTAGTGTGAGAGGCATTCTTTACACTCTTTTGAAAATCATTAAGTATATGTTTAATTTTCTCTCCTAATTCAGCGCATGCCCATCCTAAATGAGTCTCTAAAATTTGACCCACGTTCATACGACTTGGAACACCAAGAGGATTTAAAACAATATCAACTTGTTTTCCATTTGCCATGTAAGGCATATCTTCCACTGGAACAATTTTACTAATAACACCTTTGTTACCGTGTCTACCTGCCATTTTATCACCTGGCTGAAGCTTTCTCTTCATGGCTATAAAAACCTTAACCATTTTCATAACGCCCGGTAACAGCTCATCTCCTCTTTCGATTTTGTCTACTTTGTCATCAAATCTGACTTGAATATCTTTTTTTGCTTTTGAATATTGCTCTTTTAATGCAGCTAGATCACTTAAAGATTTTTCACTGTCCGTAGATAATTTTAGAACATCGGCTAAGGTAAGCTCAGAAAGAATTTCTTTAGTAAGCTTGGTGTCTTTAGTAATTTTTTTAAAATCTTCACCCAAGCTTGTGTTTTCCAAAATTTCCACCGCTCTACTCTTGATGTTCATTTCTAAAATAGTCTCTTCAGCTTGCTTGTCGTCTAATACAGATTCAATTTCTGCTTTCTCAATAGACAAAGCTCTTTCGTCTTTTTCAATACCGTGTCTGTTAAAAACTCTAACTTCAACAACAGTTCCCCCTGTACCCGAAGGCATTTTCAAAGAAGTGTCTCTAACATCAATTGCTTTTTCTCCAAAAATTGCTCTTAATAATTTTTCTTCAGAAGTAACTTTTGTGTCTCCTTTAGGAGTTAATTTTCCTACTAAAATGTCGCCAGGCTTAACTTCTGCACCAACATAAACAATGCCAGATTCATCTAAATTTCTTAACGCTTCTTCGCTAGTGTTTGGAATATCTCTAGTAATTTCTTCAGGTCCCAGTTTTGTATCTCGAGCCATAACATCATACTCTTCAATGTGAATAGAGGTAAATACGTCTTCTGAAACGCATCTTTCTGAGATTAAAATTGAATCTTCAAAATTGTAACCAAGCCAAGGCATAAAAGCCACCATTACGTTTTTACCTAATGCAAGTTCACCAAATTGTGTAGATGGTCCATCAGCAATAACATCTCCGTGTTTAACTACATCACCAACTTTAACCAAAGGTCTTTGGTTAGTGCAGGTATTTTGATTTGATCTTTGAAATTTTTGTAAATTATAAATATCAACGCTAGAAATAGTTAAATCTTTTTCAGCAGTTGCTTTCACCACTATTCTTTTGCCATCAATTTTTTCTACCACTCCGTCTCTTCGAGCAACAATAGTAGCTCCCGAATCTAAAGCGACATCTTTTTCCATACCAGTTCCGACTAGAGGCGATTCATTTTTAATCAAAGGAACTGCTTGTCTCATCATGTTAGATCCCATCAATGCTCTATTCGCATCGTCGTTTTCCAAGAAAGGAATTAAAGCTGCAGCAACCGAGACAACTTGTTTCGGTGAAACGTCCATGTAATCAATATTTTCAGGTTTAGCTAATTCAAAACCAAGATTTTTTCTGCAAGAAACTAATTCATCTTTGAAAGAACTGTCGTCACCCAAAGGAGAGTTTGCTTGCGCAATAGTAAATTTACCCTCTTCCATTGCTGAAAGATGATGGATTTCTTTTGTTACTTTTGCATTTTTTACCACTCGGTATGGGCTTTCAATAAAACCGTATCTGTTTACTTGCGAGTAAGTAGCTAAGCTATTAATCAAACCAATGTTTGGTCCTTCTGGAGTCTCAATAGGACAAATTCTTCCGTAATGCGTTGGATGAACGTCTCGAACTTCAAATCCTGCTCGCTCTCTCGTCAAACCTCCGGGCCCTAAAGCTGAAACTCTTCGTTTGTGAGTAATTTCTGCTAATGGATTGGTTTGGTCCATAAACTGAGATAATTGAGAAGTTCCAAAAAATTCTTTCAAAGAAGCTGCAATAGGTTTTGAATTAATTAAATCCTGTGGCATCACAGTATCAATCTCCACAGAAGACATTTTTTCTTTAATTGCCCTCTCCATTCTAACCAAACCAACTCTAAATTGATTTTCAACAAGTTCACCTACGGATCTAACTCTTCTGTTTCCTAAGTGATCGATATCATCAACATCTTCTTTTCCATCTTTAAGGCGAAGCATTTTTGCAACAATCCTAAGGATATCTTCTTTCGTTAAAACCGTATTTTTTACGTCGATGTCTAAATCTAATTTGTTATTTAACTTCACTCTACCTACGTCTGAAAGATCGTATCTAGTGTTGTTGAAAAACAAATTGTTAAATAAGTTTCTTGAAGTTTCTGGAGTAGGCGGTTCGCCTGGTCTAAGAACTCTATAGATGTCCATGCAAGCTTCATCGGAGTTATTGTTTTTCTCCACTACCAAAGTATTTCTAAGGTATGAACCAATGTTAATTCCGTCTATGTCCGAAAGATAAAAAGTCTTAATTCCTAATTTGCTAAGTTTTTCAGCAGTTTCTGCATCAATTTCGTCTCCAGATTCAAAGTAAACTTCACCTGTTTTTTCATTGATGATGTCGTTAGAAAAATATCTTCCTATAACTTCTTCGAAATTAACAATAATGTTTTTAAGACCCTCTTTTTGAAATTTTAAAGCTAATGGTAAAGGAATTTTTGTTCCTTCTTTGGCAACTTTTTTATTAGTGTCTGCATCAACTAGATCAAATCTAAGTTTAGCATTTTTGTATTTTTCAGCGATAAATTTTGTTTTGCATGTGCCGTCCGCAAGCAAATCGTATCTAATCGGAGTGTGAAATAAGTTAAGCAATTCATCTTTGCTATGACCTAGAGCCATCAATAAAGTAGTTGCTGGAATTTTTCTTTTTCTATCAATTCTAAAATATAAAATATCTTTAATATCGTACTCTAAATCCAACCAAGAACCACGGTAAGGAATGACTCTGCAATTGAATAAAAGCTTTCCGCTTGAGTGTGATTTTCCTTTATCATGATCTAAAAATAAACCAGGACTTCTGTGCATTTGGTTTACCACCACACGGTCCGTACCATTGATAACAAAAGTTCCTTTATCCGTCATCAAAGGAACGTCGCTCATGTAAACTTCTTGTTCTTTAGCTGATAAAATTTGTTTTGTTTGTGCCTCTTCGTTAATATCGTAGGCAACTAATCTCAATGTTACTTTTAAAGGTGCTGAATAAGTTAATCCTCTTTGCTTACATTCAGCAACATCGTATTTTTCTTTTTCAAAACGATAAGAAATATATTCGATAGTTGCATGACCAGCAAAATCTTCTATTGGAAAAACCTCTCTAAAAACTTTATCTAAACCAGATTTGTTTTCAGCATTCAAATTAACAAAGCTACTATATGAATCTCTTTGAACTTGAATTAAATCTGGAATTTTTAAAATATTCTCTAGCTTACCAAAACTTTTTCTAATTTTTTTTTTATCTGTAAAAGATAAATGCATAATTATTTCTATTACCCAGTTTTACCTGGATTTAAATTGGTAACGTTAAACTTATTTTAAATCTACTTTAGCGCCGATGTCTGCAAATTTTTTCTGCAACTCTTCAGCATCTTTTTTGCTAACACCTTGTTTCAATTCTTTAGGTGCAGCTTCCACAAGATCTTTTGCTTCTTTCAAGCCAAGTCCTGTAAATGCACGAACTTCTTTAATCGCGCCGATTTTATTTTCACCGATGGATGTAAGTACAACAGTAAATTCAGATTTTTCTTCTGCAGGAGCAGCTCCAGCGCCAGCAGCTGCAACAGCTACGGGAGCAGCAGCACTTACGCCCCACTTCTCTTCTAAAATTTTTGATAATTCTGCAGCCTGAACTACAGTTAGGCTTGATAAGTCTTCTACAATTTTATTTAAGTCAGTCATGTTTATTCTATCCCTTGAATTGTGTGGTTAATCTATTTTTAAACTTTTTGCGTGCGCCAAATTAGCAATTTTTGCGCCAGGTGCAAGCAAAATACTTATTATTTGTTGAGCAGGCGTTTGTAATATACCCACGATTTTCGCCCTTGCTTCGTTCAGTGTCGGTAATGTCGCAATCTTAGCAACGTCTTCTGGTGCCAAAACTTTACTATCCATCACTCCGCCAACAATTTTTAACATCTCATTAGTCTTTTGAAAGTTAACTAATGTCTTGGCTAAAGTAATGGGATCCTTGGATAAAGCCACTCCGGTTTGGCCAGTAAATAAAGCAATGGCCTCTTCGTGTTGAGTGTCTTTTAAAGCAATTTTGGTAATTCTGTTTTTAGTAACTTTTAACAAAGCACCAGCTTCACGCATTTTTTTTCTTAAATCATCAAGCTGAGTAACGTTTAGTCCTTGATAGTGATAAACCATCATGGCGCTATTCGCATTTAAACTTTCTTTCAGGGAAGTAATGTATGTATTTTTTTCTTCTCTATTCATTTTTTTAATTTTCTAAGCTTATTCTCACAGAAGGTCCCATGGAATTAGTTGCAAAAACTCCTTTAATATAATTTCCTTTTATGCCAGCTGGCTTATCTTTTTCTATAGCGTCATATACTGATTTAAAATTCTCAATAATTTTTTTATCTTCGAAATTAACTCTACCAATGGATAAGCTCAAGTTACCGTCTTTGTCACATCTAATTTCTACTTTTCCTTTTTTAATATCGGTAACTGCTTTGGTGATATTCGCTGAAACTGTTCCAAATTTTGGATTTGGCATAATGCCTTTAGGACCCAATACTTTTCCCAATTTTCCCACTTTAGACATCATGTCTGGTGTGGAAATTAAAATATCAAAATCTATTTTTCCAGAATTGATAGTTTCGATTAAATCTTCAGATCCAGCAAGTTCTGCCCCTGCAGCTTTTGCTTCTTCAATTTTGTCATTTCCGCAAATGACTGCAATTTTAATTTTTCTTCCGTTACCATTGGGCAAATCAACTGTTGTTCTCAAAACACTATCAGGCTTTGTTTTGTCTACTGCTAAAGCAAAACTAACATCAAAAGATTCAACAAATTTTGCTTTTGCTTTTTCTTTTATAATTTTAACAGCCTCTTCAATTTTCAATGATTTGTTTTTATCAAAATCTTTGACTAGGGCTCTGTATCTTTTTGACTTTAAATCTTTGCTCATTATTCTTTTACCTGTATTCCCATAGATCTTGCTGATCCTGCGATAATTTTAATTGCTTGCTCAATATCAAAAGCATTTAAATCTTTCATTTTTGCTTCCGCTATTTTTTTTAATTGCTCTTTAGTAATCGTTCCCGCAGAAACTCTTCCTGGTTCTTTAGATCCAGATTTTAATTTCATTGCTTCTTTAATCAAATAGGAAGCTGGTGGAGTTTTGATAATAAAATCAAATTTTTTATCTTTATAAATAGTGATGACTACAGGAACGGGTTGTCCCATAAATTCTTTTGTCTTGTCGTTAAAAGCTTTGCAGAATTCCATAATATTAATTCCACGCTGACCTAACGCTGGACCAACTGGGGGTGCTGGATTTGCCTGACCACCTTTGATCTGTAATTTTAAATAACCTGTAATTTCTTTTGCCATAAAAAACCTATAATTTTTCCACCTGCGTATAATCTAAATCTACTGGTGTCGGCCTACCAAATATAGAAACTGAAACCTTAAGTCTAGATTTTTCTTCATCTATTTCTTCAATTAATCCATTAAATGAAGCAAATGGGCCATCCGAAACCTTAACCTGCTCTCCAATATTGAAAATAACAGAGTTAGTAGGGTTGGAAACGCTTTCTTCCATATTTCCAAGAATTTTTTGAACTTCCTCTTCTGCTATAGGAGATGGTTTTCCTTGCGGTCCTAAAAATCCACTTACTTTTTTAAGATCTTTTATTAAATGATAAATAGCATCCGTCATGTTTAGTTTTGCCAAAACATAACCTGGGAAATATTTCTTTTTAACTATAGTTTTTTTACCTTTTTTAATCTCGGTAATATCCTGAGTAGGAACTAACACCTGATCAAAATGGTCTTGTAGATTAGCTTTTACCAATTCTTCTTCTATCTGTTCAGACACCTTCTTCTCAAATCCAGAATAAGCTTGAACAATGTACCATTTCATCATGTTAAATTTAAGCTCCAATTAAAAAGTTAAGACCTAGTTTGAAAACTTGGTCCAAAAGTAAAAAAAACAAAGAAGCGATAACTGCCATTGCAATAACCATCACCGACCCCATCAAAGCTTCTTTGCTAGATGGCCAAGTGATTTTATAAATCTCTTGTTTAACACTTCTGAAGAAGTTTAATGGATTTTGCATAGTTATCTATATCTCAATTCTGGCAGGAGTGAAGAGACTTGAACTCTTAGCCTCCGGTTTTGGAGACCGGCGCTCTACCAGTTGAGCTACACTCCTTTGTAGAGTTTACTCTATAACTTTAGTTACTACTCCCGCTCCAACAGTTCTTCCACCTTCTCTAATTGCAAATTTAAGATTTTCACTCATCGCAATCGGATTGATTAAAGTTACTGTCATTTTAGCATCATCGCCTGGCATGATCATTTCTGTTCCTGCTGGTAATGTTACTTCACCGGTAACGTCCGTAGTTCTAAAATAAAACTGAGGTCTATACTTTGTAAAGAAAGGAGTGTGTCTTCCACC
>ERZ888423.1470-NODE-1470-length-20185-cov-22.742871_pt1 | contig 20185 bp, 17 predicted proteins | sample MGYA00520523_ERZ888423 | MGnify/ENA primary metagenome ERZ888423 (study PRJEB32303, sample SAMEA104408611) | aquatic metagenome | biome: Brackish water; feature: Pelagic; material: water | place: Baltic Sea | collected 2014-06-08T10:24:00 | depth 30,27 m ...
TCAGCCCCTGTCGAAACTAATAAGTTCTTTGGAGAACGTTATGATAAATATAAAATTGCTCAGTTTTTTGTCGGTTGTCCTCGTCACCTTTGCTGTCACCGGTTGCAGCGACGAGTCCAAGCAGACTATGCAAGACAGTGCCTCAAGTATTAGTGATACGGTTAGTGAGTCAGCTAAAAATACCGGTGACGCATTGAGTGCCGCCGCCGATAGCGCTGGCGATATGGCGAGTGACGCCTCAGATAAGGCACATACGATGGCCTCAGACGCTGCGAGTTCGACTAGCGATGCCATGGATTCTGCTGGCGATATGGCTGATCGTGCCGGTGATAGTGTCGAAGCCGCTGCCGATAGCGCTGGCGATATGGCTGATCGTGTCGGTGATAGTATCGAAGCCGCTGCCGATAGCGCTGGCGATATGGTTGATGATGCAGCCGACAGTGTCAAAGAAGCGGCGACTAACACTGCCGATAGCGCTAAAAACGCAATGTAAGCCTAGATTTGGCTAGAGATAAAGCCCCTGCTGGGGCTTTTTTTGTATTGACGCCCGGTTCTACGGTTATTCGAACGCCTCTCGCAGCAATTGAAATGAGCGTTTACGGTCTTTTAGGTAGTAGATATTTGTTACTGCCATAATCTCATCTGCATTGTGTAGCGCGGCGATCTGCTCAATTTGTTGCTTTACTTGTCGTTGTGTCCCAGAGGCTCGGCTGTTCTGCCGACTGGCAATAAACGCTTTTTCATGGGCTCCTAAAGAGTATCCTACAGCCTCCTGCGGTGTCATTGATCGGCCATTAGACTGCCCGGTGAAAAAACGAAACAGATTGAGATCATAGGTCAGTTGCAGAGCGCTGGCTTGTTCCTCTGTATCAGCACAGAACACACTTAGCGTAAGAATGGCATAGGGATGCGCGAGCTGTTTGCTGGGTTGAAAATGTGCTTTATACAGCCCGATCAGTCTCGAATCTGCCTGCGGATTGATGAATAGAGCAAGGTTGTATGGCAGACCGCGCTGCGCGGCGAGTATCGCGCTGTCGGAGCTGGAGCCGAGCATCCATAGTGGGATGTCTTCGGGCGGACGGGGGCTGACAATCGGGCTGGCTGTGTCGGACCATAGGTACTCACTGAGTTTTTCTGTTAACCGCGGAAATGCGTCGAATTTTGGGTGCCCATCGGTGGCCAGTGCGATAGCGGTGGCCATGTCCGCGCCTGGCGCCCGACCGATACCAAGGTCTACTCGCCCGGGATAGAGATTTGCCAGCACGGAGAACACTTCCGCCACTTTATAGGCGCTGTAATGCGGCAGCATGATGCCGCCTGAACCGATGCGGATAGAGCGAGTTGCCGCACCCACTGCGGCTAACAATACTTCCGGTGCACTGCCGGCCACAGAGGGAAAGGCGTGGTGCTCCGAAACCCAAAACCGCGTGTAATCCAGTTCCTCGCACCACTTGGCCATCTGGAGGGTTTCCTGCAGCGCGGTAGCGGCCTCGTCCGGCGCGCGGGCCAGTGATTGATCAAGGACAGAGAGTTTCAGTGCCATGCGTACGCTAGCTTCCATGTGGGGTTAAACAACGCTTTCCCGGTTTTTTGGGGGCTTGTGTAGATATCTCAGTGAGCGTTAGGTTGACTCCGTTGGGCTGAGCGGTCGCCGCAATCGGGTGAGGTTTTGTCGGCACGGGGTTACCTAAGATTGCGCAATAGGCGTCCAGCGGGACGACCCTGCGAAGCCGAAGGGGTCTACGGGTTATTGGGGGTAACATCATTGTGTATCAGATGATCTCATGCTCACCAGAATGAGCCAAGAAAAACAAGGAAGACTGCCGACTCATCCCGTTTTAACTCGCTTGGTTTTCCAGAGGTAAGTTAGGTTAATATGAAATAATTCAGACGTATCTGAAGCGTTGACTGGTAGGATGATTGTATGGAATTTCTGTCAAATTGGCAGCAGCCGCTGTTGTGGGCTAGCGGTCTTTCGCTGCTCGCGCTGATTGCGACGATTGTCGGTGTGCCTTGGGTGGTCACACGATTACCCAAAGATTACTTCGTGCGCTCAGAGCGCGTGGTTTGGCGGGCATCCTTTGATACGCCTTTACTTTCATTGATCACCTCGATGTTGAAGAATCTTCTGGGTCTGCTGCTGGTCGTTCTCGGTTTGATTATGTTGGTGACACCGGGGCAAGGAATTGTGACACTGTTGATCGGTCTACTGTTGATGAACTTTCCTGGAAAGTATCATCTGGAACGCTGGCTAGTACTGCGGCCAGGCGTGCTAAAAGGGCTTAATTGGCTGCGACGCAGGCAGGGACAATTGCCTTTTGATCAACTATAGAGCTATTTTTGACAGGCGATGGCTCAAGCACTGGTGCATAGCAGAGTCAGATAACACATTGTTCACACGAGGTTTGATATGCAAGTAATTCCTGGAATCGATGCCCAGATGATCAAGCAGTTTGCACCTAACCCGGGTCGTAAGCCGCTGTTGCCAGAGCTAAGTGAGCAGGCCCAGGTCGCCTTGATGTGTCGTATGTTGTTCAGAGAAGGCTGGAATGAACATATCGCTGGCCACATTACCTATCGCCTTAGTAATGGCACTATGTTGACTAACCCATGGGAACTGGCTTGGGATGAAGTGACTGCCAGCGATATTCTGACACTGGATGAGTCGGGTGCCATCATTTCGGGGGAGTGGAATGTCACACCGGCCCTCGGGCTGCACGTGCAATTACATAAACTGCGCCCGGATGTCAATGTGATCATCCACAATCATGCTCGCTGGAGTGGCCTCTGGGCTAATATGCATCGTGTGCCTCCGGTGTATGATCAGGCGGGTGCTTACGTGGACGGTCCGCTGCCGCTTTACAATGAGTATGACGGAACGTTTGAAGACGAAGACAAATCTCTGGCTGCAGCGAAAGCGCTGGGCGGCGCCAAATGGGCTTTGCTCGCGAATCACGGTTCTCTAGTGGTGGGAAAAGATTTGCGTCAGGCTCATCTTCGGGTCGCCACGCTGGAATGGCGCAGCCAGCGCGCCTATGAATTGGAGCAGGTCGGCGGTGGTGTGCCACTTACCGATGAACAGGTTGCCGAGATCGCGTTGCCAGACGCACATGGATTTCCGTTTCTATGGGAAGCGATGGCTCGGCGAGAGTTGCGTGAAGATTCCGGTATTGTGGATTAATTGAGGCACGTTTTATGGCACTAAAAGTAACAGCCCTTGAGAATGTCGGAGTAGAAGTCAGTGGCTTTGACATTACCCAGCCCATGAAGGATGCCGTGGCCGCTGAACTGGTTTCGTTGTGGAATGAGCACTCCATCGTACTGTTTCGTGGTCAGAACGTGAACCCCGAAAATCAGATTGCGTTTAGTCGTGCGTTCGGTGAGCTGGCGCTGCACCCTCTCGCTGCGACCCGGTCTCAGGAATATCCGGAGCTCTTTATGCTCGTTAATGAGCCCGACAAAGAAAAATTTATGACGGCCAATTACAATGGGCAGAATAAAGTTGGAAAGCTTGACTGGCATATGGACCTACACTATACCGGCAAGCCCAATCGTGGCGCGTTGCTGCGTGGAGTGGTGTGTCCGACTGAGGACGGGCTGACCGGTTTCGGTGATCTTGCAAAAGCTTATGATGCACTGGACAAGGAAACGCAGCAGTTAATCGAAAATATAGAAGTCACATACGCCTTCAGCATGCAGCGCCGGCATATGCGTTATGTTGATTTACGGGGTTACGAGCCTGGACCTTATAGCCCGAAAAAACCGTCTGATTTGAACTACCCAAATTTCCCCGAAGTTGTTTACCCGGCCGTAGTGACTCATCCTGTCACCGGCCGCAAAATATTGGAAATCTGTGAGCAGTTTCTAGAGCGCATCGTGGCACCGCATCGCGCAGGACTGTCTAATGATGAAGCGATTGATCTGCTGCAACGGTTGGTTGAGCACACCCGTAAACCTGAGTTCCATTATTTCCATCAATGGCAACCAGGTGACATGGTGTTATGGGACAATTGGCGTGCAATGCACTGTGCTACCGGCACAAAACCGGGCGTGGAGCGCGTGATTCACCGCACCACCATTATGGGCGATACCACGCTGGGGCGTATGGCAGACGCCTAAGCAGCGCGGTAAAAGTCTGCCCCAGGCCCCGCCAGAAGCTTTCGACGTTGACGGCGATTAATGTCTTCATTAGCGCAATGGAGGTCTCTTAACGCCCGATAAGTCCTTGACTCATAAACACGCGCTCCCTATAGTGTCGGTTCTCACGCGCCTGTAGCTCAGCTGGATAGAGTACTTGGCTACGAACCAGGCGGTCAGAGGTTCGAATCCTCTCAGGCGCACCAAAAAATTGTTTTTTATCAAACGGTTAGGGCTGTACGCGCTATCCGTTTTTTTTGCCTAAAACTCTCAGACTTTCGCGATGGTCTGGCTGATAGATTGCTTACTTGCTCTGCGGCTGAGCGGGTGCAGGTTCAACTGGTTTCGGGTTGGCTATTTTTTCTGTATTTGCTTTACGAATACTGTCTCTTATGGCGTGCCTCCACTCTCGACGTTGCTGAGCGCCTAAATTCTGCGCCGCCATAAACTCTGCTAGTGCTTTTGGCTCGGTTCTGCTGTTAAAAGCATTCAGCGCTGGATCTTGTGTCTCTCGCATCCACGTCGCCATCAAAAACCTTAGGTCGCTAAGTTCTTTTTGATATTTGGGGTCGGCGATAAGGTTAACGAGACAGTCTGGGTCCGCTTCTACGTCATACAATTCTTCTACCACACGGTATTTCAGCAGCTCTAATCTGCTGGCAATATTTTCGTCTTTCTCTGCCAGCTCCACCATGCGCTTATAGGTGTTCGTGCCCATGGTGGCAGAGCTCATGCTACGCTTTCCATTGGACCAGGGGTTAAAGATATAAAGAAAGCGTTTAGTTTCAATTGCTCGCATCGGGGCGCGCTGGCCAGACGAGTTTTCGGCATATTCCTTGAATATTTGGTCCCGTCCATCTTGAGATTCTCCACGCATTAACGGGAGCAAGGAACGCCCTTCAAGACCCGTGGGAATCTGCGCGCCAATCGCATCAACTAGTGTCGGCAGAATATCAATAGCTGACACCATATGAACATCGTCAACCGCGTTCTCTTTTACAGTGCCGGGCCACCGAAATATTAGAGGCGTGAGCGTACTGTGGTGATAAAGCTGGGTTTTTACAAAGGGAAAGGGCATCCCATGATCTGAAAGAAACATAACCAACGTGTTATCGGCTTCGCCAGACGCCTGCAGTGCTGCCAAGATCTCGCCCACCGCATCATCGGCGCGTCTTACCGTTGAGTAGTAATGAGCGAGCTCTTGGCGAACAATCGGATCATCAACTAGATAGAGTGGCACGTATACCTCATCGGGTGCAAAAATTCGTGAAGGGACGAATGGATCTTCGACCGGCTCGCCCCTTTTGTTTAGACCATAGAATGGCAAGTGTGGGTCGCTCACATTGATTAGCAACGAAAAGGGTTTTCCCGCTAATTTTGCGGCCTCAATTCCCTGTGCGGTGGAAACACCAAATGAGATAGGGTCTTTCTTGTGCAGTAGATCGCCAGTTGGCAGACTATCCAAGACTAAATCCCATGGATAAGGAGAATAGGGCGTAGAACCGGCGACTTTATGGCGAATCGCGGTGAAGTAACCTGCCTGTTGCATTAAGTCGGACAGTGTCAGATATCCTGGGTTCGCTACCTGATAGAAACCTTCAACTTTGTTAGAATGAGGGTAGCGACCGGACCACATGACATTGCGCGATGGCGTGCAGTTTGCGACCTGCACGTGTGCTTTTTCAAATCGGATGCCCTGGCTTGCCAGCTGATCAATATTGGGTGTTGTGCCGGGTACAACCGCGCCGAATGCACCCACCGAGTCAGCATTCATATCATCAACGATGATCAACAAAAGATTTGGCTTAGCTACGCCCGCCGGACTGAAATATGCGCACACCAGTGCCACCAGAAGCGCTGAGATAAGTCGATGCCGTTCTCTCAAGGGTGCGGATAGTATGTCGGCAATTGACTTCACGCAGGCTTGCAAATCATATAGTGCTGAACAGATTTTTCGGGATCGTTGAGTGATTCAACTTCCCAGCCAGTGTCTTGGACCAAGCGCAAGGCATTTTCTCTGGAATACACGGCACGCAACAGAGGCTTTCCTGGCACCCAATCGACGAAGTCAGCAGGCGGAGTAAGAGCAGCATCTTTCTCCAGCATTGCGGCCTCGATATAAGGACGCATGCTATCAACAAAACCATGCCCTCCGTCGGTTAGCTCATTGACAAACAAACTAAAAAAAATTCTTCCCTCGGGTCTTATGTAGCGTCGAAGCACCTGCAGCATGCTTACATAGTCGTGCGGGGCCAGGTGGGTGAAGACCGAGAATAAGCAAATTAAATCAAAGCCTTCTTCTTGAGCTGGTAGTCGGGTGTTGGCCGATAACGGTTTCCCCTCCGGGTTGTACATTTCATTGTGTGTATCAGAGGGAAAAAAAGTAAAACGATCATCGGTCACATTGACCTTAAGGAATTCAATAAGCGGTGTGTGGACATCTATGCCCACGTAGCTCCTTACTGGTAACTCCCTGTCGAGTATTGCCTGCACCAGCTTTGTACCACAACCCATATCCAGGACGTCGGTCTCGGCCAGGGTAGCTTTGCCCAGATTGCGACACATGAGTTGTATCAAGTCATAACCAGATTCTACGGACTCGACTTCGTTGTCCGCCTTGCCTCCGCGTCGAAACTCTCGCGGAACACTTAATCTTAAATTGGACATTAAATATGCTCCGGTAAGTTTTTTATAATGTCTAGAAAATATTTACTGTGCGAGCTAAGCAATATATTACCCCATTACCGCCTGCATAGCAGCAGATCTGTATTGGCGGCGTCCCACCCTTTTTTCAATAGAGCGATGTACCCTAAGGCAGTTTTTCACGAGGCGTAAGCCCGTAGCGTAGGCCAGGAAAAAACAACCCCACGGGTCTGACGTCAACATATCGCGCATTATCGACGATTGAAGTTGCTGTCTCGCCATTCTGTATTCACACAGCAAACGCATTGTTGTTAGGTTCGATAAAAGTGAAACCTCTACCGCCAGATTAGCCAAATATTCATTGATGACGGTGAGGAGCCTGAGCGTCCCAGAGGTGGGCTCACTACGCGAACCCTTGTCTGTGAACATTTGAATGTAGCTTTCGGAAGGCTGTGATGAAGAAAATTTCTTGCGGGCAGATTTACCCGACAACACTAGGCTAGTAGTATAGTGAATTCTCCTTCTCAACGGCTGGAGCTTTAATAATCAATAGGAGAACACTCCATGTATCCAACGCTAATCGAGTATCTTGATCACTGGGCGACCCAGTCCCCTAATGATGTTTGGCTGCGGGAGCCCCATGGCGAGAATTTAACCGAGTGGACTTGGTCGCAGGTGCAAGCTGAGGTCGGTACTATCGCGGCCTGGCAAGAGAACTTCTTGGGTGGTCCCGGGATAAATGTGGGCTTGCTATCGCGCAACCGAGCGCACTGGTTTATGGCTGACCTCGGTACTATTGCAGCCGGCAATGTGACGATTCCCATGTTTGTCACGTTGCCGCGCGATACCGCAGAATACGTTATGAGTTTTACCGAAATGAAGCTGCTGTTTGTCGGTGAAACTGAAAATTGGGAAGCGGTAAAAACCGTTCTACCTGAGGGTATTGTCCTAGTGACTCTGCCTGGTGTAACACTTGACGAGCCACACCTGCGCTGGGAAGACTTGGTGGCTGCGCACGCGGGGCAGAGCTCCTCGTATAAATGTCAGCCCAGTGATCTCGTTTCTATCGTCTTCACCTCGGGCACCACGGGTGTTCCTAAGGGTGTTATGCAAACGCACGCCTCAAATGAGATACCGGTCAACCGTTTCATGGCGTCTTTTGCGACGCCGCCTCGTGGCCGCTATTTTTCTTATCTGCCTCTTGCACATATTGCCGAGCGACAGATTGTGGAGTATGCCTCGCTGATTAACGGCGGAGTGGTGTATTTCAACGAGAATATGCTGACGTTGCTGCGCGATCTGCCCGCTTGTCGGCCCCACATCATGTTTGGGCCGCCACGGGTATGGGAGCAATTACAACAGGTGATCATCGGTCATTTCGGCTCACAGCAAGCGGTGAATGATGCACTGGAGCGGGACCCGGAAGGTTCGGGTAAACAGGTTCGCGACATGCTGGGACTTGACGATGTGCTGTACCTGCTCACCGCGGCGGCGCCGACCCCACCGGCACTCATTGAATGGTATGGTCAGTTCGGTCTGGATTTGATGGAGGGTTTTGGCCAGACCGAGGCTATGGGTCTTTCGGCCAACACCCACGAGCACCGCAAGATCGGCTCGATAGGCCAAGTAGTGGGTAATGTGGAAGTGCGTATCAGCGAAGAGGGGGAGTTGCTGGCACGGGCAACAGGGCTTGCCGCCGGATATTACAAGGACCCTGAGAAAACGGCCGAAACCTTTCGCGATGGTTGGATTTATACGGGCGACAAAGCCCGGATTGATGAGGAAGGCTTTATTTTCTTGACCGGCCGGATGAAGGATTATTTCAAAACCATACAGGGTAAGTTTGTCGCGCCTACACCGATAGAGAACGAATTTGCCAAGCACCCGCATACGGAACAGCTGTGTCTGCTGGGGCGTGGCTATTCCAAGACTGTCATGGTGTGTGTACCCAGCGCCCTTGCCCAGCAGGAAGAGCCCGAGCAACTCGCGGCGGCGCTGCAAGAACACGCGCGGGTGGTCAACGAGACTGTAGACAAGCATGCTCGTATCGGCGCTGTAATACTTTCAACTGAGGCCTGGTCGATTGATAATGGCATGCTGACGCCGACGCTTAAGATCCGTCGTGAGCAGATCGAACAGAGATTTGGCGAACGAGCTCAGCAACTTGCGCGAGCGGCAGCAGAGCAGGGCGAACTGTTAATTGAATGGCAGTAGGGGGAGTGAGTTGCTCCGCCTTATTCAAACAACGATGCCCAGTTAATGCCGTTAATGTGTCCGCCGCCATCGACATATAGAGTATTGCCTGTCATGTAGCGTGCGTCCTTGCTGGCGAGGAATAATGCCACGCCGGAGATGTCTTCGTAGGGATCCCCCATATAACCCATCGGGATTTGCTTATTGACCCGCGCAGCCATTTCCGGTGCAAATTCTTGCATAGAAAGAAAGGCTGCAGTAATAGCGCCAGGACAAATGGCGTTCACGGTAATCCCGTGGGGCGCCCACTCCCTCGCGGCACTGCGAGTGAGGCAGCGTAGGGCTTCTTTGGCGACATTATAGTCTGACGTTTGCGGGTGTGCATTTACTCCGTTGAGCGAACAGAGATTGATAATGCGTCCAAAGCGCTGCTCTTTCATTGAGTCAAAGGCCGCATTCATGGCCCAGCGGGCGGCGAATAATCCGCCGTCAAGCTGGCGCTGAAACTCTGCGTCAGACTTTTCTTCGATTGGGGTCAAAGTGCCAAGCGGAACGGCATTATTGATCAAAACCTGGACCGCGCCGAACTGCTCTATGGCGCCGCTTAGCAGCGCTAAAACCTGTTCCTTTTGGGTGACGTCACAGTGTCGGTAGACCACCTTGCCTCCCTCGGCTTCGAGTGCGACCGTCAAAGCGCCACCTGCCTCATCGTTAATGTCCGCGGCCACCACCTGATAGCCCTCCGCCGCAAAGCGGCTGGCAAAAGCTTTTCCCAATCCGTCCGCTGCTCCTGTTATTACCACGACCTTATCCATTACTCTCCCCAAGACTTCTTATAGTGAAATTATCTGAACGTTGTATGGTGTATTGACAGCATCAATATAAACTTAGCGCGGTTGAAAGGGACAGTGTGTGAGGCTAAAAAAACGGATAAACGCTAATAGGTGTCTGTTAGAAGGCGTACGTCAAGGTGACGCCGTAGTTACGCGGTTCGTTCCACTGCCCAAAGGATGCTAACGGAGGGATGAGCACTGCCCGGTAATAACGCTCATCGCTGATATTGCGACCATAGACCGAAACCGTCAACATATCGCGCAAGCGAAAGTCGATATTTGCATTCCAAAGCCCGACTGCATCAACGTCGCCCAGCGGATCATTATTGAAGATCGTGACATAACTATCGCGCCATGCGTAGTTCACGTTGTAGGACATCTCGCTGTCGTCGAACACAGGCTGCACATAGCGTACTCCTGCGCCAAAGGTAAATTCAGGTGTGTTGCGCATTTTAAGTTTAGAGGCGTCATCAGGCACTCCTGGAATGCCGGCTATTTGAAAGTTGTCGTAACCAGCATCAAGATAGCCACCCTGCGCCACTAGCGTTAGGCCGTCCGCCAACAGCGCTGTCATCTCTAACTCCAGCCCCTGCATAGTCGCTGATGAGGCGTTCAGGACGACCGTGTCTACGAGGCCTGATGGGTCTGTGACAATGATATCCTCTTGCTTGTCCTTATATTCGCTGGTGAATACTGCTGCATTGATACGTAGGCGCTGGTTCCACCAATCACTCTTTACACCGGCCTCGTACGTCTCCACTGTTTCGGGATTATATTGGCGAACATTGTCTACAGAGGTGATGCGCCCGAAAAATCCGCCGCCTTTGAAACCTTCGGAGTATGAGACATAGGCCATAAGATCGTCTGTAAAGTCGTATTGCGCGCCGATACGCGGCGAGACCTGATCCCAGTCAGCGTCGACTTTGACAGTCTCTCCGCCGGGAACGAGTGGAGAGCCGTCTTCTGACTCAAACTGAGAGCTGGAAGGTTCCAGACTTCTTTCGTCATAGGTGTAACGCGCAGCCAGATTAAGTGTGAGCTTATCGGTCAGCGACCAGTCTGCGCTGGCAAATGCGGCATAGGACGTGTTTTCTCCACGCTGTTTGATGATTGCACGGGTGCCGACCGGCCATGTGCCACCAAAGGAATTTGTTGGGAAAGGGCCTGTTGGAAGATATTGCCACAAATCATAGCTGGTCTGCGCTGCATCGTACTCAGAATGCCAGTAGTAGAGGCCAGCGGTCATCACCACGTCACCGATATTGCCAGTAGTGCGGAGTTCTTGACTGAATTGTGAATAGCTCTCGTCAACATTGACATATAAAAATTCGAGACTGTTTGCATCATATTCTTGGCGAGAGTTCTCGTCGCGATCAATATAGCCGGTAATCGACGTAATCATCCAGTCGCTGAGGTCATAGTTCATTTTGAGGTTAAAAAAGTCATTCGTAGTGTCGGCTGAGTTAGGGGCATTGGTGGAACTGTGGTCCTCATCGCTACCGGTATCGAATAGGAAACAACCACCAAAGTCGGGTGATAATAGGCATGCGGCATCTTGCGGCACAGAGAATTCAAATTTATTGAAGTCTGCCCAGGCTCCCACTTCAGACTTATCACGTGTGCGTTCAGCCGTGAATAAAACATCGAGTTCGTCGGTGAACTGGTAAGCTAAGGTTACGCCATAGTCTGCTAGATTCTGACCGCCTTGGTCTTTATTGTAGGTCGTATTTTTAATGTAGCCATCGCTTTCAAGTTTGGAGGCAAAGAGTTTCACACCGCCTTTATCAGTCAGCGGTAAGTTGAAAAGACCGCGAATATCCTGACGGCCGTTCTCCCCAAGCGTACCCTGGACTTTTCCTCCGAATTCTTTGGTTGGGGCCGTGCGAATAATGCTAAGCGCGCCACCTATCGTGTTTTTTCCAAAGAGCGTGCCCTGCGGACCACGCAGAACTTCGATGCGTTCGAGGTCAAAGTTTTCCAGTATCTGTCCGGAGTTTGTGCCGAGATAAACGCCGTCCAGCAAGACACCGATGCCTGGATCAAGGCTTTTGTCAATCTCTTGATAGCTAACCCCTCGTATGGCTATTGCAGCACCCGACTGCAGTCCCGGCACTCTGTCAATGAGTAAGTTGGGGACGAATCCTTGGATGTCCTGCAAATTCCGAATGCTGGACTGCGCTAACTCTGCAGCCGTTATTGCGCTTACCGCGACAGGCACTAGCTGCATGGACTCTGCTCGTTTTCGTGCGGTAACAATCACCTCTTCAAGGGCAAGTGTGGGCGCATCGTCGTTCGCATAAGTCGTGATCGGAGTGGTTACTCCAATAAAAAAACATGTCAAGGCAGGTACTAGTGCAGTTTTCTCTAACATACGTATACATTCCCAGTTATTACTTTCGCCTCAATCAGAGCGTAGCGCGGCTCCAGAGGACTGATGTTAGTTTATCAGCATCTGGCGTACAATCGTTGACGTAGGGCTGCTGGGAGGTTTTTTTGACCAGTCCGGCGCTCGGGGTGCGCTTTCGTTTTGAGTCATTTCAGCTGATAGTGTGCTGGTTGAGTGACTGTCCTAGGCTCTAGTATCTAGTATCTAGTATCTAGTATCTGAAAATGCCCTAACCCACCAAACAGTAGTGAGAAACATATGAAGGTACTCGTTGTCGGCGGCACAGGTTTAATTGGTGGTGATATTGCGCTGTACCTAACATCGCGAGGACATAATGTGACTATTATGGCACGTAAACCCTCTGTTGTGCCTTGCTTGGCTGCGCTGCCATTTATGCAGGGCGACTATGTCAACGATAGCCTTGACGACGAGCGACTCAGTGGATTTGACGCGCTTGTGTTTGCTGCCGCCGCCGATATCCGCGGCCTGCCCATGGACGGCAGTGTGAGCCCCGAGACCTTTTATAGCGAAGTGAATGACCGCGCTGTACCGCGATTTTTTGCTGCTGCCCGAGATGCTGGGATTGCGCGAGCAGTTTACATTGGCACCTTTTACCCGCAGGTCGCCCCCGAGCGCATCGGTATTTGTCCCTATGTCACTTCGCGGCACCTTACCGACACCGCGGTGCGCGCACTGAGCAGTGCGACGTTTAACGTGTGCAGTCTGAATGCGCCTTTCGTACTGGGCCACATCGAGGGCCTCGACATCCCGCACATAGGGGCGCTGGTCGCTTACGCCAAAGGGCAACTCGGTGATCTGCCGGTGTTTGCGCCACCGGGTGGCACGAATCACATTAGCGCTCACTCTATCTCTGTCGCGACCCTCGCTGGGCTGGAGGAGGGCGAATCGGGCAAAGCCTATCTGGTCGGGGATGAAAACATGAGTTGGAAACACTATCTTGAGTTGTGGTTTTCTGCCGCTGGCAATCCGCAAGAGCTGGCGGTAAAAGAGGACGAACATCCCATGCTGCCATCAGTGATTATGTTTGCCGGTGCCGGTGCTACCGTACACTATGAAACGGAGGCGTCGGAAGAGCTGGACTATCCCCGTCAGCAGATCGCAGGTCTGATTAAACAGGTGGTAGACAGTTACTCGATTTGAATGTATCCGGTTTAAGTGACGAATGATGGAGCATCACCGCTGTCACGCAATACCTGCTGGTCTTGGACCTACACTAGGGTGTGTTCCTTGCATCGATATGCCGTTGCAACATTCTCTAAACCGCAGAAGACGTTGCAGCCACGGGTGAACGTCTAAGGTGATGCAGCACATTGATTTTTTATCAGCTGGATCAATGACTTAGTCTTATGTGAATTAGTAAAAAAAAATAGAGATCCAATCGCAGATACGGTGCGTAAGGCCAATATATCCAGCCGAAGGTGCGTCGGCTCGATTGAAAGTGCAAGAGAACAATAATCAACATACATTTACTTACAGGTGGATACAGTTATGACTGAAAACTTACAGGCCAACGATGCGGTTGGTATTTCTTTTTGGCTGATTTCGATGGCGCTTGTCGCTGCGACGGCCTTTTTCTTTCTCGAGCGTGACCGTGTGTCACCTAAGTGGAAAACGTCTCTTACGGTATCAGGTCTAGTCACTCTCATTGCTGCAGTGCATTATTTTTATATGCGTGATGTTTGGGTGAGTACAGGTGAAACACCGACTGTCTACCGCTACATTGACTGGTTACTAACGGTTCCACTGTTGATCATAGAATTCTACCTGATTCTGTCTGCGATCACTAAAACGCCCGTCGGTGTGTTTTGGCGTTTGCTGATCGGTTCTCTCGTCATGCTGGGCTTTGGATTTGCCGGCGAAGCGGGCGCGATGGACGTGAGTTTGGCGTTTTGGATTGCAATGGCGGCTTGGGTCTTCATTATGTGGGAGATCTTTTTCGGTCAAGCGAGCAAGATCAACGCTGGCAGCGGAAACGCCAATGTGCAGAAAGCCTATAAGGCGATGGCATTGCTGGTGACGATAGGTTGGGCAATTTACCCTATCGGATACTTTATGGGTTATATGATGGATTCAGCGAATCCGGATGCGTTGAATATTATCTATAATGTCGCCGATCTGTGGAATAAAATTGCCTTTGGCCTAGTCATCTGGGCGGCAGCAATAGCCGACTCTGAACAGTAGGTTTCAATGATGATAGAAAGGGTCGGCTATGCCGGCCCTTTTTTTGCCTATGATACGGTGCCAATCATAAGTAAAAACATGTAAGTCACGAAAAATTACTCCTAGCCCGATCCCCAACTTTTAATCTCTTTTCCCTCCGGCCTCAAAAGATGCCGCTGTGAGAAGTCCATTGGAGGCAAATCTTGGAAACAATTTTGGCTTTGTAATGAATCAGACCCATCCTTTTCTTTTGAAGAAAAAATACAGGCTTGTGGCGATGGTGATGAACACCACCCAGACGCCCGGGTATCCCCACTTCCAATCGAGTTCAGGCATGTGTTTGAAATTCATCCCATATATGCCGGCGACAAATGTTAGTGGAATAAAAATAGCGGAAAAGATGGTGAGTATCTTCATGACCTCATTGAGCTTGCTGCTGACGCTGGAGAGGTAAATGTCCAGCAGGCTGGAGAGAATGTCCCTGTGTGTTTCTATAGATTCGATAATCCGCATTACGTGGTCATGCACATCTCTTAGATAGATCTGCGTGCTGGGTTTGATGAGTTCGGATTCACTGCGCAATAAATTGGCGGATAGGTCCCTGACAGGGGAGATATAACGCCGCATTTTGATGACTTCCAATTTAATCTGGTGAATTTTTTCCAACATTTTTGGCGTTGGATCGGTGAATATTTCGTCTTCAAGCGCGGCCAAGGTTTCGTCTAGCTGATCCAGTATGCCGAAGTTCTGATCGACAATCGTATCCAGCAACGAATACATCAGATAATCCGAACCTAGGCTTCTGACGCGACCGTGGCTGTTTTCAATACGCGTGGCAACTAAGGAGAAGAGCGAGTCGGTTTTTTCCTTGAAGGCAAAAACGAAATTTTTGAGGACAATCAGGCTGACCTGCTCATAGACAATATTAAATTGGTTATTATCGGGTGCTAGGCTCTTCAGCACGATGTAAAGATAGTCCTCGTGCTCCTCTAGCTTAGGGCGTTGGTGCGTGTTGAGAATATCTTCTAGCACCAATGGGTGAATATTGAAGTGCTCGCCGATAGATTCCACGATCGATGCGTCTGCGAGTCCCTCGATTGTGACCCATGTGATTGAGTCCTGATCACGGTACTTCAGAGCGTCGTCTATCGATGACAACGAGCGCTGTTCGCAGTGGTCTTCGCTATAGTCAATCAGCGTTAGCTTTGTATCGGGGTGATGAATGTCGCCTATGTGAATCAGCGATCCGGGCGCGAGGCCCGATTTGTGAGAGCTTCTTGTTCGGCTTTTAGTCATCACTGTTGTCTCGCAAGACGGATTCTGGCTTAACCCACTGAATTTTTTTGTAATCGAAGTCACCCTGAATCGTGGGCTTAACGATTTCAAAGTATGGGGACAGGTCGAAATCCCGCGGGGTGAAATGACTGTAATGCTTAGGTTTCAGCACGGCGGTGTCGTATTTTCCCGATGAATTACTCTGACTCCCGGGTGCCTCATGGGGAATGATGGGGTATTTGACCGACTGGAACGCCTGAGCAATAAGCGTTGAGCAGATCGCCATAGTCGGGTCTCCGCTACCCAGTTCCATCAGGCGCCGACGATAGCGTGTCGGTACCGGTGGCATGGGAAGCAGGTAGCGGACGAGGTCGACAATATTTTGTGTGTCGTAGCGCAGGCCTTCGCGATCAAGCGCATACTGCAGTGTGGCGAGCCTGTCCGGCTCTGTCAGGTTGACGGGCCGGCAAATCCGCGTGTTGCAATTCGCATATTTTCCCAGCGGAGACCGGATGACACCTTCTGCTAGGTCCGCTTCAATCACAAAACCTTCGCCATCTGCTCCCTTGCCCACAAACATACACACATGTGACCATGTGGATTGGGTCAGATACTTGATGGCCGTGCTGATGCGGCTGTTTCCCTCTACTAATAGCAGATCGCCGGGCCTTAAAGCATCATCCAGCTGCGCCTGACTTAATACTGAAAAGCGTTCGTAGTGGCTGCGAGGTTGGCTCAGAAATCTTGCGAGCCGCAACCCCAGTCGTTGGAAAATAAAATTCATGTCGGCCCTACACAGTCTGCAACGCACTGGATACTCATCTATGCAAGCATAAGGCTCTGTTGCAGAAAAATCTATGGCAGGTGAAGGCTTTTGCAGCAGACTTTCGGTATAGGCCACATCGATGTCATCGTCCGCATTCGACATCCTAGGCGCTAAACACTATGATTTGCACCACCCGGCGATAAAATGACAGCCAGAGATGGAAAGGCGCTTATTGCCAATGATTTATGTCATCCAATAGCAGTGGCGCGCCGTAAGGAAGTATCATCTGGCTTTAAAGGAGAATGTTTTAGTGGTCAATATCGGTAAGAAGGCTTTCCCTGGCGTGTTGCTGAGCACGGTATTTTTTCTTTTGAGCGGCTGCAGCGATGGCAATGATTCGTCTAGTGTAGCGACGCCAGGGCCTTATGCGGACGAGGCCCTGTGGCTATGCAAGCCAGGTATAGAGACCGACAGGTGCCTGGAGTTGGATCAGACAATCACTTATGTTTATGAAGATGGCAATACGGCAGTATTTGAGCACGAATCTGTCGTTGATGCGCCGTTTGATTGTTTCTATGTCTACCCAACGGTAGATATGCGGAGCGAGCCTGGAAACATGCTCGACCTCTCCGACGATACCCTGATGTTGCGGCCTCTCTACAATCAAGCAGCCCGCTTTACGCAACTGTGCGACATGTATGCACCGAAGTATCGGCAGATGACGATTGGAACGTATACGTTGGAGAATCCTTTTGACAGTGAGTATTTTCAGCTCGGTTATTCGGATGTAGAAGAGGCCTTCAATCAGTATCTGTTGGAGAATCCTGGCCGCAATTTTGTACTCATGGGGCATTCACAGGGTTCTCATGTCCTGCTGCAGCTTCTTGAAAGCCGCATCGACAATAATGAGGCGCTCAGGGCTAGAATGATCTCTGCGCTGACGATTGGTCCTACAGGCCGGCTGAAAGTCCCAGTCGGCGAGTTGTCTGGGGGTACCTTGGATAATATAGCCCTGTGTAGCTATGCGAGCGAGACAAGGTGTATCGTCGCCTACGATAGTATCGCCGCGGGAGATGAAGCGCAGCGGCCAGTCCCGTTGCAGCCGCGCCCGTGCGTGAATCCAACCGAGTTGGGTGGGGAGCCAGGGATCGCCGCCATGACGATTTATAACAGCGACGAGGGCATCCCTTTCCCGGAGGGGGTAGAGACCTATTGGATTGGCTATCTTGGTCTGTACTCCGGAGCTTGTGAAAGTGACGGTTACCTAGGGATTGGTGTCGCGCCTGGGCGGTCTACGGTGTATACACCCGATCTGATACAGGCAGTGTTCGGTGGGTCCCTGCATCAGACAGATCACAATATTGGAATGGGTGACCTGTTGAGAATTGTTGACACTCAGGCCGCTAATTTCTGAGGGTTTAACGCGTTAGGTGGTTTTTTTCACTGCTGCAGGTATGGGAGTACTTGGTTTTCAAACAGGCGCAGCATTTCCCATGCGCGTGCGGGCTCGATGCCCGCTAGCAGTGGATTAAGATAGAGCACAGTATCGTCACCCAGTTCGCTGAAGAGTGCCAGAGACTGCTCTGGAGTGAGTACTCGATAGGCTGGACTTTGCCGCACCGTTTCCGGTGTTATGCCGCCCGCATAGGGCCCTGCAGCTTTGCCGAATGCCTCTCGTGTCCAGGCGCTGTAAGAGGTAAGTTGGTGACACACGTGGGGATAGATCCACTCCCAGTCTTTGTCCGGGTGCTCCGAAATCCAGAGAAATATAGGGCCCTGCGCCGGGTAGGGGCCAGGATCAGTTTTGCCAATGGCAATGCACTCATCCCTGTAGGGTGGCCAGAGGCGAGCATCCAGTGGGGGGAACCAGTCATCAGCGATGTGCGCGGCGCGGCGAGCGGCAGCCGGCGAACTGCCACCCAGCAATATAGGTGGTGGACCTGGCTCCGGAGCGGGCGTGATGTGGCAGCGTCGTCCCTGCCATTCGAAGGGCTCGCCAGTCCACGCCAGTCTGAGAAACTGACAGGTCTCCCCCATGAATTTCCAGCGGTCTTTGAGGTCGCGTCCAAACGTTTCAAACTCACTAGGACGGTAGCCCGCGCCGATTCCGAGCAGCAGACGGCCGTTAGAGATGGTCTGGGTTACCGCCGCGTCCTCTGCTAATTTGGGCAGATCGTACAATGGGGCGAGCAGCACCGAAGTGCGTATTTTCAGATTGCGTGTACGCGCGGCCATGGCGCTAGCCAAAATCAATGGCGAGGGATTGTAACCGTCTTCGCTGCCGTGATGTTCGCCCAGCCCCACGAGTTCAAAACCGAGATCATCGGCCCAAGCAACCTGATCTAGCGCGGCATCGTATAAGCGGTTGCGCGTGGCACCAAAGTCAGGTGTCCGCATGTCGTAGGTTAGGCAAAGTTCCATGATTTCATCCCTTTGTCTGGTAGCGGCAGTTGCGCCAACACTCTCTTCTGTTCAAACCGAATCGTTTTATATTATGATGCAGCTGAAAGTTTTCTTCCAACTACCACAGGATTTTTACATTGAGTGACCTAATGTACCAGAGCTCTAAGCCGGTGTTTATTCACAACCTCAAAAACCTTTCGAGTATTCTGAAGACCGCAGCCCGTGATGCGAAAGCACGGGGTATTGATCCTGCAGTGATGTTGAATGCGCGGCTCTCCCCTGACATGCTCCCCTTGACGCGGCAGGTTCAAATGGTGACTGACCATGCCAAGGGTTGTTGTTCGCGTCTTGCGAGTGTTGAGGCCCCGGCATTCTCCGACAACGAGGCAACGTTTGCCGAGCTTGAGTCCCGCATTCAGAACACAGTGCGTTTCCTTCGGGGCCTAAAGGCCTCACAGTTTGTGGGTAGTGAGAGCAGAGAGATTGTGATGCAGTTACCCATTGGAACGTTAAGTTTCAGCGGGATTGATTTTTTGAATGGCTGGTCATTACCCAATTTCTATTTTCACTATTCGACGGTCTACAACATTCTGCGCCACAACGGCGTTGTCATTGGCAAGCTGGATTTACTGGGTGTAATGCCTGGGATGAAGGCCAAGGGAAAGATAAAAAAAATGATGGATGCTAAGCCCGCTGCGAAGGCAAAGAAAAAGCGTTAACGGTATAGTCTGCATCATTGGTGTAACGCTTGCTCGTATTGTATACACGGCCAAAGCAAAGACACTTATTCTCTCCCGACAGGTAGTATGGGGAAATAAGACTTAATTGGCCACGGTTTGATCCGAGGTAAATGATGTTCATAATAAAACCTATTGCGGCGGCGCTCGGTGCAGAGCTTCACGGGGTCGACCTGTGCACCGATTTGTCCAGTGCTGTGTATCAAGAAATTCGTCGTCTGTTAGTCAAGCATCAGGTCATTTTTTTTCGCGATCAAAATATTAGCCCTACGCAACACAAAGCCCTGGCGGAGTCCTTTGGTCCACTGCAGACACACCCGGCCTATGACACAATTGAAGGCTTTCCAGAGATTACTGTTTTGGAAAGTACCGCAGAAAAACCGAGTAAGATTGAGGCGTGGCATAGTGATATGACATTTCGCCAACACCCCCCATTAGGTTCCGTATTGCGTTCTAAAATTTGTCCTCCCGCAGGCGGAGACACATTGTGGGCCAGCATGACGGCTGCTTATGACGGTTTATCAAAACCAATGCAAGATTTTTTGGGCAGTTTAACAGCCGAGCATGATTTTAGCTTCGGTTTCAAAGAGAGCTTAGCGGAACCTGGTGGCAGGGAGAGATTGGCGCAAGC
>ERZ888423.1475-NODE-1475-length-20146-cov-10.163307_pt1 | contig 20146 bp, 13 predicted proteins | sample MGYA00520523_ERZ888423 | MGnify/ENA primary metagenome ERZ888423 (study PRJEB32303, sample SAMEA104408611) | aquatic metagenome | biome: Brackish water; feature: Pelagic; material: water | place: Baltic Sea | collected 2014-06-08T10:24:00 | depth 30,27 m ...
GAACGGAGTTACCGCGCTAACGACTTTATTTGGGAATTGTTCCGCGCGAGCGGGTGCTTCTGTTTTCCCCCTCCATCTTCTTCTTTTATGGAAAAGTAAGAAGCAAATAAAGCCCTCACGGTCAATTCCCGTAGTTACGGGACGCGCTGACCGTGGACATGTCCTCGCACATCAAGAAACCCTGATAGAGGCCATGCGCCAGGACATTTTGATTCACATTTAGATTTTGATTTTCACTCCACCGGAAGAAAAAAGTCTCACTTAGCCGTGATAATGAACTCTGTTCTTCTGTTCTTGGCCCGTCCTTCACCTGTGTTGTTATCAGCGATGGGCTTGGTCTCCCCAAAGCCTTTGAAGGAAAGTGAGGATGCTGGAATGCCCTGGGATTGTAAGAAACTCATGACCTCAAAGGCTCTATCTGTGCTCAAGGTGAGGTTATCAGTGGGATTCCCTATGTTATCAGTATGCCCATGAATGGCAATCTTCAACCTTGGGTTCTTTTTCAGGTATTGCGCGAAGACAACTAAGACTGCTTTGGAGTCATTGTCTATATCAGCAGAGCTGGTTTTGTAATAAATATCATCAATGGTATACGGCTCTCCAATGATCGCTTTTTTAACGGTCATGTCTCTCTTCACCACTACTTCCTCCGCATCTGCTACCCGTATCAACTCGGCTTGAAAAACGTGATCAGCCTTCTCCACTGAAAGCACCACCGGTTCTTTTTCCACATTAACAATGGCAGCATAAGACCCATCATCTTTATTCACTTTTACCTCTGTTACCTTTTTGCTTTCTACGTAGTTCAAGCTCACCTTAGCATCTACCAAAACTTCTCCTGCTTCATCCGTCATGATTCCTTTAATGAGTACGACTTTCTCTGGTTTCGCCTTCTTAGGAAGCTCAAATCTATAGATGTCAAACCCCACTGAACCTTGAATTTTCAAGGACGCATAGTAGGCCAATTTCCCATCAGTACTTACGATAAGACCGTGCTCATCTTCAACTGTGTTTATAGGCAGACCTATATTCATAGGTTTAGTCCAAGAACCGTCATCTTGAAGTCTGGAGAAATAGATGTCATAGCCTCCCGCTCCCGGATATCCATTGGCCGCGAAATACAGGGTCTTGCTATCTCCATGCATGAAGGGTGATTTCTCATTTCCTGGCCCATTGATGGTGGCGTCCAAGGCCTTGGCTTGTCCCCATTTTCCATCTGCGCCACGTTGGGAATAGAAGAGATCTATGCTCTTCCCTCCTTCTACATTCTCTGTACTGCTTTCTCTAGCTGAGGCAAAGTAGAGCGTGTTACCGTCTCCGCTCAAAGAAGGCTGTGACTCCCATCCTTCTCGTGTGTTAATCTGCGGCCCTAGGTTTTCTAATTCAGACCACACCGTGACTTCTTTGGCCAAGCGCTCATCATATATTTTTTCAAAACGAGACACATAAATATCGCAGTTATTATAGCCACTCTGATCTGGACGACATACTGTGACATACAGCTCTTTATTATCTACCGAGAGGCTGGCACCACCATAATTATCTCCAATGTTGAAGGGTGGCGGCAAGACTGCTCCTTGATCAAAAGGTGACTTGAATCCATCCCTATGACTCATGGTGAATTCCTCTACTTCTTTGCCATACAAGTCACCTTTTGCTCTGCGCTGATATTTACGAGTGTAATACAGGTATTCGTTATCAGGAGAGAGCATGGGTAAGTACTCATCAGCATTGCTAGAAACGCCTTCTACTTTCTGCGGATTAAAGGGAACGGGATGATCAAAGAATTCGGCATTAAAGGTGACCTCATCCAAAATCTCATCCACATCTTTCATCTTGCGATCATGATTCCTAGAGATCTTCTCTGGCTCATTCATGGGAAAATCTAGAAAGGCCTTGAACGATGCCATAGCTCCTGACCAATCTTCCTGTGTGTATTGAATCACGCCCATGTAGTAATAGGCATCGGCATGAAAATCAGGACAAGTTTCTAAGACTGCCTGAAACTGCTCTTGGGCTGTTCTGTAAGAAAGATTGGCGGAGGTCTTAGCTCTGCCAAAAAAGGCCTCTCCTAGTATCATGCGACACTGCATGCACTCAGGAGCTTTCTCTACCGCTTCTTGCAGGAATTCAACACGTAAACGAAAATCTCTGTTTCGGTCTTGTCCTTGGGTCAGGAGTTTTTCAATCTTCTTATCGGTCTCATAATCGCATTGCGAAAACGCATTCAATGCAAGACATAAAAACAGGAATAAAAAAACCGTATGTCCTAGGACTATCTTCATTGTAATAGTTGATCTGCTTTAGTTTGCGCAGCTTTTATTGCGTTCTCTGCCTGCTTATCACCTTCGGCTATGATTCCTTGAGCTTTCCTATCCGCTTCTTGCTTCAACTTATCTCCTGCCAATTTAGCAGCAGCTTTAGTAAGAGGATTTTTCGCTTCGTCTACTAGTCTTTTAGCGCCTAGACCTCCTTGCTTCTTGGTCTCATCAGCTAGTTTTGAAGCTTCTGATTTAAGTCTATCCGCCTGAACTCTCGCCTCGGCCATAAGTTTATCAGCCTCAGCTCGGGCTCTTTCTTTAGCGTCATCTATCACTTCTTCCTTCGCCTTGTCGAATTCCTGCTTGATCGTTTCTTTAATCATGTCCTTCACTCCTGCGCTTCCTTCCTGTCCAAGAATAGTAGGCTTCACTTGAGGATCACTCACTTTACCGGTGACCAAGAAATTCATATTGACGAATTCACCTACAGATAGATTTAGACCAAGAGAATTGGCTTTTCCAACGAGTCCTTCCATGAGCTGATTGGCCTGACCACCAAGCTTCGCAGTAGGTACTTTCATCTTCACGCTATAGTCTAAATCCTGCTCGAAACTCATGGTTCCGCCCACATTGGCTTCCATTCCGTCCAACTTGATATCGAAAGGCTTGACTAGCACTTTTCCATCTACAAATTCGAAGGTGAGCTTTACATCATTAATCTTCTGAGAAGCCCATTGATTTTGTTTAAGCGCGCTGGCAATCTTTGTCAACGCTGGGAAATTCCCCAGAATGACTTGATTGGTCAGGAGGTTTCCTCCTCCTTGAAGCGTAGAATAAAGAGGATTCATTCCCTGATCCAATGCTGCTTTAAAGGTCATTCCTGATGAGAAATTCCCTTGACTCTGTTTGGCTATTGGGGCAAGCGCTTTAACTGTGGCAAATGTGTTGGCCGTTGAAGGAATATCGAATCCTTTGATGTCAAATCCGAAATCTACTGCTGGGGCTTCTCCTGGCAAGGTGCTGTATGAACCTTTTAATCTCAAGGTTCCGCCAAGCATATTCATGGTCACCTCTTGCATAGAAGCGACATGCTCCTTTACTTGGATCTTCCCTTTTACATTATCCATGACCATATCGCCATAGACCAGTTTCTTGATATTAGCATTCAAGTCAAAATCGACATTTCCCGGCACTTCGACCACGGCCATCGGAGTTTCTTCAACACTGGAAGTTACTTCAGCAGGCGCTGCTTCTTCGCCCGTCCATTCGTTCATATCAATCAGGTCACTCTGAACATTGAAACTCCCTTGAATGGTTTCATCTTTCAAATAATACGCGAGGTAATTATCCAAGCGACCTTGCGCTGCGATGTTGGTTTTTCCTACACTCATCTTCAACTCAGGAATAGAAAGAAACTGAGGGCTGAAATCCATAATCGCCATTTGAATTTTGGTATCAGGAACTGAATCTGCTGCATACACGAAGTCTTGCATGATCACCTTTCCTATGGCTTTGAAATCTTCATAGCGCTCAGCTTCTATGGCAGACATACGCCCTTCTATGCTCACATCAGCTGTTATGATTCCTGCAAGGTCTTTCACTCCTTCTAATACTATAGCCTCTTTCACATTGGCCATATTCACTTGAGCCTTGATGTCAGTTTTAATGAATGGATCTGTCATCATATTCTTCGTGAAGAAGGATAGATTGATAGGGCTATTTGCCACTTCCATGTGAAGGTTGTCTATGTTGAACGTCATAGCATCCAAGTCAGCTCCACCAGGATATATGATTGCTAGGTCAGTATTGATATTATCAATAGACTTAGGAAGTTCAGGATATTGAATTCTTCCATTTTCGATTTTTCCGATAACAGAGAATCCTGGCAGGTTCAAGTCATCATATCGCCCTTTTACATCTCCATTGAGCGTTACCTTTCCTTCTGTCTTCAATCCTTCTAGGTCTGGCATATAGTCTGCAGGAACAAGAGAAAGCACGTTCTTAAGGTCGGTTTTCGTGGACTGATATGTGATGTCCATATCCACACCGTCTTCAGGCATGAGCACTACTCCACTCGCAGTGAGATAGAGTTCGTTTACTCTAATCTCATTCTCTTTTAGGTTATATACTCTGAAGTCATCCTGAATATCAAAGGTCGCATTGATCTCAGCATCTGCATTCTTCATGTATTGCGTGCCCTCATAGATTACATCCAGTTTCTTCATGGTAGTAATCGTGAATAGATCATAGATTTTATCAGAAAGGTCTCCTTTTCCACTATGATCTAAGCCATCCATGTCAACGAACATTTGCATAGAGCGATTGTCGTAAATGATATGCGCATTAGTGAAGGAATATTTCTCCAAAAGGATAACATATTCATCCCTCACATCAGTAGAATCCCCAGCTGCTGTCTCGGTCTCTTTCATTATGTCATAATTCGCTGTACCATCTTCAAGTACTATGGCATTCAAGAAGAGCTTGTCCACATGAATTCCTTGGATTCTCATCTTTTCGCCCTTAATCACGCTCATGATATCCAAGGTGAAGGCTGCTTCTCCGATACTCGCCAAACGAATACTATCGAAAGGCGCCACCCCATCAATGGTGATGTTTTCAATCTGGAAGGTGAAATTGGGGAAGTTAGGAATGAGGGTGAGGTCGAAGTCTCCGAAGTCGACTTTCGCGTTCAAACTTGCATTGACATTATCCTTGACCGTCTGTACGATCTTGTCTTTGAATAGGAAAGGCAGCGCAATAACTACAGCAAGCGCGAACAGGAATACTATACCTGCAATCTTCAAAAATTTCTTCATGATGGGGTTGAACTCAATTGTGGGGCCAAAAGTACATAGCAATAACGCAGAGCCTCTAATTAAGACACGGTATTCAGCCTTTGTGATGATAGCTATCGTCCCAGTTCTGCTCATGCGGTTCTCCGAGCTTACCCACTGACTTGGCAACTAACATAGAAACGAGAGCATCTCCAGTCACATTCACGGTGGTTCGGCACATATCGAGCGGTCTATCTATGGCAAAAATCAAGGCTAATCCAGCTTCAGGAATTCCGGCTTGAGCCAATACAATGACAAGCATTACCATTCCGGCACCGGGCACGGCTGCTGAGCCAATAGAAGCTAGAGTTGCCGTGGCTACGATTCCCAATTGAGCTGCAAAAGAAAGCTCCATCCCGAAGGCTTGTGCAATGAATACTGCAGCAACTGCTTGATACAGACTCGTGCCATCCATATTAATAGTAGCTCCTATAGGAAGTACAAAACTGCTCACTTCTCTATCTACTCCCAAGTGTTCTTCTACACGCTCCATAGTCACAGGTAAGGTGGCCGCACTGCTGCTCGTACTGAAGGCCAAAAGCTGCGCAGGTGAGATTCCATTCAGGAAGAAAGAGGGGCTTTTCCCAGTGAATACTTTTACTGCCGTGATGTAAATAATGATCATCAAAACCAGTCCTAGGACTACCGTGATGGCATACATTCCCAGCGCTGCAAAGAGGTCAGCGTTAGGCGCTTCTACCACCAGAGCCGCCATCAAAGCAAAGACTCCATAGGGCGCAGCAAGCATGATGAGATCTATGAGTTTCAAGATAACTTCATTGAAGCCATCAAAAAAGTCTTTAACAGGTTTCCCCACTTCAGCCGGAACAAGAATCAGTCCCACACCAAAGAAGATGGCGAAGAATATCACTTGGAGCATGTTCCCATTCTCAGTAGATGCCTTTATGATGTTCTCTGGCACAAGGTCAATCAAGGCCTGAAGTGGCCCAGCATTTTTCTGATTCTCTGCTGCGGCTATCTTGCTTTCAGCATCTCCTGCATAGGCGCTTAAAAGTTCTGTTCTCGTCTGTTCTGAGATGGTTTTTCCTGGCCCAATTAGATTCACCGCTACCAATCCGATGGACACTGCGATAACAGTAGTGATTAGATATAATCCTATTGTCCTTCCTCCCATTGCTGAGAGACGGCTGAGGTCTTTCAAATCACTTACCCCTTTGATGAGAGAACCTAGAATGAGCGGAACCGCAATGAGTTTCAGTGCATTGATAAATATCGTCCCGAAGGGCTTCACCCAGTCTCCCACTATGGTCCCACCGCCTTCGAAGGAAGACATGAGGAATCCAAAGCCAACTCCAATGGCCATTCCTAAGAGTATCTTCCAATGCAATGCTAACTTCTTCATGGATTCGGGGTGATTAGGCGTCCAATATACACATTGGCCAAGGGAGAGAATGGTTAGTGGTGGTTGTTATTAGGAAAAATCTTGTTGACCATTTTCCTGGCTTGCTTGGCATTGGAGAAATCCCTTTGTAAGATTTCCTTTCTGGCTTCATAGGCCGAAGATGAATAAGGTGTGTTCCACAGTTTTTCCAAAGAAGCCTTCATTCCACTCGCATCAGCTGTCACTTCACAGCATGTCTCTAGTCCTGTTCCTTCTACCATAGGTTCATTCACGAGGCAATGACCTCCATTGAACAAGCTAAAAAGCAGTTTCAATTTCATGCCAGTAGCCTGAAAGGTCGGCAGGATATTGACTTGCGCTTCTTGAACTAAGCCTTGCAATAACACTGCGTCTCCATCTATAAGCTCTATGTTCTTTGTCCTAGCAATTTTCTTGACCAATCTAGGAGAAGCTCCTTTTCCAAAGACTTTCAAGGACTTTTCTGAATCATTGAACACTTGATCAACAAGGAATTCTGCAGCACGTTCGTTCTCCATAACGGAGAGACTTCCATGATAGAGAGCAAATGGCTTTTTACCTCCATTCGGAGCTAACTCTTCATTGCTATGGAAAGGCGGAATGTAGGTCACCTTCTCATTCCATTTTTTGAAGTGCTCTAGATCCTTGGGCGATATGGCAAAAAGGGCTCTTGGTAAAGCGCATTGCCGCTCAAACTGCTCCAGTTTCTTAGCCTCTTTTCTCAAATAAATTCTCTTCAACCAAGAATGCTCTTGCGCTGCTAAGGCCTGATAATACTCATGCTCTACGTTGTGCGTGCGCAAGAACTTCGGCCTATCTTTTAACCTATGATGATCCAAATAATAGCCGCAATGAAGTCCTTCAAAAAGAATAGGATGCCTGTCTTGAAGGAGACGCTCGAGCAATGCATCATGATGCCTGCTTACCACTATAAAGGGAAGCGGATGAATAAGTAAGGTCTTATTCATATTCCGTGGATAGTAATAGACCTCTACACAGTATTTCTTTAGCTCATCTGTAGCTTCTCTGCCGTAAGCAAAGCAATGCAAATGCACTTTTATTCCCAAGGCATGAAGCGCTTTCACCTTATAGAACACATCTATCACACCGCCATAATCAGCGGGAAAAGGAATGTCAAAGGAGACGATATGGAGATGTTTCTCAGACAAGTCCAGCGTAAATTTCTTTCAATACCTCACTCTCTTTTTCCCAATTCAGTTCCATGTATGCACGCTTAGCATTAGCCCTGAATTTCAGCATTTCATCAGGCTGTGCGAACATGTCCTTGACAGCTTGTGCAATGAGATTAGGTTCCACTTTTTCAATGTTGTTTCCTAAACCATATTCCTTCACGAGATTTCTGGACTCTACGGTAGACCCTGTCAATACTGGGATTCCAGCAGCCATATAATCGAAGAGTTTATTAGGCAAGGCATACTCATAGTTCAGATTATCCCCTTTTTCAAGGCTTAATCCAAGGTCTGCATTCAATGTGAATTGCATCAAATCTTCATAAGGCATTAAAGGTCTGAACAAGACCTTTTCTTCCAAGCCATGCTCCCTTGACATTTCTTTCAATGTCTCTATCACATCTCCTCCACCAGCAAAGAGCAAGACATATTCATCACTGAGTTCTTTCATGGCCAATACTGCTTCCTCGGCTCCTTTACTCACGTTAATCCCAGCACCTTGAAGGATGAGAATTTTCTTGGTTTCGGGAAGGCCAAGTTCAGAACGGGACTTTGATTTTTTCCATTCTTTCCATGGAGGAACATTGCGAAGCAAGTTCACCTTCACTTCATAGGTCTTTGAATAATATGCTGCAATAGAACTGCTCACTGTATAAGCTCTCTTCAGTCGAGGAAAGATGGATTGCTCAATAATCAGCCAGGCCTTTCTTGCCATTCTTCCCTTCAGTTCTGGAACCTCAGTAAAGAACTCATGGCTATCATACACCAACTCTTTATTAAGAAGATTCACATAGGCCAAATAGCCAGCGAGCAGAGTATCTAGGTCATTTACATGAACGATATCCCAGTCCTTTTTCATGAGTCTAAAAAAGAAGCGAATGTTCAGTTCTAGATAGAACAGAGGTCCTTTATCGAAGAAAAGCTTTAGCCTTTCAACAGAATATGATCGCTCTATAGGCGTGCTATGTGCCCTCAATCTTCCCACGATACTGACCTCGAATCCAAGGGCCATTAAACTGCGCAAGGTCTTGTCCACACGCTGATCCGTGCTTATGTCGTTACTTACTAGAAAGAGTACCTTCTTGCTCATGGTTCTTCAAAACGGCCATTCCCCATAGCGAATTGTGGAAATGTGTCCGAAGATAAGGTCGTGAATCGAATTGTAGGTGCCATCTTCGTAGCTATGTCTATATCCATTGAAAAGGGAGTTTCCCTGAAGCACATGAACACCTTCGGTCTAGAAGTGGCCGCTGATCAGTTCTGCAGATTTAGATCTGTGGATATGCTTCGCGCTGGACTAGAAAAAGCCCATGGACTGCCTAAGCTTATCCTAGGCGGTGGAAGTAATATCCTCTTCACCTCTGATTTCCAAGGAATGGTTTTGAAGAATGAGATAGGCGAAATTCAAGTGGTCCAAGAAGACGAGGATTTTGCGCTAGTTGAGGCAGGAGCGGGAGTAGTATGGCATGACCTAGTGCGCTTCGCGGTTGAAAAAGGATGGGGCGGTATTGAAAACATGAGCTTGATTCCCGGATCATGCGGAGCAGCACCTATGCAGAACATAGGCGCGTATGGAGTAGAGGTAAAAGATTGTTTTCAGTCCTTGAAAGCCTATCACATTGCTAGTTCTGAGATTCATGAATTTGACGGTAAGGCCTGTGAATTTGCATACAGAGAAAGTGTGTTCAAACGCAAACTGAAAGGTCAATATGTAATCCTCTCTGTTTGCCTGAGGCTGAATAAAAAACCTTCCCTCAATACTTCCTATGGAGCCATTGAGCTAGAGCTAGAAACCATGGGCTTGAACGCATCAGTAAAAACTATTTCTGATGCTGTGATTCGGATTCGTAGAAGTAAGCTCCCTGACCCAGCTGTGATAGGAAATGCAGGAAGTTTCTTCAAAAATCCAGTAGTGGAAGATTCCTTGTTTCAGAAGCTCATTGGCTTACATCCTAGCATGCCAAATTATCCCGCTGAATCTGGGAAAAAGCTCGCAGCAGGCTGGCTTATAGAGCAATGCGGCTGGAAGGGAAAAGACCTAGGTGGATATGGAGTGCATGATAAACAGGCTTTAGTTTTGGTCAATAGAGGCCAAGGAAGCGGAGAGAAACTCTATGCATTATCAGAGGAGATCATTCTCTCTGTCAAAGAGAAGTTCAAGGTGGAAATAGAGCGCGAAGTGAATATCATCTAAACAGCCTGACTCAGGTGTCTTACCTTTACACCGGAAGAATCAGAAGAAATCATCCAAGGAATTAACATTATTAAGGGAAAGCACATGGCTGACGAGATTAAGAACAAGCAAGGACAACTCAACATAGAATTGAACGAGGAAATAGCCGGTGGCACCTATTCTAACCTATGTATCATCACTCATTCTCAGAGTGAATTCGTATTGGATTTTATACGCGTGATGCCTGGAATGCCTAAGGCAAAGGTGAAGTCAAGAATCATCTTGACCCCACAACACGCAAAGCGTTTGCTGAAAGCATTGACTGAGAATGTATCTCGTTTCGAGAATCAACACGGTGATATCACTGAAGCTGGAATGCCGGAGATAGGTCTTCCTATGAATTACGGAGGAACTACAGGTGAAGCCTAAGACTTTAAAGACTGAAAGACGGTAGGGCTACATCAAGCTCTACCCTCCTTTCTCCATGCTTCAAGGTGCAGAGTACGTTCTCAGCATCATGCTCCAAGAAGAGCACATAGCCCTTGTCAGCGGCTTGCTTCAAGAATTTTTCTTTCTCTGTCATAGTGATTAGCGGCCGGGTATCATAGCCCATCACGAATGGCAATGGAATATGCCCTACAGATGGCAATAGATCAGCCATAAAGACAATGGTCTTTCCGTTGTATTGAATGTGAGGAAGCATCTGACTATCTGTATGTCCATCCACGAAGAGAACATCAACTCCTGGGAATACCCTTTGAGAAAAATCTCCTACGCGTTCTATGAATTTTAACTGCCCGCTCTCTTCTAAAGGCAGGATATTCTCTTTCAAGAACGATGCTTTTTCGCGTTGGTTAGGCTGAGTTGCCCATTTCCAATGCCTCTCGTTGCTCCAATACGTAGCATTCTTAAATGCCGGCCTCAAGTCTCCCGCATTATTTCTTTCAATGGCTCCCCCACAATGGTCAAAATGCAGATGCGTCAGAAAAACATCCGTGATATCATCACGCAAGAATCCATGGCCAGCCAGGCTCTTGTCCAAGGTATCATCTCCATGCAAATAGTAATGCTTGAGAAATTTTTCATCTTGCTTATTCCCTATTCCTGTGTCTATCAGCATCAAGCGATTTCCTTCTTCTACTAATAAACAACGCATGGCCCATGAGCATAAGTTGTTCTCATCAGGCACGTTGGACCTGCTCCAGATGGATTTTGGAACCACCCCAAACATAGCTCCTCCATCAAGTTTAAATCTTCCTGTTTCTATGCTATATAATTTCATCCTGATGGTGGATTATGAAGTTGACAAATATCTCAGCGCCTAAATGTACGCATGTGTCTCTAGCTGATCTTAGTAGCATGAGAGTACACTTTATCGCCATAGGCGGAGCAGCTATGCATAACCTCGCCATTGCCTTGAAACGCAAGGGTATGAGCGTGACAGGTTCAGATGATGAAATCTTCGAACCATCTAAAGGTAGACTGGCCAAGGAAGGAATCCTTCCCCAGGAAATGGGTTGGAATCCACATCGTATACACACCGAATTGGATGCTGTAATCCTAGGAATGCATGCCCGACTCGATAATCCAGAATTAATCAAGGCCAAGGAATTAGGATTGAAAATCTATTCCTATCCAGAATATCTCTATGAGCAATCCAAGGATAAAAAGCGCGTAGTCATTGGAGGCAGTCATGGAAAAACCAGCATCACGGCTATGATTTTGCATGTTCTTGGCCAGAATAAACTCACCTACGACTATATGGTGGGCGCCCAATTGGACGGATTCGATTGCATGGTCAAGATTTCTGATGCTCCCATTATCATTCTGGAGGGAGACGAATACCTTTCATCTCCCATAGATCGCAGACCTAAGTTTCATCTATACAGACCTCACATTGCTGTGCTCAGCGGAATAGCGTGGGATCATATTAATGTCTTCCCAACATTCGAGAACTATTTGGAACAGTTCAGTCTCTTTGCGAAGAGCATTCAGGCTGAGGGTTCACTTTTTTACTACTGTGGAGATGAGCATTTGAAAAAGATAGCTTCTGAAGAATCTTCTCGTATTCATTGCGAAGCCTATGGAACACATGCGCATGAGATTCAAGATGGAATTACTGTTTTGAAGAATGGAAAGGAAGAAACGCCTATTGCTGTTTTCGGGAAACATAACCTTCAGAATCTATCTGCTGCAAAGCTCGTTTGTCTGTCACTCGGAGTATCTGAATCAGGGTTTTACTCAGCCATCAGCAGTTTCGGGGGAGCAGCGCGCAGGCTTGAACTGGTGCGAAAAGGTCGTGACTATGTCATCTATAAAGACTTTGCACACAGCCCTTCTAAGCTCAAGGCCACCACAGATGCTTTGAAAGAACAATATCCTGACCGTGCCCTGATCGCATGTATGGAACTGCACACGTTCAGTAGCTTGAACAAGCAGTTTCTGCAGGAGTATAAAGGGAGCATGAGCAAGGCAGATAAGGCATTCGTATTCTATGACCCTGAGGTGGTCTCCCATAAAAGGTTGGATTCAATAAGCAAGGAAGACATCTTTCAAGCCTTCGGCTCTGAGAACGTCACTGTTTTCGATAATTCAGAGAAGATGCTTGCCGAATTAAAAGCTCAAGATTGGCATAACAAGAACCTGCTCTTCATGAGTTCAGGAAATTTCAATGGCTTAGACTTTGCGAAAGTCAGTCAGGAACTGATTCCTTAAATCTACTTGCCATAAACTTGAAAAAGAGACTCATAAGCAAGCTGTAGAAAATGGCCGTTAAGGTCAAGGCCAGCAACGAATAGGAGGCTTGAGGTAAGGGTGAGAAAAACACTTTTCGCAGTGAGCTCTCTTGATTTGAAAGGAATTCCTCTTGTGTTGTTTCTTTCTCTATTCCATCCGTTTTACTGAACTCTGCCCAGCCTCCATTCTGCTCTATTCCTGCATTGGTTTCTATCATTACTTGGTCTAGGCGAGTATCGAAGAAATCTGTATCTAAAAACTTGTAATAACTGAAGATGGCCACTGTTATCATAATCACATAGATGGCCGCAGGGCGCATTCCTGATTTTAATAAATGGAAAGTCTCTTTGCCATTCTCCGCTCCTTTTTTCACACCTACGTATACAAGGATGACAAGAAACAGGAGGTTCAACATGATTCCGGCCCTCATAGTATCCTCTATCCATGAGGTATAGAAGATGACCACTTTTACACAGAGCCAGGTCAAAGCGAAGAGCATAGGTAATTGCATGACACAAAGTAAATGCTTCTAGCGGCAAAGCATCTCTTCGTAAGAATAAAAAAAGCCCTTGCTTAATGAGCAAGGGCTTTCTATTTCTTTTCAATGAAGGGCGTATCAGCCGTTCATTGAGATGAGGAACTCCTCATTGTTCTGAGTCTGCACCATACGGTCCTTAATGAACTCCATGGCTTCTACTGCATTCATGTCACTCAAGTGCTTGCGCAAGATCCATACACGTTGCAAGGTCTCTTTATCCATCAAGAGATCTTCTCTACGTGTACCAGATGCAGGAATATCGATGGCTGGATAGACTCGCTTGTTAGCGAGCTTACGATCCAACTGAAGTTCCATGTTACCAGTTCCTTTGAATTCCTCGAAGATGACCTCATCCATTCTTGAACCGGTCTCGGTCAATGCTGTAGCGATGATGGTCAATGAACCTCCGTTCTCAATTTTACGAGCAGCTCCGAAGAAGCTCTTAGGTTTCTGCAATGCATTTGCATCAACACCACCAGTAAGAACTTTTCCTGAAGCAGGAGATACTGTATTGTAAGCGCGAGCTAGACGCGTGATGGAATCCAAGAGGATACACACATCATGTCCACACTCAACCATACGCTTGGCTTTCTCCAATACGATGTTTGCAATCTTCACGTGACGCTCTGCTGGCTCGTCAAAAGTAGACGCTATCACTTCAGCCTTTACGCTTCGGGCCATGTCTGTTACTTCCTCAGGACGTTCATCAATCAACAGAATGATCAAGTACATCTCTGGGTGATTCTCAGCAATTGCATTGGCAACATCCTTCAATAAAACAGTTTTACCTGTCTTAGGCTGTGCTACGATCATACCACGCTGTCCTTTCCCTATAGGCGAGAACAAGTCCATGATACGAGTAGAAATGTTCTTGTTATTTCCTGCAAGATTTAATTTCTGGTCAGGGAAAAGTGGCGTCAAATATTTGAATGGAACACGATCTCTAACGAAAGCTGGGTCTCTTCCATTGATACTATCTGCGGAGATTAACGGGAAATACTTCTCGCCCGTGCGTGGAGGACGAACGGCACCTCTTACGGTATCCCCAGTCTTCAGTCCGTATAGCTTGATTTGTGATTGACTCACATAGACATCGTCTGGTGAGTTCAAGTAGTTATAATCAGAGCTTCTGAGGAATCCGTATCCATCAGGCATGGTCTCTAGCACTCCCTCTTGAACGATAAGTCCATCAAAGTTGTAGCCATACTCTTCAGCCTTTGGAGCTTGGTTCTCTCGAGGCTTACGGTCACGGTTGCTATTCCTATCTCCATGATCAGAATTCTTGTCACCACGATCGTTTCTACGCTCGCGATTGTTGTCGTTCTTGGAATCAGCGTTTCCTACAGAATCGTCATCACCATCCTTCTTGTCAGAGGAATTCTTGTCTGAAGAACTTTTATCCTTTGAGTTGGAGTCACTATCTTTCCTCGTGTCCTTTCTAGGTTCATTGCGCTTGTCCTTGCGGTCATCGCGTCTTTTGTCATCACGTGGTTCTCTGCGTTCTTTGTTGTCCTTCGAGTCGCTGGATTCTTTGGAGTCCTCCTTAGAATCAGATTTAGACTCAGTCTTGGAGTCAGCTTCGGACTTGAAATCAGTTGCATCGCTCGATCCTTCCTTTTTGATAGGATTTACCGCCTGCTCATCGAGAATACGGTAGATGACGTCTTGTTTTTTAAGGGTCTTGAAATTAGAGACATTGAGCTTTTCTGCAATGTCCTGTAACTCGGCCACCTTCATGCCGTTGAGTTCTATGATGTCGTACATGGAATAGAGATATTCTTTGAATTTGGAATGGCCTACTATAAAGCCTGTAGAATGAAGATATTTTCTTGATATAAGAAGGGATGACCAGAGCGGTTTCTCCCGTTTCAGGTTGCAATATTAGGATATTTTACCATTATCGCAAGAAAATATTCCCTATTTCTCAGCTTATTATTATTGAAAATCTATCAACCCCTTGACAAAATTCATGCTTTCTAAAATGCGCTCTTGGAAATTTCTTAAGCGTTACGGGCTGAAAAGATCGCATGGAATGGTTATTTTTAAGAACCGGCAATTCTATCTTTGTAACCCAAGTCTGTATCTTGGCGCCTTTGAAAAACACAATCTGAATGATTCAGCGGATACAATCCATCTACTACCTTATCGCAATGATTCTTGTGGGCTTAATGACTTTATGGCCTCTTGCCCAAGTGGGAGATGCTCTGATTGACATCAATGGGAACGGAACTTCTGGTCCAGACAGCCCTATTCCATTTCCCCTGTCATATATCGGCTATCTCATCATCTTTCTGTGTGTGATTTGCATATGGATGTATAAGGATCGCAAGAAACAATTGATCCTAGGTCGAGTGAACTATTTCTTATTATTGGCATACATTGTAGTTATATCTTTGAGTATAGAACGGGTTATTAATACGCCTGAGGCAAGTTCTGCTGTAAGCTATAATGTCTCTATTTTCCTTCCTTTGGTTGCTTTGGGATTTCTCTTTCTCGCCAATAGAGCAGTGAAAAAGGATGAAGATTTAGTACGTTCGCTTGATCGTCTCCGATAAACCGCTCTTTAATTGAACAGATGCATGATGAATAGATACATGTCTTTTTTGTTGTTTTCAGTCATGCTCTTGTTGAGCATGGGGTCTATTGCACAGACGACTTTGAAAGGTGTTGTTTATGATGCCATAAGTAAAGAAACGCTCATAGGTGCTGCTGTAGTTATAGAAGGAACTACTATTGGAATAACTACTGATATTGATGGAAAATTTGTACTTCAAACAACACGCAGCCTTCCTTTGAAGCTGACCGTCAGCTTTCTTGGGTACAAGACCAGACCTATCAACGTGACAAGCGCCAATGCATCTAACCTCAGCATCTCTCTAGAAGGTGATGCAGTAATGATGTCGGCTGTTGAAGTAAAGGCCCAGCGTATTTCAGACAAGCAAAAACAGAGTGCCCTCACTGTAGAACAAATGGATGCCTTGGCCATCAAAGAAGCGGCCTCTGGGAGTTTCTATGAGAGCCTTGGAAATCTAAAAGAAGTGGATGTTACCTCTGCAAGCCTGGGCTTTAAGGTGATAAATACGCGCGGATTCAATTCAACTTCTCCTGTGCGCTCTCTTCAACTTATAGATGGAGTGGACAATCAAAGCCCAGGGCTTAATTTTTCCCTCGGAAATTTCTTAGGCGCTTCTGACTTGGATGTGCGCCTTGTAGAAGTCGTAGCAGGAGCAAGCTCTGCTTATTTTGGGCCAGGTGCATTTAATGGTGTGATTAATATGACCACTAAGGACCCTTATGACTTTCCTGGGGTAAGTGTGGAGATTAAAGCTGGAGAAAGAGCTCTGTTCCAGCGTGTTGTTAGGCTCGCAGATTTTACTACTAACAAGGATGGAAAGAAGAAGCTAGGTTATAAAGTCAACGTATTTTTCATGCAGGCTCATGACTGGGAAGCTGAGGATTATAGAGCTATTGAAGGTGCCCCATATGGAGAGGACCACCCATTCGGCTATGATGCTGTGAATATATATGGAGATGAACCTACAGCGGTCAACAATGACAATTCTGACAATCTCTCTGCGAGACCGGGACTTACGGAGTTTTTCAGAAATGGATATAAAGAGAAGGATCTCTTGAACTATAATACGAACAATACAAAATTAGGCGCAGGACTTTATTATCGTATCAAGGATGATGTGACCATCAATTATGGATTGAACTACAGCACTGGATCAACGATCTATCAAGGTGATAATCGCTATGCATTGAAAGACGTACAATTCTATCAGAACAAGCTTGAAATTGGAAAAAAGGATACTTGGTTCATACGCGCATACCGCACTGCTGAAGACGCAGGAAAGACCTATGATGTAGTCACTACGGCTATTCGCATGCAAGAAGCTCAAGGAACCACCGCGACTTGGAACACACGTTTCTTAACAAGCTGGAGCCAGAATATCATTCCTAATAATCCTGAGATTACCGAGGCAAAGAACTCCATCTTCAGCTTCGTTCAATCAGAAATTGCAGCTGGAAATATCCCATCAAGCGAAGGTCTGTCCAGCTACAATCAACTGATGGAGACTTGGATCAATGACAATGCCGACTTTCTCAATACTCTTTATCAAGAAAACATGAATCTGGTCAATGGTCAGTCAGGAGCTCAACTCGAAGCCTTCTATGAGCCAGGAACTGCTCGTTTCGATTCCTTGCGTGCTGATGTGACTAGGAGGAACTTCACCGAGAATGGTTCTAGATTCTATGATAAATCTGCATTGAGTCATATTCAAGGCGAATACAAGTGGAAAATTGAGGGACTGACCATCACCGCTGGAGGAAACATGAGGTGGTACCGCCCCGATTCCCGTGGGACCATTTTCAGCGACACTTTGGCCTACACCTATGAGACCTTCGAAGGAGAACGGGTGGCGGTGGATTCATCCAGAGTGGTCATCAAGAATCAGGAATTCGGCATTTATGTAGGGGCGAGAAAGGAATTCATGGAACAGAAACTCATAGGTACAGCCACCTTGAGGATGGATAAGAACCAGAATTTCGACTACCTCTTCTCTCCTGCGGCATCACTCGTCTACTCTCCATCAGACAAGAACACATATCGCATGAGCCTTTCATCGGCTATTCGTAATCCAACCTTGGCTGATCAATACCTCTATTATAATGTTGGGCGAGCTATCTTGCTAGGAAATGTCGAAGGAAGATTCGAGGCAGGGTCAGACTCCCTCTTCACCATTGATTCATTCAACAATTACAGAGGCGAATTGAATACCGATACCTTGGAGTATTTCAACGTAGATGCAATTAGACCCGAGCAAGTAAAAACCTTTGAGCTTGGATATAGAGGAAAACTCACTGAATCCCTTTACATTGATTTTGGAGGATATTACAGTAGATATAAGGACTTCATTGGATTCAATATTGGGATTAACGGTGAATTCGGACCTGAAGGATTCCCCGATCAGGGAGGTCTTCAAGTGTATCGTGTCGCTGCCAATGCAACAAGTATAGTAACCACGAGAGGAGCTTCCATAGGACTCAATTACTATTTCAGCAAACTGTCTCTAAATGGAAACTATAGCTTTAATGAACTAGTGAGTGGTGAAGAAGACCCCATTATTCCTGCTTTCAATACACCTAAGAATAAGTTCAATCTAGGAATAGGAGGCAGGGAGATTACTCTGTTCAAGAAAGTCCCACACTTTGGATTTGGGATAAACTACAAGTACATCCAAGGCTTCTTATTTGAGGGATCTCCTCAGTTCACAGGCAGCATTCCAACGTATGACATGATGGATGCTCAAGTAAATATCTATATTACGAAATTAAAGAGTACTTTTAAGTTCGGAGGCAGTAACATCATGGGTATCAGACCCCTATTCGATAAAGGAGTCGAGAACAAGTTGGCTTCAGCCTTCGACAACAAGAACTTTCAGGTCTATGGAGGACCACAGATTGGAAGATTGCTCTATGCGAGTATATTGATAGATTTGAAATGAATAACTTTATACCCTTAAACTTTAATAGATGAAGAACACTTTACGCTTTTTAATGCTTATGACGGCTGTAATCAGCCTGTCGAGCCTATCAGCTCAGACACGTTACCTCGATGAGGTCTTCACAGATGCGGAGATTACCATCACGAACAACGTGACTTTTGCTGCCAATATTAATTTCTTGACTTCGAACTTCACTCCTAGCGCTCAGTTATTGACCGACATAGGAACTTTGAGTTTTATCGCTGATGCCGGTGGAGTTTATCCCGCAGCTTACTACAATGCGGCTGATGCAAGCACTCAAATAAAAGTGACCGATATTAAGATGGATGTTTATCGTCCTTCTGGTACTGCGGATACAGAGACTGCACGTCCGGTTATCATATACCTACACACAGGCAACTTCCTTCCTCCTCCTATAAGTGGGAGTATGATGGGAACTAAAAGTGATAGCCTTGCTGTAGACATGTGCAAAGCATGGGCTAGAAGAGGTTATGTTGCAGTTTCTATGGACTACCGTTTAGGATGGAATCCTATCGCTCCAGATGTACAGACCAGAAGAGGTACACTCTTGAACGCTGTATACCGTGCCATCCAAGACACCAAAATGGGTGTGCGTTTCCTGAGAGCCGATGCTGCTATCAGCAATACTTATGGTATTGACCCAACGAAAGTGGCTTTGTTTGGAGAGGGATCAGGTGGATATATGTCCCAGGCATACACTACATTGGATAATGCCCAAGTAGAATTGTTCCTAGAGAAATTCCGCCCTAACCCATTCGACCTTAGCACATCATACATCGATACACTTTCAGTAGGTCTTCCTTCTGGACTTGGTTATCAGAACAGTGTGAACCTATACAGAGATGTGAGCATTGATGCATCGGTGCAGATGTCTATCAACGCTGGTGGTGCTTTGGCCGATGAATCTTGGCTTGAGGCGGGAGACGTTCCTATGGTGGCTTTCCATGCCATTAGAGATGACTTTGCTCCTTTCACTTCCGGAACCGTCATCGTACCAACTACACAAGAAGAAGTGGTAGATGTTCATGGTTCTAATTTCTTCATTCAGAAGGCCAATGATATAGGTAACAATGCTGTATTCGCAGGTTTACCTGGTGGCGATGTGTATACTGACCGTGCTCGTTCACTTTACAACACATCGTGGGAAACATCAAATGGAAATACCGAGACTGTGTATGCCTCACCTGAGGGACTATACTCTATTGTGCAGCCTTTACGCCCCTTCTTGACCAACATCTCTGCTCCATGGCAGTGGTGGGATCCTACTGCCCCTCTTTCTTTGTATGAAGTTGCTCCTGGCGTGACTACACATATGGTACAGATTCAGTCTAATCCTAATATGTCAGAAGCGCGGAGTATAGCATACCAAGATACTATCAATGGATACATGCTTCCTCGTTTGGCTTGTGTTTTAGATCTTCCTGGAAACCCATGTTCTGCTGGCAGTAACGATGCACTTTGTGATGCCTTCCCTGCAACTGTTGATGGAGGAGTATTCACTG
>ERZ888423.1476-NODE-1476-length-20138-cov-62.356172_pt1 | contig 20138 bp, 25 predicted proteins | sample MGYA00520523_ERZ888423 | MGnify/ENA primary metagenome ERZ888423 (study PRJEB32303, sample SAMEA104408611) | aquatic metagenome | biome: Brackish water; feature: Pelagic; material: water | place: Baltic Sea | collected 2014-06-08T10:24:00 | depth 30,27 m ...
TCGAGCTGACGGCCGAGCTGATCGAACGCTGGCTGGCCCCGGCCAGCCCCTATCTCGAAGCGATGGCCGCGCTCCGGGGCAAGCCCCTAGCCATCAAGGCAGTACAAAGCCTGCGAGAAGCATTTAGCCGCCTGCAAGGACAGCCCCTGCCCCAAGCCCTTGAGCACACCTTGATAAAGCCCCGGCGCTAGCCGGGGCAGCTGGGGTGGTGAACCGCCTAATGCGAGCCGAACACCAAACCAATGATCACCAGAGGCCGCGGATGGCTTCAGGTTGGGCCTGCTGAACAGGGGCAGGGACAAGCATGCGCACTTGAGCCACGGGATCGGCCATCTGGTTGGCCTGGATGCAGGCCGGCAGGAACACGTACCAGGAGAGCAGAGATGTGCACTGGGCTTCACCTTGACAACGACCTTCTGCGCAGACGTTCTGAGCGCCGGTGTAGGTGTTGCAGAAATCGGCTAGGCGCATGTCGGTAGGCAGGGCCTGCATGATGCCGGCCGAGGAGATCTGGCCGTCACGGGCATCGGCCACGATCGCCGAGCGCAGAGCCTGCACCGCGAAGGTGTTCATGCTCCAGTAGGGGAAGTAGCTGGTGGTTTGGTTCTTGAGGAACTTCACACCGGCATCCGAGTAGAGGAAGCGGGAGACGCCAACGAAGTCCACGTTGTAGGACTTGTTCATGCCTTCACGCACCTCGGCAGCGGTCCAGCCGGAGCGGTTCAGGCCCCCTTCCAGGCCCCGATCGGTGACTTCACCAGACTGCAGAAATGTATTAAAGGCATCCTGGTTGGTGGACCACACGGCGCCGCCGGTGTTCCAACGAACGGGGAGATTGTTGTCGACTGCGGCGGACGCTGGCAGGGCCACCGCCGAGAGGGCCGTACCCACAAAAAGGCCGGCCAGCAAACGCTTGATCACAAGAGACGTGGAATCAGTTCTCTTCGAAAGTAGCCACGCACTGCCGCATTTCACAAAAGAAGCAAGTCAGCAGAGCACATCGACACATAAATAACTGAAGAGCCGCAACGGATTGCAGCAGCAAATTTGCGTTTTTTGACTAATCCTGCACGCCTCTTCCTGCACCTTCGCCTAAATAGGCAGTTCTAACGCCTGCAGCACCAACCCCGCACAATCCTCACCAACAGCGCCCCATCGCCAACCCCGCTGCACCGCGCTGCTGCAATCCGGCTCGGCCCCATCCCCGATATGCCGCAATCTGCCGCTGCCATGGTCGTAAAACCACAGAGCCAGTTCCGCCGCCAGGGTGCGATGGCGCCATTTAATCGCCGCTTCCTTCAGCACCCAGCTGGTGAGCACCGCTCGCCGCAGCTCCTCCCCAATCAAGTCCTGCAACTGGGCTTGTTCAGCATTTGGATAAAACCGTCTCATCAACCCCGCTGGCTGCAGCGGTCGAGCCGTGGATTCGAGGTCGACTCCGATGGGATACCTGGAGTAGCCGATCAGCAAAACAGCGCCGCTATGGCTGAGGCTGACCCAACCCCTGCCATCTGTCAGCTGGGGTGGCTGGCCAGGCGGACTATGGAGGGGCACATCGGCGTCAGCACAGCCCAACACCTCCGCCAGCTGCTGCCGGAGCAGCGCCCGGCTTTGGAAGTAGCGATGTCGCTGCGGCTCCGGCAGAGCGGCGCCCCAACTCCGTTCCCTACTGGATAGGCAACCGAGGTCACCACCCTCTAAGGAGCGCAACCAAAGCTGGGGAGCCTGACGCTGCGGCATCTCCCAGCTGCTGCTTAGGCTCATGCCAGTAATTGGTTTGATGTCCAATGCCACTGCAGATCGGCGATCCCGCCCCCGATTTCACCCTGCCAGACCAGGCGGGAACGGCGGTGAAGCTGTCCCAGTTCAAGGGCCAACGGGTGGTCATTTACTTCTATCCCAAGGACGACACCCCTGGATGTACCAAAGAGGCCTGCAATTTTCGCGACCAGTGGGGGGCATTCGAAAAGCAAGGCATCACCGTGATCGGCATCAGCAAAGACGGTGCCAGCAGCCACGCCAAATTCATCGCCAAATACGACCTCCCCTTCACCTTGCTTAGCGACGCCGAGCCCTGCCCAGTGGCCGCGGCCTATGAAAGCTACGGACTCAAGAAATTCATGGGCAAGGAATATATGGGCATGATGCGACACACCTTTGTGGTGGACGCTGAGGGAAAAATCGAAAAGAGCTACACGAAGGTGAAGGCCGAAACCATGGCCGATGACATCCTCAGCGATCTGGGCCTGGCCTGAGTTCAGCTAGGGCCTCAAGGGCCAGGTTCGGAGCCAGCTGCACCTGCATGTCGCTGGCTAGCAGCTGCAGTAGCAACGGCGCCAGCAGTGATCCATCCCCTCCCGTGAGCCACAGGCTGCAGCCTGGGCAGCTGATTTGGGCTTCGCGCCCAGCCTCAGCTACAGCTGCCGCCAGCCCCCGCAAAACTCCTGCGGCCATAGCCTCTGTTGTGAAGTGGGGCCAAAGCTTCGAGGGCAGGGCTGGAGGCGGCTCCATGGCTGGCAGGTTTGCGGTTTCAGCGCCTAGGGCCTGTAACTGCAAGGCCGCCCCCGCCAGCAACCGGCCGCCCGCAAATCGACCCTCGGCGGTAATCAGAGTGAGGCTCAAGGCTGTGCCGCTGTCCGCCACCAATACGGGAGCACCAGCAAGGCACCAAGCTCGCCAACCCCCTAAGGCACGATCCACTCCCAGCCAGTCAGGCTGCTCCAACAAGGGCACATCTTTCAATTGCAGCCGCCGCTCCGGCGGCAGGGGAGCAGCCGCCGGCACAGGGCCGACCGCAGCCCAAGCCACCAGCCCCTTGAATTCGCCCACACCCGCCTGGGCACTCCAAGTGCACAAAGCGCCCGGCTCACCCGCTGCCCAGTGCCATCGGCTGTTGCCGATCAGCAGCCAACGGCCCTCGTTCAGATGCCCTCGCCCATCAGTCCCGGCAGATGAATTCCACATTCCTGTTGAAGCCCACCAAAACGGGTCGCCCGGCCAGTGACATCTCCCAAATCAGGGGCACTGGAGTGCCAGTCGCCCACCGTGGAATAACCCTGCTCAAACAGCGGATGCTGGGGCAGCTTGTGCTCTTCCATGTAGTAGTACACATCCCGTTTGCTCCAGGAGAGCAGCGGCCGCAGCGACCAGCGCTGACGAACCACATCAAGGGGTTCCATCGCCCTGCGATGGTCGGTCTGGCTGCCGCGCACGCCACTGGCCCAACAGGTCACCTTCAGATCGGTGAGAACTTGATCGAGAGGCTCCACCTTGCGGATGCGGTGGTAGAGCTCAAGATCTCCACCTTGGTCTGTCTCCCAGAGGCGGCCGTGCAGAGCTTCCATCCGGGCCGGGCTCATGGCTGACTGGGCCACAACTAGTTGGAGCTGGAGCTGCTCAACCAGTCGCTCGGCGTATTGGTAAGTCTCCTGGGGCAGATAGCCCGTATCAACCCAAATCACGGCCACCTGCCTACCTGACTTGCCGGTGAGCTCGCTCACCATGTGCAGCAGCACTGACGCCTGGATACCAAAACTGGTCGTGAGTGCAAACCCTGCCTCGAAGGTGTCCAGGGCCCAGCGCAGGCGCTCCTGGGCCGTCAGGGGAGCCAGCAGCACCCGGGCAGCGGCCAGATCGATCGGCCGACCGGCGCCATCGGGGGGAAGGGCTGGGACTGAAACCGTCTGCATGGAGCCATCATCGCCCTTTGAGTGAGTCGCTGGTTAGGGTTCAAATGCAGGTTCCGGCGTTAGACCACCAAAGCAATGCTGAACCCTGAGGCTGGGCGATCGGAGGCTGCGGAGACCCCGCTTACAGCGCCTGTGGTGATCGTAGGCGGAGGCTTTGGTGGCCTTTACACCGCACTCGCCCTAGCAGCCCGTCGTCAACACCCTCCAATTCTGCTGATCGAACCCAACGATCGCTTCTTGTTCTTGCCCCTGCTTTATGAGCTGCTTAGTGGCGAACTCCGCAGCTGGGAAATCGCCCCCCGCTACGACAGCGTGCTGGCGGGCAAAGGAGTGGCCTGGCTACAAGACCGAGTAGTGCGAATCGACACCCGTTCGTCTCATGTCCACACGTCCAGCGGCCGGTGCCTGCCCTTCAGTCGCCTGGTGCTAGCCACTGGGGCCCAGTCAAACGACTTCGGCATCCCCGGCGTCGCTGAATACAGCCTGGGCTTTCGGACCTTGGCAGATGTGGAACGCCTGCAGAAGTTGATCCAGACCTTGAAGGAGCGGTCCAGGCCCCTGCAGCGTCTAGCCGTAGTGGGAGCGGGAGCCAGCGGGGTGGAATTGGCCTGCAAGTTGGCCGACCAATTGCAAGGCAGCACGATCGTGGACCTGATCGAGCAGGGTCCCGGACTGCTGCCCCAGGCCAAAGCCTTCAATCGAGAGCAGGCCGAGCAAGCCCTACAGCGCCGGGATGTGAGGTTAAGAACCCAAACCCGCGTCGAGGCAGTTCAGGCCGGTGGACTGACCCTGCTAGGGCCCACAGGGACTGAGCAGCTCAATGTTGATGGGGTGATCTGGACTGCCGGCCTGCGCTTTCAGGCGCCGGAATGCCAGCCGGCAATTCCCGTTGATCAGCTGGGGCGACTGAGTTGTGAGCCCAGCCTGCAGCTGATCGACCACCCCTATCTGTTTGCCTTAGGCGATATTGCCCAGCAGGAGTGCCGGCTGCCAGCCACCGCCCAGGTGGCCTTCCAGCAGGCGGAGTGCCTGGCAGGAAACCTGCTCCGTTCTCTCGCCGGAGAACCGCTGGAGCCCTTCCATTACAACGACCTTGGCGAAATGATGAGCTTGGGCCGGGGGGAGGCCAGCCTCGTTGGCGGGGGATTCACCTTGGCTGGATCAGCGGCATTTCAGATCCGCAGACTGGCATACCTAGCTCGATTACCTGGCAAATCGCACCAGTTCAAGGTGGCCGCCGGCTGGCTGGCGGACTGGCCCCGTTGACGCTGCTGGGGAGTCCAAATTTGATATGGGTAAAACGCCCATGATCAAATCAGCAATTGCTGTCCATCTGTGGTGAAACAAGCCGGCCTGGCGGGGCGCACGGCCGGCTTGCGACCCGCCCAGAAAAGACGCCTGGAACGCCTATGCCACCGGCGCCATCCCGACGACCAGGTGGCAGAGCTGCTCTGCCTGCAGCGGCTTGCCAGTGAAAGTCGCGAGCTGGAGCTACCGCTCAGCCTGGTAGTAGATAGCCGGGGCCTGTGCCGGCTGCTGTGGGTAGGTCCCCTGGAGCAATCGGGCCGGCTGCTTGAGCGCCTACCCGGATCGGAGCGCCGTCAGGGTTCCGAGCTGCGCCTGATCACCTGCTGCGGCCGAACCAAACAGCTCGAAGCCGGCCGCCAGGAAGGAATTGTTGGGCTGGATTTAGCCCCCATACTCTGGCTGCGCTTCGGCGACAGGGCTGAGGCCGGGGGCCAATGGCCAGCCCAACTGCTGGTCGCCCATCCCGACGCCGCCGAACCCTGGGCAAGCGAAGCCGCTGAAGATCTGGCTCAGCTGTGCAGCCGCGATCCCCTCAGCCTCACGCCACCAAACGAGCCCAGGGTTAGCGCCGTTGGCACCAACCAAGACGGCCCCGAACGGGTGCTGCTGCTGGCCCTCACCCCCGGTGACCGCGGCAGGGCCCAACGCCTAATCGCCGAACTAGAGGGCCTGGTGCACAGCGCCGGCGCCGTGCCGGTGGGGGTGGTGGAGCAGCGCCGCAGCCATGTAGCAGCCCAAACCCTCTGGGGTGAGGGAAAAGTAGGAGAAGCGGCCCTGGAGGCCAGGCGGCTCGGTGCAACTTTGGTGGTGACCGACCGGGAGCTCACACCGGTGCAGGCCCGCAACCTGGAGCGGCTACTGGACCTGCCGGTGAGCGATCGCAGCGAATTGATCCTCGACATCTTTGCCCAACGGGCCGCCAGCGCCGCCGGCCGCCTGCAGGTGGAACTGGCCCAACTGCGCTACAGGCTGCCCCGGCTCACGGGCCGCGGCCGCAGCTTGTCGCGGCAGGGGGGAGGTATCGGCACCCGGGGGCCAGGAGAAACCCAACTGGAAAAAGACCGCCGCGCCATCGCCCGCCGTATCGAGCGGTTGCAGCGAGAGGTGAGCCAACTGGGCGAACACCGGGCCCGGTTGCGCCAGAGCCGCCAGGGGCTGCGGCGTCTGGCCCTAGTCGGCTACACAAACGCAGGCAAAAGCTCCCTGCTCAATGCGCTTACTAGGGCAAGCGAGGCCCGCGCCGTGCTGGCCGAAAACACATTGTTTGCCACCCTCGATCCCACCACCCGGCGCCTGGAGCTGCCGGAGCCACTGCTGCTCACAGACACGGTGGGCTTCATCCGCGATTTGCCGCCGCCGCTGCTGGAAGCCTTCCGCTCAACCCTGGAGGAAACCCTTGAAGCTGAGGGGCTGTTGGTCGTGGTTGATCTAGCCGACCCGGCCTGGCCCGAGCAGTGGCACACCGTGAACACCATTCTCGATTCCCTTGGTGCGACGGCCCCAAGGCGACTGATCGCTAATCAGATAGACCGCTGTCCCGCTGGGGAGGTGGAACGAGCCCGGGTGCTAGCACCAACGGCCCTGTTCATTTCCGCCACGGCTTGCCTGGGCCTGCAGCACCTGCGCCAGGAGCTGCGCAGCTGGCCCGAGTCAGCGCCTGAGCACGAAAACACCACATGCCCGCTCTGAGTTGTGGCACGATCAACCAGAGCATTCCCCTTGCCCTTAAGCCTCCCATGGCCCTCCAACTCGGCGATACCGTTCCCGATTTCACCCAGGATTCCCAGCTGGGCCCGATCAACCTTTACGACTTCGGCGCTAATAGCTGGGTTGTGCTGTTCTCTCACCCGGCCGATTACACCCCGGTCTGCACCACCGAATTAGGTGAGGTATCCAGGCTGCGCGCCGAATGGCAGAAGCGCAATGTCAAAACCATCGCCCTGAGCGTGGATTCCGCCGAAAGCCACAACGGCTGGATCTGCGATATCAACGAAACCCAGAACACAACAGTTGATTATCCGATCCTGGCGGATGCGGACAAAAAGGTGAGCGACCTTTACGGGATGATCCATCCCAGTTCACTCAACAACCTGACCGTGCGTTCGGTGTTCATCATCGATCCCAACAAAAAACTGCGCCTACAGATCACCTACCCCGCCAGCACCGGCCGCAACTTCGACGAAATCCTGCGGGTGATCGATTCGCTTCAGCTCACCGACCACCACTCCGTGGCTACCCCGGTGAACTGGAAAGACGGCGACGATTGCGTGGTGGTGCCATCGATCTCCACCGAAGATGCCCGCGCCAAGTTTGCCAAGGGCGTCACTGAGATCAAGCCCTACCTGCGCATGACCCCCCAGCCCAACAAGTGAGCCTGGGCTGATGCGGGTGTTGGGGTTGATGAGTGGCACTAGCGCCGATGGCGTGGATGCCGTTTTGGCCAACTTCAGTGGGCCACCCCAACATCCGCGTTGGCGCATTGAAAACCACCACTTCAACCCCTACCCGGCCAAGCTCCAGCGCCAGCTGGTCGGCATCGGCCAAGGTCAGCTGGTCAACAGCGAAGCCCTGCTCGAATTGGCGGAAGCCGTAACCGAGCAGCAAGCTCTGGCAGCTCGGGCATGCGACCCCCAAGACCATGCCCAGTTAGTTGGCTGCCATGGCCAGACCCTCTGGCATCGACCACCCCAGCAGGGCAAGCGAGGAGCCAGCTGGCAAATACTGCAGGGGCAGCTGCTAGCTGAACTGCTTGCCAAGCCGGTGATATTCGATTTTCGCAGCGCCGATCTTGCCCTCGGCGGCCAAGGGGCGCCCCTTGTCCCCCCCGCGGACCAGGCCCTGCTAGGTCGCTGCGGCGGCTGGCGGGCCGTGCTGAATTTGGGCGGCATCGCCAACCTCACCTTGATTCCACCCGCTCAAGGGCCAGATAGCTCACTGCCGGTGCAGGGCTGGGACTGCGGCCCAGCTAATACTTTGCTGGATCTGGCAACCCTGCACTTCAGTGGCGGTAAGAAGGCCTATGACGCCGATGGGGCTTGGGCCCGCCAGGGCCAGATCGATGAAGCTCTTATTCAGCGCTGGCTGGCCGAGCCCTATTTCCAGAGCCCGCCGCCGAAATCCACCGGTCGGGAATTGTTTGGCCAAGCAGACCTGGAGCGCCGACTGGCCGAAATAGGGGGAAGAAACCCCGCGGATGCCCTGGCCACCTTGAGCGGCTTCAGTGCGGCGGTAGTGGCCCAGGAGCTAGAGCATGGGCCCAAGCCGATAGAGCTGCTGTTAGCTGGCGGGGGCTGCCGCAACAGCCTGCTGGTTGAACAATTGCAACGCCGCTGCCGAGGCCTGATCGTGAGGCAACTGGCGGAATTCGGCATCGGCGAGGCGGAGCGAGAAGCCTTGGCCTTCGCCCTGCTGGCCTGGTGGCACGTTCTGGAGCATCAGGGCAATTTGCCTTCGGTCACCGGAGCGAGCGGCGGCGCCGTGCTGGGCCTAAGCGCCCATCCTCAGTCCGGTCGATGCAAGCGAACCCTGCGGGGAGCTCCACGCAGGCGTTGGGGCTTCTGGCCCTGACTGGCCTCCAGTCCCTGGCGGAAAAGCTCAGCCTGAAAGCCCCCCTGGGCCTGCTCAAGCCGTTCCACGCCCTGCTGAATCAGCACCTTGGCCATGTTGCTCACCGTGCGGGACTCGACATCAGCGAGCTCTGCCAGCCGCTGGCAGAGCTCTTCGGGCAATACCACCTGAATACGAGGTGACTTCGCCTTGCCACTGGATGAGGTCTGCCGGGTGGCCACTGAGTTCTGAAGCAAAAGTGAACTGAAGCTGGAGCGGCTTGGATCACACCCCTCAGGTAGCAACCAGTGTACAGAGGTACACAAGGGTAGTATCCAAGACTATGCTGAAGGCAACCATCCCCTCGGAGGTGCACACCGTGCCCCGTTCCTCCACCCCTCGCGCCTCAACCACCCCCTCAGCAGCCCAAGGCCGCAAACGCCGGACCGCAGAACGCAGCGACGTACTTGTCTCCGCTGTGATCAGCACCTACCTGCTCACTCACCTGCATCACGTGCTGCAAAGGGCCGAATACGGAGCCCAGCAGGAGGGCCGTGGCGCCTTGGCGGCTAACTACGCCGAGCTGCGCAAGGTGCTCTGCTTAGACGCCCGCAGCATGGAAGATGCATCCGCCTGTGGCACACCCGAGCAAGATGAAAGTCTGCAAGCCGCCTGACTAGCTCTATTTTAGGGGTTAGCAAGTAGCTGTCTGCAATGACCGCCAGCAATGTCGCCGAGCTCTACGGCCGAATCAGCGCCGACCACTCCCTAACTCAGGCGCTATTCCGCCAGGCCCTTCAGGACCCCAACGGAGCCATTGGCCGAATTATGGAATTGGGCCAGCAGTTCAATTTGCCGGTTACTTCCCAAGAGATCCGCTCCTACGTTGCCAGCCTTGATGACAGCGTCAGCAAGCAGTGGCTGGTGAAGGCCCGGGGAGGGCTCTGAGTTGGTGCGGCGCTGTTGACGCTGATCGCGGTCCCCACCCGCCCAGCTGAAAAACAGCCAGTAACTCACGATCGCCAGACCAGCCGCGACCACCAGGGCCGCCACCTGCTCAAGGCGTTTGATCATGGCCACTACACAGGCAGATCATTCGAGTCTGCACCACATGAATGCTCCGCCGGCCCCCAGGCAGATAGGCCGCCAGGGATGATGGAGGTGGTCCCGAGACCCTTCTACGTGCTCCGCCTCGAACGCATCGGCAAGATCTATCCCACCGGCGAGGTGCTGCGCGATGTCACCTGGGAGGTGAAACCTGGAGACCGCATTGGCCTAGTGGGCGTCAACGGTGCCGGTAAGTCAACCCAGATGAAAATTATTGCCGGGCTGGAAGAGCCCAGCAGTGGTCTTGTGGTGAAACAGGGCGAGCCCCGAATTGCCTATCTGCAACAGGAATTCGACGTCGATCCAGCCCGAACGGTGCGCGAGGAACTGTTCCAGGCCTTCGGCGAAGCCGCCGAGGTGCTGATACGCCAGCACCAGGTTGAGCACGAGATGGCCAGCGAGCAGGCCGCCAGCGACCCGAAGCATCTCGACGAGCTAATTCATGAGCTGGGCAGGCTGCATAGTCGCTTCGAGGCGTTGCACGGCTACGAGCTCGACGCCCGCATCGACAAACTGCTGCCCAATATTGGCTTCAGCCCCGAAGGCGCCGAACAGCTAGTGGGGGACTACTCCGGCGGCTGGCAGATGCGCATCGCCCTCGGCAAAATCCTCCTCCAGGAACCCGATCTGTTGCTGCTCGACGAGCCCACCAACCATCTAGACGTGGAAACGATCCAGTGGCTTGAGGGCTACCTGCTCGAGCAGACAGCAGCTCAAGTGGTGATCAGCCACGACCGCACTTTCCTGGATCGGGTCTGCAACCAGATAGTCGAGACCGAACGGGGGGTATCGCGCACCTACCTGGGCAACTACAGCCAGCACTTGGAGCAGAAAGCCCTGGAGCGCGAAGCCACCCAGGCCGCCTTTGACAGGCAACAGAAGGAGCTGGGAGCCCAGCAGGCCTACATCGACCGCTTCCGGGCCAGCGCAACCCGCTCCACCCAGGCCAAAAGCCGGGAGAAACTGCTGGAGAAGGTTGAGCGGGTCGAAGCTCCACTCGAAGGCATTGGCGGGCCGCGCTTCCGCTTCCCAGAAGCACCACGTTCTGGGCGCTTAGTGGCAGATATTCAAAACCTGACCCACAGCTACGGCGAGCAGATCCTGTTTTTGGGCGCTGAACTGGAGGTGGAGCGGGGTGACCGCATCGCCTTTGTCGGGCCCAACGGCGCTGGCAAGTCGACCCTGTTGCGGCTGATCATGGGCAACGAACAGCCGGAAGATGGCTGCGCCCGCCTCGGTGAGCACAACGTGGTGGCTGGCTACTTCGAGCAGAACCAAGCCGAGGCCCTAGACCTGTCCAAAACCGTGATAGACACGATCTTCGAGGTTGTGCCCGACTGGACCCAAACCCAGGTGCGCTCCCTGCTGGGCAGTTTCTGCTTCAGCAACGAAAGCGTATTCAAGGAGGCCGGAAAGCTCTCTGGAGGGGAGAAGGCCAGGCTGGCCCTGGCTCTGATGCTGCTAAGTCCCTGCAATCTGCTTGTACTCGATGAGCCCACCAACCACCTCGACATTCCAGCCAAGCAGATGCTGGAAGACGCGCTGATCGCCTACGAGGGTGCGGCCCTCCTGGTGAGCCATGACCGCTATTTCATTTCACGTGTGGCCAACCGGATCGTGGAGATACGCGATGGCCAGTTGGTGCTTTACCGCGGCGATTATTCCTACTACCTCACCAAGAAGGATGAGGAAGCCAGCCTGGCCAGCCAGGCTGAAGAAGCCGAGCGCAAGGCGACTAAACAGGCCGCCAATAAAGCCAAGCAAGCAGCACGTAAATCGCAAGCCAAAACCAGCTGACCCCACCCTGCTCCAGCGGCCCTTCCCAGCTTCTACACAGAACTTCACCGCGGCTTAGGCAGGAAGACTCATTTCCCTGGACCCTTCGGTTTGGTGTGCATAAGCTGACAGGTAGCCGCAACCACAGGAGATCATGAATAGCGCACACATGGGCCTCGACACCCAGGGCACTAGCTACCAAAGCGCAGGCCACCAGGAAAGCATCGGCACAAACGACCCACTTGAGGTTTACTTTGAATGTATCACCACTTGCTCCCTGGATGACGGCGCCTGCGTGACGCGCTGCGTGGAGCAGCTGCGAGAGCAGCCCTGATCCATCGCCTCGGCCAGGCCTTCCCCGCAGAACAGCGAATCCGCATAAGGAAGTCGCCATGTTGCAACCGCTACGCACGCGAATGAAACACTTTGTAGCTTTAGCGGATCCAACAGTTCACTGCGGGGTTTGCCATGTCAGAACCACTTGCCCTAAGTCTCGGTCAACAGTTTGAGCTGGAACGCATGAGTCGGGCCATCGAGGCCACCGCCGACCCCAAGACCTTGCAAGGGATTGCCAAGCAATTGCTGCAGGCCTGGCACAGCCAGAAGGCAGCCACCCAATGGGTGATGCGCCAGCAGCTCGGCTCTCCAGCTAATCCCCCCCTTGAGCAGGGCGGTCCTTGGGGGCAGGAGGCCGCCTAGCGTAGTGGGGCCATTTGGACCGGAACAACCGTCAACTGCATCAAATTTCCCGACCGACTGATCCGAAGCAGCAGGCTGCCCCCAACCCCTGCCCGCTCAACCGCTGTTACTAGCTGCGAGGGGCTTGAAATCGGCTGATCGCCCACAGCAACAATCACATCCCCCTTTTGCAAGCCTGCGCGGGCCGATGGCCCTGAAGTCTGCACAGACATCACCCGAACCCCTTGACTCAGGCCGGTTCCATCCCCAGGACGCACCCCATCAAGACTTACTCCAATCATCGGGTGACTGACTCGACCGGTAGTGATTAGTTGTTTTGCAATGTCTCGAGCCCGGTTAATGGGGATGGCAAAACCCAAGCCAGCACCAGGACCAGTTCTCACTAATGTGTTTATACCTATAATCTCTCCATCCGCATTCAGCAGCGGACCGCCTGAATTACCTGGGTTGATGGCTGCATCGGTCTGGATCAGATCCAATCGCCTGTCCGTAATGCCCAGCTTGCTGGCATTACGATTGAGATTGCTGATGATGCCCATAGTCACGGTGTTGTCCAAACCATATGGGTTGCCGACGGCAATTGCCCACTCGCCCACCTGAAGGCTGTCGGAGTTGCCCAGCGGCGCTACTGGCCAAGGGCCACCGCCAGCCAACCTCACAACCGCCAGATCCGTGAGGCGATCGAGACCGACCACCGTGCCCTCAACTCGACGACCTCCCTGCAGTCCAACCGTCACCCGGTCTGTTTTCTCCACTACGTGAGCATTGGTAAGGATCAGGCCATCTACTTGGAAAATGAAGCCGCTTCCCTGCCCACGCTCCGTGCGCTGAGAGGGCTGCTGCTGCAGCTGGGGCATGCCAAAAAATTGGCGAAACATGGGGTCGTTGAGCAGGCCCCTGGGCAAGCCTCCCGAAGAACCGCTTGATGTAGCCACTGTCCGTTCCGTGTCGATGGTGACCACTGCGGGCCCAGCTCGGCGAACAGCGGCAGCCACAAACGACTGGCGATTCAAGCTGGCAGAAACTGCGCTCTGGGCACGGACGGCAGCAGCTGACCAGGGAGCCGGGGGTGTCATCAGACCCAGCACCACTAGCCCAGAACCCAGCCAGGGCAAGGCGCGCAATCCAGCCATTACTACAACCAGCAACTTAATAAAACCGTAGGCAGCCAGGCTCAAGACGCCTAGAGCGTGATTTCCCTCCTGCTTCCCATGCCACAGGCACCCAATACTAGCCCTAAGGTTGGTTAACATATCTTTCAATCCATGGACACCGGGCGGCTCCTAATTGCCTTTCTCGCCTTCGGCGCCGCGTTCAGCACCCTTTGGGCCTGGATGGTTGCTAATAGCAGCGATGCCACAGGCTCCGATCCCCAGGCGGCTCGGATCAGGCAATGATGGATCTGCTTCCCATATTCCACGATCTGAGGCCTGATATTCGGCCATGAACAACTTGCTTTCCCAGCTTTTCCCCCTGATTTACGGAGCCTGCTTCGTAGCCCTGCTCTGGCAAGCCTTCAAAGTGATGGGCCAGGGTTTCCGGGCTATTCCCCGTCCTGGTGATATGGATGCATTGAGCACCGCAGTCCCCCAGGGCCCCCAGGTGAGGTCAAACAACGACCGCACCGGGCGACTTACTATCCACCCCGAGCTGCTTGATTCTCAAGGTCAGATCACCCAAGAAGACCTGATGACCGTCCGTTTCAGCGGTGACAACGAACAACCCGTTTACCCAGGAGACCTCAGCTGAATAGGCTCTCCGTTGAGCTCGTGTTTTAGCGGAGACAAACAGTGGATCAACGGACCCGAATCGTGGCTGCAGTGCTGACCAATCTGAAACTGCCGCCTCGCTTTCGCCTCAAGCTGATCAAAGACAATCCGATTCGGCTTGAGCTCAGCATCACACCCGCCTACGGCAAAGATCCAATTCTGGTGGGGCTAGTGGAATCCCAGGACCTGGTCGCCCGCCGTGATCGTGAGGGGCGCATCCCCCGTGATTTGCAAGGCACCTGGGACTGGACCGTTCGCCACGGCAAAGTCAGCACCGGTGGTTGGAATCCATATTTGAAAGAGGCCTTGCAGACGATGTTTGAAACCGGTCTGCCGGCGATCGTCTACGAGGAACTCACCGGCGAGGCCTACCACCCGGTAGATGGCGTTCGCCACGTGCGTTGATCCCACTACGCCCTTCCACCTGCCGATGGCACCCCTGCTAGAGCCCCGCCGCTAACGCCCCCTGCCCAAGCCCCCACTGCCGATTGACGGCCTGCTTGGGCCGCTGTTGCAAGCATGCACTCCTGGCGCCACGGTGCTGCTCCAGGCACCTCCTGGAGCTGGCAAAACCACTCGGGTGCCATTGGCCCTGCTTGCTGGACTTAATTCAAACTCGGGCGGGGCCGGCACTAAAGCCGGCCGGATCTGGATGCTTGAGCCGCGCCGCCTGGCCGCCAAAGCTGCAGCCCAACGGCTGGCGGCTGATCTTGGTGAGCCCCTCGGCCAGCAAGTTGGATACAGCGTGCGGCTCGAGTCCTGCACCTCTGCTGCCACACAACTGGAGGTGCTGACAGACGGATTATTTTTGCGGCGCCTGCAGGCCAACCCCTCCCTTGATGGGGTGGACTGCCTGATCTTCGACGAATTCCACGAACGGGGCGCCGATACCGATCTATCACTGGCCCTGGTGCGCCAAGCCCGAGAGTTGCTGCGGCCGGAGCTGTGCCTGGTTGTGATGTCAGCCACCCTGAACCTGGCTCCATTGGCTGAGCAACTGCCAGGGGCCACCGTGCTGAACAGCGAAGGGCGTTGCCATCCGGTGACAATCAGCCACCAGCCACCGCGGCCAAGCGAACGGCTTGGGCAACAGGTTGTGCGCGCCCTTGAGCAGCACTGGCTAGAGCAGCGCGGCGACGGTGAAACTGTGCTGGTGTTCCTGCCCGGAATGAGGGAGATACAGGACTGCCACCGAATGATTGCCGCCACGAGCTGGGGAAATCCCAGCCATGGGGGCGTGGAGTGTGTTCCCCTGCACGGCAACCTGCCACTGGAGGCCCAGTGCCGCGCCATCGGCCCTGCCAGCGGCGCCGCCGGCAAGGTGGTGTTGGCCACTTCCATAGCTGAGAGTTCTCTCACTTTGGCCGGGGTAACCCTTGTGCTCGACAGCGGTCTTAGCCGCCGCAGCCGCTTCGATCCAGGCAGTGGACTGGACGGCCTGGTCACCGTGCCCGCCAGCCAGGCCAGTGCCGAGCAACGGGCTGGCAGGGCTGGTCGCCTAGAGCCAGGCCGCTGCCTGCGCCTCTGGTCGCCCGCTGAACAGCAGCGCCGTCCCGCTTTCGATCCACCGGAATTGCTGGAGGTGGATCCCCTGCCGCTGGCTCTTCAACTGGCCCAATGGGGCGATCCCCTTGGCGCCGACCTCCATTGGATCGACCCACCGCCACCAGCCCCCCTGCAGGAGGCCCGTCAACACCTCGATCAACTCGGGGCTCTAGCCGCCAGCGGGCGGCTGAACGGCCACGGGCAGCGCTTAGCCCAACTGGGGGTGCATCCGCGACTCGCCCAGCTGCTGCTGCTGGGCGAGCAGCTAGGCCAGCTGGATCTGGCCTGCGCTCTGGCGGTGCTGTTGAGCGAGCGCGATCCCCTGGACCGTAAGGAGGCCGGGAGTGACCTACTACGGCGCCTTGACTGGCTAGGACAAAACCGCCCTGGCGACGGCCCGCAGCGCCGGCTGAAGCAGCTGCAGGCCCAGCTGCACCGCCAGGTCAGGCAGCTGGGCGGTCAGAGCTCCAGTCCTACGGCCGCGATGCCGATTAGCCGATCAGCAAATCTGGCGGAGGCCGCAGCCGCCTTAGTGGCCGCCGCCTATCCCGAGCGTCTGGCCCTGGTCAGACCAGGCCGACCTGGCCGTTTTTTACTCAGTGGCGGCCGTGGCGCAATGCTTCATGCAGAAGACCCTCTGGTGGCCTGCTCTGCGCTGGCCGTTGCCCAGCTAGATGGACAAGGCCAAGACGCCCGCATCCAGTTAGCTGTGCCCATTGATATTGGGCAACTGCGGCAGCTTGCGGAGCAGCCCGGCGGGCAGGGATTTGCCACGGTGGAAGCGCGCTGGGATGGGGAAAGTCAGCGGGTGTGCTGCGAACGCTCGCTGCGGCTGGGTGCACTTGTGCTGGAGCGACGCAGCTGGAGCGACGCCGAACCAGTCTTGATACGCAGAGCCCTGCTAGATGGCTTGCGGCAGCTGGGTCTGGAGTCCCTGCCATGGGATCGAGCTAGCCGCCAACTCCAGCAACGCCTCAGCCTGGCTTACCAGCACCTAGGAGAGCCTTGGCCCAACTGCAGCCCCGAGCAGTTGCTAGAGCAGCTGGATGATTGGCTTGGTCCCCACCTCAGCGGCCTACGCAGCCGCGACGACCTGCAGGGCCTTCCCCTAAGCGAAGCCCTCTGGGGGGAAGCCCCCTGGGATCTGCGTCCCAAACTCGATCGCTTGCTGCCAGTGGCTCTGCCAGTGCCCTCTGGCCGCCAAGTAAGCCTCGATTACAGCAGCGGCCAACCTGTGCTGGCGGTGAAGCTGCAGGAGCTATTCGGCACCCGCACCAACCCGACGGTTATGGATGGCCAGCTGGCCGTGACCATACACCTACTCACGCCGGCCGGGCGACCGGCAGCAATCACCCAGGATTTGGTTGGCTTCTGGGAGAGCAGCTATGCGGCGGTGCGCAAGGAGCTGCGCGGTCGCTATCCCCGTCACCCCTGGCCGGAAGAACCGCGACAGGCCCAAGCAACCGCACTTACCAAAGCTCGACTGAAACAGGGCCTTCGCCGTAATTGAGAGAAATCAATCCTTCCTGTGACTGTCTGCTCCAAACTGGATTTTTCTGGCAAAGCGCCCTTGGCTCGCTTTTACGTCAATAACCGCCGTGATGGCTCAAGGCTGCTAAGCAGCGCTCTGGCGATCTTCGCTGCAGGACTGATGCGCGTCGACCATCCCATTGGGCGATCGGTAGCTCTGTTAGCCGGCCTAGTGAGCATCTACTGGTGGTTCTGCTACCGGCAGATCAAGCCGTGACAGCAGTAGGCGAATTTTCAGGGATACCGCGCTACGGCGTGGCAGAACTGAATGGCGCGGTTGCATCGCTGCTGGAGCGGGGCTTTGCGCCCCGGTTTTTGCTTGATGCCACTGTGAGCAGACCCCAGCTCAAAAAGGGCCATCTCTGGATGACGCTGGTCGACGACCAGGCATCAATCTCCGCGGTGGTTTGGGCCTCTCAGCTGACAAAGCTCAGCTTCATTCCCGAAGACGGGGATGGCGTGGTGGTGGTCGGCAAGCTCAACTTCTGGAGCAACCGGGCAAGCCTCTGCGTTCAAGCACTCGACATCAGGCCTAGCTTAAGTTCGGTGCTGCGTCAGTTCGAGCAGGTAAGGGACCGGCTGGCCCTCGAAGGGCTGCTGGATCCACTCCGCAAGCGGCCCCTGCCCCCCTATCCACGTCGTATCGCCCTACTAACGAGCTGTCCGAGTTCAGCCCTAGCCGACATGCTGCGCACCAGCGCCGAGCGCTGGCCTGCGGCGGCCGTACTCGTAGTGCCCATACCAGTGCAAGGTCTTGTACAAGCAGCCATCTGCCGCGCCTTAGAGGTAGTGAGCAAGCAGGTGGAGCGGCTGGGAATCGATGCGATCGTGATTGGCCGAGGCGGCGGAAGCCGTGAAGACCTGGCGGTGTTTGACAACGAAGAGCTGGCACGCTGTCTGGCCGCCTGTCCTGTGCCAGTCGTCAGCGGCATTGGCCATGAAGACGACACCACAGTTGCTGATTTAGTAGCCGACTACAGGGCCGCAACCCCCACGGCCGCCTTAGTGGCCCTCCTGCCAGATCGCCGCATAGCGCTGCAGGCTCTGCAGCAGCAAGGGGTGCATCTGCAGCAGCTCATACATCTAAGGCTGCAGGGGGAACGTCAGCAATTAGTCCGAGATCGGCAGCGACTTGCAGCCTGCCATCCCACCAGCCTGGTGAAGTGTCGTCGCCAGGAGTTAGTACACGCTCAGCAGCTGCTGCGAGCCCTTTCCCCAGCACATCAACTGGAAAGAGGTTTCTGCCTGCTGCGTAATGGCGATGGCGTCTTACTGCGTTCCGTGCGGCAAGTCGAACAAGGCCTCGCCGTGGTCGCCCAGCTCAGCGACGGCCAGGTCAGCGCCATGGTGCGCGAGATTAGTCCCCAAGCCCCTGCGGCTACGCCCTAAACCATGCCAAAGGCAAAAGCAACAAGCAAAACAAGCGGAAGCGCCACCGACAAAGATATTGGTGTCGATCTCTCGTACAACGAAGCCCATACCGCCCTGCAGCTGACCTTGGCAGCCCTGCAGGCCACTGACTTGGATGTTGAGGCGATGACCGGGCTCTATCGGCAAGCTCGCGCCTACATGGAGCGCTGCGAAACCGTTCTCGATAACGTTGAACAGGAAGTAATGCTGTGGCAAGAAGGCGAAACCGACTTACATCCGTTTACCGATCTCCCATAACCAAATTCAAACCATGGCTCCTGAATCCAACAACAGTTCAACTACACCCGCCATCAAGGCAGCTTCGACGCTGAAGTGGCTCTATCTGGCCTTAGCGATCAGCGGAGCAGTGCTCCCCTGGCTGGCAAACATTGAATTCATTCAGGAATACGGAGCAAGTTTCAACCTAGGCTTATTTGTGCGCCTAGCAAACGCAAACCCAGCCGCCATTTCACTATCCAGAGATCTAGCAATAGGAGCAACTGCGGTAGTAATTTGGATCGTGCAAGAAAGCAGGCGGCTACAAATGCGCGGGCTACCATGGGTATTACTTAGCTGCGTGACACTGGCCTTCGCTTTTGGAGCTCCATTCTTTTTGTATCTGCGGGAGCGACGTCTAGAGGAGCTAGCACGAAGCTAAGCTGGGCCTTGCTTCAACCCTGAGAATCAACGACCACCAATCACGAGGAAGGGTCTTTACCGTCAACAACTTGTACGTCAATTGTGACGTTACTAACGTCGAACTGTTCGCTTGCTTCATTACCTATGGGTGAAGCAGCGTAGGGGCTGCCACAAGCCGGGCAGTATTCCTGCTGCATAGAGGTGAAACCGCAGGATTCGCAGGTACGCAGCCGCCGTTGAACAACCTGCCATGCCACAAAGCCCGCCGCACCCAAGAACAAGGGCAACAGCACCAGGAGCAGGGTGATTCCCCCAAGAAGATCGAGCACAAAGCGCCCTACCGGCCCGGGAGCCAGCAGCAGCAAGCTCGCTAATAGAAACCAAATCCAAGTGCGCGAACGCGGCATTAGCTGAATTCAAATAGTGCAGGATGCTTCCACCCTGAGGCGCTGGCGCCGATCAAGGACGACGCATAGGCATTGACCGTAGTACAGGATGACACCAACCAACCAGACCCAAAGGCTCAAGAGCAGCACGCCGCCCACCAATCCATAGGCCTGAAAGCGGAGGCCCAGCGTCAGCAGAATTCGGCCAAGCACCAAATTGAGGATTGTGAGCGATGAACCAATTAATAGTGCTCCAGGGAATAGTGGTTGCCACGCAACACGTCGCGAGGGCAACATCCATAACAACAGCATGGATAGCGCGATAGCGATTAACAACGAAATCAGCAGGTCGAGCAGTGTAGACACCGGTCGCTGCAGTGCCTCTGCGGTAGGCCAAATCTCTAAGGCACGAATCCACAAACCAGCCGAACCCAAAAGGCGCATATTGGTAAAAGCCTGATCTATCACGATAAGAAGCCCAAATAATGAAACCAGCCCAAATGCCTTAACACGCAAACGCACATAACGCACCACTAAAAGATTCCACGGCAATGCCTCACAATCAGCCGGTCGGTTCCACCAGAGACGATCAGCGCCACGCTGCAGGGTGAGGTAAGCATTGCTGGCCGTCAAAATCAAAAAGACAGCACCAAGGATTCCAGCCCCGAATCCCTGCCTTAAAAAAGCAGACAAAGTCGTAGCAAAAATAGGAATCGCTGAATCGGGCAAGATAT
>ERZ888423.1477-NODE-1477-length-20137-cov-14.237974_pt1 | contig 20137 bp, 7 predicted proteins | sample MGYA00520523_ERZ888423 | MGnify/ENA primary metagenome ERZ888423 (study PRJEB32303, sample SAMEA104408611) | aquatic metagenome | biome: Brackish water; feature: Pelagic; material: water | place: Baltic Sea | collected 2014-06-08T10:24:00 | depth 30,27 m ...
CTGTTCTAGAAAACACTGACACTAAATTGGTCTTGGCATTCCCTGCAGGACTAACGCCTGGCAATAACGTTGATCTTGTAATCAACTCTTCTTCTGGAACACTCATTCACCAAGATGCATTTGACATTCCTGCTGACACTTGTGCTGCCGTATTGTCCAAGGGTCGTTGGACGCAATTGCAGTCTGATGGCAAAACAGTAAAGATCTATGCCAAAGACCCAATCGGAGACGGCAAGATCCAGTTCTTTGTCGATGGCAAAGAGATTGCTTGGGTAAATGCAATTGACGAAGCTGATCCAAAGTTGTCATTCGCATCGAGCTACCCATACCTAGTTCGCTCAGTAGCTCTCCACGAAGGCAAGAACCGCTTCGAGATCAAACTCGATGGTGTTCGTGTTTGGCGAGCTACCTATGTTCCTAAGGTCTAGCAATCAAGGAGTTATAGCAAACAACACTCCAGGCCTCAGGGCCTGGGGTGTTGTTTCATCTGTCACTGGCAAGGTTTAGGTTCTCCTGAATTATTGGGAAGGGGCAGCCAGCTGTTCCAAAACCAGGACCTCATCTCGACAAGGTTCCTTTACGACTCCCCGTTTTAGAGCGAACTCCTTATTGGTTTTCAATTCATTGAGCTAGGTTCGGTAATGTGAAACTTATGAATCGGAATCGAGTCTCGTGACTAAAAGTAAGTCTGCTAGAGCCGGGGCGTTTATAGCGACATTGGTCCTGATGCTCTCGTTAGGCCTTCCCGCCCACGCTATGCAAATTTTTGTAAAGACCGCTGAGGGCAAGACCATCACGCTTGAGGTTGAACCAAGCGATTCAGTTGAGAATGTGAAGGCCAAGATTCAGGACAAGGAGGGTATTCCCCCCGACCAGCAAAGTCTCATCTTTGCAGGCAAGGCCCTCGAGGACGGCAGAACTCTGTCGGATTACAACATTCAAAAAGAATCGACGCTTCACCTTGTGCTAAAGATATCCCCAGCCCCTTACACCGGACCACTGCTTCAAGACTTCTCATCAAGAACCCTGGATGTCTGCACGCCTAAGTCAATTACCATCACCGGCATCAGGCTCTTGGGTGCAACAGCTTCGGTTCAGGGCAAGAGTGTCACTGTTCTAGAAAACACTGACACTAAATTGGTCTTGGCATTCCCTGCAGGACTAACACCAGGCAATAACGTTGATCTAGTAATCAACTCTTCTTCTGGAACCCTCACCCACCAAGACGCCTTTGATATTCCTGCTGACACTTGCGCCGCTGAGGCATCTAAACGTCGTTGGACTCAACTTCAGCCTGATGGCAAGACAGTGAAAATGTATGCCAAAGACCCAATTGGTGACGGCAAGATTCAGTTCTTTGTCGATGGCAAAGAGATTGCTTGGGTCAATGCAGTTGATGCAACAGACCCCAAGCTCTTTGCAGCCGCTTCTGGTTACCCATACCTAGTTAGGTCTGTAGAGCTAAAGCCCGGCAAGAACCGCTTCGAGATCAAACTCGATGGTGTTCGCGTCTGGCGAGCTACCTATGTACCCAAGGGCTAGGACCTATAAACAAGCTCAAGTAATGAAACCCCTGCTTCGGCAGGGGTTTCTGCACTTAAGTTAGGAAAGTGGCTCTCTTGTTACCCGCCGTTTAGTGGACTTGCTGGCTCTTGCCTAAAAAGGTCTGAGGGGTAGTCTTTAATGAGCGGTCTAAGGGGAAATATGTCTAAGCGCTTTATGTGGGTTTCTTTAGTTTCTATTCTTGGTGTGCTGTTACCAGCAGGACCGGCATTGGCTAGCAGTGAAGCATCCATTGGCGGCAATGAGATAGTTCCCTCGCAGGCAATCATTCGAGTAGATGCTGAGGTTGCAAACCCAGCCGAAGCACTCGATGAACTGGGTTATCGGGTAATCAATGAACTGGGTCCAAGTGACCAAAACACTTTTGTTGTTTCACTGGATCCCTTTGCTTCAACCTCTAGCCAGATAAACCGCTTGGCAGCGAATGCTGACCTGGCTTATGCAGAGCCAAACTATATCGTGCGAGTTGCTGAAACCTCTAATGATGGGCTTTTTACTGATGGCAGCATGTGGGGGATGGCTGGGGCTTCAACAACGCCTCCAAACCAGTTCGGCAGCAACGCTGCTGCCGCCTGGGGTGCCGGTTACACCGGCAGCCAGAATGTTTATGTTGCGGTGTTGGATTCCGGGATTGATTTCGAGCACCCAGATCTTGCGGCCAATGTTTGGGTGAACACTGGGGAGACTGCCGGTAATGGCATCGATGATGATGGCAATGGTTTTGTTGATGATGTTCATGGCTATGACTTTGTGAATAACGACGCCAGTGTCTTTGATATAGATGAGCACTTTCACGGTACTCACGTGGCGGGAACCATTGGTGCCGTTGGTGGCAATGGCGCTGGCGTTGCTGGTGTTGCTTGGAACGTGAAGCTGATCTCGGCAAAGATGATTCAGGACACTGGGACAGCAAACATTGCAGACGCTATTGACGCTATCGACTATGTGACGATGCTTCGAACCAAAAAAGGCTTGGACATCATTGCCATGAATGCTTCTTGGGGTGGTGAGGGTTACTCCAGCGCACTTGAGGAAGCGATCCAGCGCGGTGGTGATGCCGGCATCGTGTTTGTTGCAGCTGCTGGTAATGGGGACGATGCCGGCACCGGCAGGAACCTAGATTCTGCTAGTTCCTACCCAGCCGAAATGGATTGCACAACTGATGCTAGAGACTGGGACTGCATAGTTTCTGTTGCCGCCATAACTAACTCGGGTGCTATTGCTGGCTTCTCTGATTACAGCGCTACCGGGGTTGATATTGGAGCACCTGGTGTTGACATCATTTCCACCTACACGGTTCCAGGCGCAACTCCGAGTAGAGAGTATCGATACCTGAGTGGAACCTCTATGGCCGCTCCACACGTGACCGGTGCGCTCGCTCTTTGTGTTTCAAGCTACCGAGGAACCTCTGCCAAGTTGGCAGTTGAAAAACTTTATTCAACATCTGTGGCAACAGCATCATTGTCTGGAAAGGTTGCCACCGATGGCAGGCTTGATGCTGGTGCTTTGGTTTCTAGTTGCGTGGCTGACAATGCCGCCTTTAGCGGCAACCACAGCGATGTTTACGCTTCTGCCATCTACACCAATCAGATCAGATTGGACTGGACCGATTCTGTAATTGGTGATTACGAGCAGGAGATTCAGGTTGCTTCTGGGCCTACTGGTTGCAGTGGGACATTTAGTCACTTTGCGTTCATTGGACCTGGAATTACCAGCTACCCGATAACTGGTCTGACTGAGTCTGAGTTTTACTGCTTCAAGATTCGTTCAAATAACGCTCTTAGTGTCAACACCTTTGTGAAGTCGAATGTGTCGATCACCTGGACATCTAACCTGCCATTTGTCTATGGCAAGGTCTATCTGGATGACGGCGTGACCACGGTTGCCAATGCGCCGGTGAAGTGGGTGGCTGCTGGGCAGTACCTGTCTATCAGCACCTCCGGTGCTGTTGTGAGGACTGACGCCGCAGGTAATTACGTGCTGCAGGTTTCAAATGGCACCGCAGGGGTGCTGTCGGTGAACATGCCAATTTCTTCATCCAAGCAGAGCCTCATGACCTCACCACCAATTCCTTGGGGGCTCGTCGCAAGTGGTGGCCTGACGGTAGAGGCAGACACTGTTGTTGACATCACGTTGCCAGAACAAGATCTGGTGACCTTCTTCGTAACTGATGGCGGCTCTCCGGCTCAGGGAGTGAAGCTCGGTTGGGAGGGGTTGGCTAAGTTCTGCTCGGTTGGAACCTACCTTGCGTTTGCCGGAGCAACTGACTCAACCTGTAAGGCTTGGCCATTTGGAACAAGTAGTTCTTCAGTTCTGACTGATGCTTATGGGAAAGCAACTCTTGCCTTCCCTGCGGGAAGCTATTTCTCGGAGAGCAACCGCAGCTATTCAATGAGCGCCGCGGATCTGAGCAACCCTGGCAAAGTTGCATCGCTGTTGTTTACGCCAAATGGCGATGAGCTGGTTGCAATGCCGCTTCCTGCTCTGACTACAATTTCTGGCGCAGTTGTGCTTGATGATGGAGCCACAACGGTTGCAGGTGCAACTGTTCACTGGTTGGCCAAAGGTCAGTACGAGTCCACCAGTCATGCATTCACGGTCAACACCACAACTGATGGCTCTGGCAATTACTCGTTACCGGTTTCAGATGGCGTAGAGGGAAAGCTTTACGTTTCAACCTCTAGGGCTGCCAGCGCAGCGGCTGAAACTACTCCGAGGTTGCCATGGGGTCTAACTGCCGGTGGTTACCTAACAGCGAGTGGTGCAACCACAACAAATATTGTGATGCCAAAGCAAAACATCGCGAACCTGAACGTGACTGAATACGAGAGTGCCGATGTGGTCTCTGGGGCCAAGCTGCAGTACTCAGGTTTGGCTGAGTGGTGCTCTGCCGGCAGCTACACGGCCTTTGTAGGGGCAACCTCATCTAGCTGCATGTCTTGGCCAACCGGGTTCCCTAACTCGCAGGTGCTAACTAACGTCTCCGGTGATGTCAGCATCGCGCTGCTTGATCAGGACTACTTCTCTGCTTCTCGTAACACCACTTTCTCGGTGACTGACCCAACTAGAGCCTCTCGGGTTTCACAGGTTGCGCTTAGTCTCTCGTCAGACACCAGTGTTGCTGTTGAGATGCCAGGACCTGTCACAATCTCTGGAACTGTGTTCTTGGCCGATGGTGTGACACCGGTTGCGGGCGCTCCTGTGAAGTGGGTGGCCGATGGTCAATATTCTTCGTCTGGTTATGCATCAGCATCGGCAACCACCGATGCTGATGGCAACTACTCGTTGCTAGTTTCCAAGGGAACCCCGGGCGAGCTTTATGTTGAGACAACTAGGTCGGCTGCAACCGGAACCATCACCTCACCGCAGTTGCCGTGGGGTCTGCACGCAGGTGGCAGTCTGACTGCCGACGAAAACTTCTCGGTGAACCTGACGATGCCAGAGCAAAACCTTGTGACAATTACCGCCAGAGAAATGGCCAGCTCTGGCTCTGGAGAGGTAATCCCCAACGCTCAGATTAAGTACCAGGGGCTTGCTAGGTACTGTGATGCCGGCAGCTATACAGCCTTCCCTGGGGCAACGGCATCTAGCTGCCAATTTTGGCCAGCAGGCTTTTCAAGCTCGAGCCCAAAGACCAGTGCCAGTGGTGTTGCGGCAATTCCAGTTTTAGATGGTCAATATTTCTCATCAAACAGCTACATCTTCTCGGTTGTCCACCCGATGGATGTTGCAAGAATTAAGACAACGACCGTCACTCCAACCCAGGACATGGCAGTTGCAATTGAAATGCCGGGAACACCATCACAGCCAGAGCAGCCTTCGGCTGTTGCCGGTGATGGAACCGTCACTCTTACTTGGACTGAGCCTTGGAATGGTGGAGCGTTTATTGATTACTACCAAATTTGGGTCGGTCTGGATCCTGATGGTCCATTTGAACTAGTGACCAATGGTGATTGCGCAGGCGATGTTAATCCGGCTTTGCGCACTTGCACAGTCGAGGGACTAACCCCAGGTGTTACCTACTACTTTGCGATCATTGCCAAGAACGTCGTTGGCTATAGTGACCTGAGCATTTCGGTGTCTTCTGTTCCAACAGCTGCGCTGCAGAACCAAACTCTCACTCCAACACCCACGCTGTCTGGAACCATGACCGTTGACCAGACTGTGACAGCCACTGCTGGCACCTGGGATTCTGGCGTTGCGCTTTCGTATCAATGGCGCCGAGACGGCGAAGCCATTGCTGGAGCTAACAGCAGCACCTATCAGATCGTGGCTGCCGATGTTGGTGCAGTGCTCACCATTTCTGTGACCGGAACCAAGGATTCATATAACCCCGTTACCAAAACCAGTACTGCCTCGGCGGCAATTAGTTCTGGAACGCTGTCGACCACTCCAGTTCCAACAATTAGTGGCACCCTCACTGAGGGTGAGACTCTGACTGCTACCGCTGGTTCATGGGACTCAGGAGTGACATTGGCCTATCAGTGGCTAAGGGCTGGATCGCCTATTGCCTCTGCAACCGCGGCTACCTATGACCTTGTTGCAGCAGATGTTGGAGCTGCTATTTCTGTGAGAGTAACCGGCAGCCTTGCCGGTTACACCTCTGTTTCTAAGACCAGCAGCGCTACCGCTGCAATTGCAGAACAGGCCGTTGCTCCAGTGAGCCTGAGTAGCCAAAGCCTTCACCCAACCCCAACTGTTGCAGGCGAAGTTTTCGTTGGCGAGACCCTGACCGCAACAGTTGGAACTTGGGATGCCGCATCAACCCTTAGTTACCGATGGTTGCGAAACGATGTCCCCATCTCGGGAGAGACGTTACCCGAGTATGTGCTGACTGAGGCTGATTTTGGTTCGGTTATTTCCTTCGAGGTGACTGCAACTAGGACCGGTTATGTCACTCTCGGTGAAGTCTCTGCTGGCGTTGGTCCAATAACAAGTGCTGTTAGTGCCCAGGCAGAGGCTCCGAGTTTCGTGCTAACTCCCACTCCGACTGTTTCTGGTTCAACTGTTGCCGGATCCACACTCACGGCAACTGTTGGAACCTGGGACGACGGAGCGATCCTTTCCTACCAGTGGTATGCCGACTCGCTTCCGATCTTTGGGGCTAATCTGCTGACCTATGTCTCAACCCTTGGAGACATTGGCAAGAAGCTTTCATTAGTTGTCACTGGCTCAATCACTGGCCTTGAATCCATCACCAAGCAGAGTGCTCAGACAGCCGTTGTTACAGCCGCAGTCCAGGCTCAAGTTGGAGGCGGCGGAGGCGGTGGTGGCGGTGGCGGAATTGCACCTGCGCCAGTCGTCGCAATTCCTGCTCTTGCGAAGCCGCTTCCTGCAGGTGCGAAGTTTGCTCTGCTTGATGCAGACGGCAATCCCGTTGCTGCAACTGCAAAGGTGGAAGATTCCGGCAAGAAGCTAGTGCTATCTGGAAGCGGTTGGAGCGTTGACATGGCCTCCAGTTCTGGTTTCAAAGTCACAGAAGATGGGCAGGCAGAACTCACTGCAGGATCTTCGGTTGAACTTGGAGCAACCGGCTATGAACCAGACTCAACCGTCTATTTCTACATGGTTCCCAAGAGCTATCTGCAACTGGCGAGTTTTAGGTTCTTAGGGTTTGCCATTAGTTCTGAGCCAGTTGAGCTTGGATCGACCAAGGTGACCCAGGGCGGCACCTTCAGCTACACAGCGAAGCCTTCGGTTGCTGCCGGTGATTATGTTTTGCAGATTGCCGGTTACAACCAAAATGGCGAGGTCACAAACCTCGCCATCAGCACCACGGTTATTGGCGTTTCGGTAACTGATGGTGATTTGGCGTCTTGGACTAAGAACCTAAACGATGGGTCAGTCAAGATCTATGCCAAGAACATCGTTGGTGAGGGAAAGATTCAATTCATGGTCAATGGCAAGGAGGTTGCTTGGGTTCGTGCAGTTGACGAAACCGACGCCAAGCTTCGTGAAGCCAACGGGTTCTATTACCTGGTTCGAACCGTGAGGCTGGTTCCTGGTCAAAAGAACGCTCTTGAGATCTATCTTGATGGTGAACGAATCTGGAGAGCCGCCTATGGCTACTAATCAAGCAACCACGCTTGTTTGTTGCTTGCTTGCTTGGTTCTAAGGTTACAAGTGTCAACTAGGGGGAACATGAAAAAGGTATTCGGCATCATGGCCGCCGCAATTATCTTGGCATTTGGCCTGCTGGCAGCAACGGTTCCTGCCAACAGTTCTCCTGCTGGGCCCGGTCCTAACTCCGGCGAGTTTTCTGCTTGGACCAAAGTTCTAGCCAATGGTTCCGAGATTAAGTTCTATGCAAAATACCCGCAACTGGATCAGAAGGTCCAGTTCATGGTTCAGGACGCCAACGGCGTCTATCAGCAGATTGCCTGGAAGCGTGTTTCCGAAAGCGACTTAGCCTCCGATGGTAGCTACCTGGGGCTCCAGAATCAGATTTATCTGATCCGCACCTATCAGCTGAAAGAGGGCAAGAATCGCGTTCGGATTTTGGTTGATGGTGAGGTGGTTTGGGGAACAAAAACCTACTCCTGGCAGGGGGACACTGGGACAGAATCTAATACAGCATCGCTGTCGTATCCTGCCTGTGACACTGACAAGGTTCAACCTCTTACTGTTTTAGCTGATAAGAATTGGCAGACCTACTCCTATAACTGCACGACCGACCGTCAGAAACCTGAGGTCGCTCTTGCACATAACCCTCCGGTTAATAACCTGGAGCCCTGCAAGCTAGTAGAAACCAGCCCGGGGCGGGTCCGCTACGCGGACCTAACAACCGGTTTTCCTAGAAGCACCAATGCCTATCGATTGCCAGATGGTGAACACAAGATTGCCGTTATTCCGATCCAGTGGCCAGATTTCAAGGGGGAGGCCGACATCATGGACACCTTGAAGCCGGCTGCCAAGAAAGTGGATGATTGGTACAAGATCTACACCCGAGGAAACGTTAGTTTCGACTGGGAGTTCTACGATGGCTGGATTACCTTGCCGGATGAGTCATCTAACTACTCCCAATCGGAGGCTCAACAAAACACCGGGCAGTGGTCTGAGGAAAACACCAGCATCATCGACTACTTCTGGAACACCGCGCTAGAAGCAAGTGATCCCTATGTTGATTTCACCGGGGTCGACATGGTTTTCTTCATTCTGCCCACTACTCAGGATGTGGTAGCGGAGTTCAACCTATGGCCTCCGGGAACCAACTCGTTCCAGACCGATGAGGGTCCAATACAGCGTGGCTACACCCCCGGCAGCTTTCACTTCCGAGATGGCAATGAAGTCTGGATGTTCTGGATCCATGAGATGCAGCACTACTTTAAGGTGCCCGATTTGTATTGGGCAGACCAGAACAGCGTGAAGCGCACCGACAGAACTTTGCCGGGCCCCATGCAGGGCTTTGACATGATGACCAATCAGGGTGGTGTCACCAAGAGCCTGAATGGTTGGTTGATGTGGCTGGCGGGTTGGGCCGACGACAAAGAGCTCTACTGTCTAACCCCAGACAATTTTCAAGACACCTCTTTTGAGATCAATACCATCGACCAGACCGACACCTCCTTAAAGTCGGTGATTCTAAAACTTTCTGACACCTCAGCCGTGGTGATCGAATCAAGAAGAAAGACTGTGTTTGATTCTCAGGTTGAGCAACGAGATCGCGACGGTGTTTTTGTCTATCACGTTGACACCAGCATTGGCCATGGTGAGGGGCCGCTGACAATCCTTGCGCCTGCCGGGCGAACGTTGGTCAGCTCCTTGACGGAGTTCCAGAACCAGACCGCACTGGATGCGGTGCTGTATGAGGGGAACTCGATTGACATAGCCGGGTATCACATCACCGTTAATCAGGCCAAGCAATTTAGCGATGTAGTTTCGATTAGCAAGATAGCGGGTTGGGTTCCAGGCTCTGCTCCAACCTATGTTTGCCACACTAGGGCCAATCGGGATCTCAGTAAGGAATATGCACTTAGCTGTCCGCTTGTCTATTGAGTTAGCTCCCAAATCTCTCCGCTAACTCTTATGAACACCAATTCCTAGCGCTTCTGCGGAGGCGATTAGCTGTCTTCAAAATTCTCAAAAAACACGCCCCAAATTGCTACTTGCATAATCGACAAGGATAAGTTACCTTTACTGCCAAGTTACCTATACAAGTAGTACCTATGTGAAGGTTTATCTTAAGGAGCCTCAAGTGTTTTCAAGAATCAAGTCGATTTCATTCGTCGGCACGCTCATTCTGGCGCTTATTTCGCCGGCGACCCCAGCATCCATTGCTGCAGTCACTAATCTGCAGACCGAGGTCATCTTCAACGGCTCCGCCATCAATGGCACCGTTGAAATACTAGATGGCAGTTTAAGTCTGGTTGAAGAGCAAACAGGGCTCTCCCCAACTTTTGCGAGCCTGGCTAACGGTGACTATGTGGTCGTCGCCTCTCAAAACCAGGACAGCCCAACCGATTACCTAATGTCCTATTCAGTTTTCGACCTAAGTGTAGGTGACTCAGGGGTTACAGCTTTTCACGCCCGCGGAGATAGCTCAAGTCCTGTGGCAGAGTCGGCAGGCGGGGTTTATCAGCTTGAGATTGCCGTTGCTAACTACTACCTACCTTTACTAATGCCAGACGGCAGCCCGCTTCCGACCCCTGCTGAGGCAGATGCGGGTGACTATGGTTTTAACGGGGAACTGCAGGTTGCAAATGGAGACAACTGGGATTTTGTGATGCCTTGGATGGGCTACTTTGAAATGGGCGAACTTGGCCTTGTGTCGGGCGGCGTCGCTGGGATGATTGGCGATCCTGGAACATACCGTGTGGCCGTTGACCCTGCCGGCTTCTCCGATGTTCGGGTGTTCAGCAACGAATTCACGGTTGCCGAAGGACATGACTTCTCGTCTCAGGTGGCACTGACCGCACTGAATTTGGCGTCGGCCAACTTTCAAGTTTCTCCCATGAGCGTTGACGGTAATTCAGTTCTTACCAGCAGTGCCGTGAGGGTATTCGCACTGAGCGGACCACCATCAGCCCCTCAAAAGGAATTTGTAACCGATTCAGGCACCTCGGATGGCAGTACGTTGTCCTTTAGCTTGGCCGACGGATCATACGAAATTAATGTTGTTCCCCAAGGTGGCGGTGCTGGCCTTGCCGAGAAAACTTATTACTTGGAGATGAGCGGTTCAGGCGCAGCTGTGACTGATGCGGCAGGAACCACATACTCGGCAAACTCCGGAGTCTTCGAGTTGCCAGTGGCCAGTGCGAACATCCTTGGCACACTTGAGGACAGCCTTGGTAGCCCCATTGTCCCCGATTACCTGAATTCGAAGTGGATTAATGTAAATCTCTTGCAGTCATACGACGGTGGGAGTTACTTCGGCTGGGTGTCTTCATCGGACGTGGACGCTACCGGACAGTTCGCTTTTGCTGTTTCAGCAGCCGGGGAATACAAGCTTGAGATTGAGTTCAACGGTTTCCCAGACTTTGGAGGCATCTCCCAGTTAGTGACGTTCACCGATTTGAACATTGATACGCCTCAGACTTTCACGCTCACGCCTGCCGCTCCTGACTTGAAGATCGCGGTGCGCTTGCCAGGAGGAGACTCAAACCTGGCAAATGCAGACATCGAAATCTTCAATGGGTATGAATACGTGGGACGAGGCTCAACATCTGAGAGCGGAATTGCTGCTCTGACACTGCCTGATGTGGATAGTCAAACTGTCGAGTACGAGCTTCGGGTAAACCCGCCTCGCTCGGCGTTTGGAACGGCAAAAATCAGCTACACCGCTGAAGTAGTGGATGACGGCTCGACGAGAACTGTCTCCGTGAAAACCCGCACCTCTTCACCAACGACCCTGACTCCGGTGGACGGCATCACAATCTTGACCCTGGGAGTCCCAACCCTCTCAGGTGTTGTGACGGATCCAAACGGAAACCTCTTTAGAAATGTGGAGGTCGTACCAATCGACACCGTCACCGGATGGGAGATCTGGGAGTCGATGGCTGTTACCGATGCATTCGGCCGCTGGTCGATGGCATTGACTGAGGGAAGCTATGAGGTTTACGCTCGTGCTCCTTGGGGCGATGTGACATTTGGAGACGGTGAGCGAGTTGGCCCGGTTGCAGTGGATGCCAGCGGAAATGCCACTAGTGTTCCTGCCGGGGTGACCGCCGGGAGCTTTGATCTTTCTTTGAGTAATCCAACCTGGTCTGGAACCTTGGTTGACCCTAATGACCCAAGCACTGTGCTTACCATGGGTAACATTTGCTTGGCGACCGGAAGCTACGAGATGCGCAACTGGAACTGCGCTCAGACCAACTCCGAGGGAAAGTGGTCACTGTCGAAGCCATCAGGTTTTACCGGCTTCCTTGAAATCGATGAACTCATGATTAGCGAGTGGGGAACCGGTGCGTTCGCAGAGAGGCGACTCGAAGGAGCCACTGCTATTGAGAGCGTTCTGGGCACCTACGTAGCCGGAAACTCCTATGAGAACATTCAACTTTCGCCAAAGGCACCAAACCTAAAGGTCACAGTGAGCGCAGGCGCTGCAAAGGCTGCCCGGGTATGGGTTTCGGTTGAGAGTGCCGGCGCGGGTTTCAACGAGTGGCTCGGTGGTGGCGAAACTAATTCAGATGGAGTTGCAAACATTGGAATTCCAGATGCGAATCTGAACAGTCAACTTATTGTGCAGGTCTACGTGGAGCACGTCGATTCTCTAAGCCAGGACTACTCGAACACTAGGGCCACACTGACTGGGTCGCCAGTTGGAGGTGTTCGCACAGAGGCGGTCAGCCTGTCAGAGCCAAACTTCAGCGTGACCCTAAGTGAACCTTCTTCTGGTCCGGCTGTCAGCTACGGTTGGATCGAGATCATGAACCAGGCCACCGGAGAGTGGGTTGGTGGGGCAAACACAAACCAGAGTGGTACTGCTGCGATGAACCTGCCTGCCGATGCGACCTATGACGTCACGGTCAATCCTTCCTGGAATGGAGACTCATCTTTCACCAAGAAGACATATGTTGTGGTCGTAGTTGGATCGGCCGTGACTAGCGTCACGGACTCAAACTCAGTCGCAGTGGTTGGCGCTGGAAGTCCAGTCGTTTACCCACTTGCTCTCGGTACCCCTTCCCTAACCGGATTGGTTCGAGACAGCAGTGGTAATGCGCAGGCTGACTCATGGGTCGCCCCAATCAATCACACCACCAAAGAATATCTCTGGTACTTGGGAGCGAACACTCGCTCTGGCGGTCAGTTCTCAATGGACCTAGCAAATGGCCAGTATTACTTGGAGGCGCAGCCATCCTGGAGAAATTCTGGTGACACAACCTCAGCTCAGTGTTCGGTGGAAATTGCTTCCGGCAGCCTGAATCAATCTTGGGCCGGAGCCGATCGCTGTGCAATTGACGTAAATGGCAACGCGCTGTTGGACCTTCGGGCACCAAACCTCAGCTTCACGCTGAAGGATGCTTCGGGTGCGGTCGTGCCGTATGCGAATGTCGGCATGTTCCTGAACGAGTGGAGCGTTTGGGCGCAATCGAACAGATACGGTGTCGTTTCAATGTTCGTTAGTGGCAGTGACATCGATGCCCAGACCAGTCTTGCCAGCGGCACTCACGATATTCGAATAGTTGTGGAGCCGCCATACGGGAATGGTGACATAGCAAGAATCGAATGTGATTCTGGAGAATCGCAGCCACTATGTGCCCAGATTCCCGACTATGACCAAGATAATCCTTCGGATATTGACACGGCGATAGGGGCACTGGCACTCAGCGAAGTTTCGTTTGCTGCTCCAAACACCAAACTCAGAGTTGCTGATCCAGCAGGCTCGCCGCTTCTGGCAGAGGGCAGCTGGGTGAATATCTTCGAAGAAGTCGCCGGTGAAACACAGTGGGTGGCTGGAGCAAACTCGGACAGCAATGGTTGGGTTTCGTTCAACCTCGACGAGGATATAAGCAAGACCTACATGGTCGAAGTCAACCCAGCTTATGAGAAGCGTGATGATTACGCTCAGACAACTTATGCGGGTCTAACCCAAGCTCAACTTGTTAGTCGGCAATTGTTCAACCTCGGTACACCTAACTTCAAACTGATGGTCATGAAAGCTGACGGCAGCGGAGTATCTCGCTGGGGCTGGGTTGGCGTAGAAGAGGTCGACGCCGATGGCGACTACATCGACTGGGTAACAGGAGTCGGCACCGACAGGAACGGCGACGTTGCCTTGAGCCTTGAGGCGAACAAGCGCTACCGAATCATCTTGAACCCAGGAGAGGTCAGCGACGGCTCAATCACTAGGTGTTTGTTCGAAGTCGATGCTTTGGGAGTTGTGAGCAGTGTCAGCGGAAGCTGTGACTCGCTGGTCAGCTTCGCATCGGATGTCTGGACCATAAACCTAAGTGCCGGAAACGTTACTGGTTTCATGTACTACGGAGACAGCTCGACCGGTCTTGGTGGTGCAATCATTCAGGCAACCAATGGAACCGAAACCGTAACCACTGTTGCTGGGACTGACGGCTCATATGGTCTTGATTTGGAGCTTTCAGACGAAAACGGTGCCATCACTTGGACCATTACTGCCGTTTATGCCAAAGATCCTGAGGACACAAATGTCTACGTGCAGGATGCCTCGACGTTGACGGTGAATAGCGGCACCTCAACGGCCAACCTAACCTTCACGGCTCCGACTCCGTAAGAAAGAGTGACTAAATTGAAGCTGAAAACACGAATCGCTGCGGTGCTAGCGACCTTTGCTCTAACAGCGGCACCGACTGCGGCCTGGGCTGCGGCTCCCTTGGCTCCGTCCACCCCCGCAATCTCAAGTAGCTCCGAACCTGGAGCTGCCAGCACCGAGGCCAAGGTGCTAGTCAACTGGACTGCATCTGCGAGCGCAGATGTGGTTGGTCACACTGTTCGCCTTACTCCCGATGGTGGTGCAGCGATAACGGGTGTTGCGACGTGTGCAGGGTCCGCCTGTTCGGCTACGTTTTCATCACTAACCGGTGGAACTTCCTACACGGCAACCGTGACTGCCACCAATGCGGCTAATGAGAGCACGAGTGTCACTTCAAACCCGTTCATCGCACTGTCAATCGCTTCATCACCTCAGCAGCGAGCGGTCTCTGCAAGTGGCACCGACATCGTGCTGACTTGGACTGCTCCTGCAAGTAATGGTGGAAGTCCGATTACCAGCTATTCAATTACTGCTCCGGGTTCTGACTTTGCCGGCGCAACTGTAGCTGGTGACATTCGTACCTACACCGCTACAGGGCTGTCTAGAGGAACCAGCTATACCTTCCAGATAGCGGCTGTGAATGGAATCGGAAGTTCGGCTACCGGAGCATTCCCTGCTCAGGTGGCCCCGGACAGTCCCGATGCTCCTGCGGCTCCAACAATTTCTTTGGTAGCCGGGGGAGTCCGAGTTGACTGGGTCGCACCTGCTTCTGGTGGAGCGCAAATCCAGAGCTATGCGGTCGCCTTATATCGCGGGGACTCAATAGTTGAGACCGCCAGCGCTGTTGACGGCAGCCTGGCCACGCACTCTTTCGTGACCAGCACAACTGGAATCTACAAGGCAACCGTTGCTGCCAGGAACTCGGTGGATCTTGGCCCGGCATCTGTGTTCTCGTCAACCGTGACAATTTCTGGTGGTGCGCTACTTACAAATGTTCCAACTTTCTCACCAAGCTCGATTTCTCCACTGGTAGTCGGTCAGACGCAGGCGTTGACCGCCAGCGCTCCATCCGGTGAGCCGGTGACGGTGGTTAGCAATAATGCAGCTATCTGCACCCTGATCAGTGGCGTGTTGAGAGCGGTAAGCGCTGGAACTTGCACCCTGTCGGCAACCGCTGCAGCAAATGACACTTACGACTCCGGCAGCGCCACACTGAGCGTTTCGATCACCGCCGCTGCAGCGGCTGGCGGCGGCGGAGCGGCTCCAGTAGCAGCGCCGGTTCTTACAGCCAGGCCAGTCTTGACTGGCTCGGCTGTTGTGGGTGACTACTTGGTTGCATCTTCAGGTACCTGGCAAAGCCAAGCAAACCTTGACTTTAGCTACAGGTGGCTGAGTTGTGACATCGCGCTATCAGCCCCTACTGCCTCACAGGTTGAAAAGAATTGTCAGGCCATTGGCACTGAGAGGCTCTTCCGTTACTTGGTCAGTGCTACCGATGATGGTAAGAACCTGCTAGTTGAGGTAACCGCACTGAATAGCGCGAAGCTCACTACGGTTGCTTACTCCAGCTCGGTGCTCTTCAATGCGGTCCCAGAGGCTCCAGCCACACCTGCCTACTGGCCAAAAAAGCTCACTGATTCTTCGGTGAAGCTTTATGCCAAGAACATCGTTGGCGCTGGGAAGGTTCAGTTCTTCCTAAACGGCAAGGAGGTTGCTTGGGTGAGGGCTTCGGATGCTAACGACCCTAAGCTGCGCACGGCCAACGGCTTCCAATACCTTGTTCGCACGGTGACACTGAAGGCTGGAATGAAGAACGTGTTGGAGATCTATGTTGATGGTGAGCGGGTAAGACGAGCTGCCTACAGCTACTAGGCTCCATCCAGCGGCTAGCTGAGAGCGAATCCGGTCTCACCAAACTAGTTTTGGGTTGAGACCGGCTTTGCTAGTAGGCTTGTCCAGCATCAAGGAGACGTCGCATAGTCCGGTCGAGTGCGCCTCACTGCTAATGAGGTAGGGGCCCAAAAGCCCCTCGGAGGTTCAAATCCTCTCGTCTCCGCTCTGACCCACAACCCAGTCAGCTGGGTTGTGGGTTTCTGCTTTTTGGCATCGTTCGGGGTCTAGCTCAGGCCTTCAGGCTGTTAGCGAAATCGGTTGCGATCTCCACCATTTTTTTAGCCGCCGGGGATGATTTTTCTTGCATTCTCCTGGCCAAATAGATTCTCGAGAATGCGTCTTTGTGGTCTATCTCTAGAAACTTGACGTTGGGTAGTTGGATTGCAGTCAGGCTGCGTGGGACAATCGCGACTCCGGCATTGCTTGAGACCAATCCCAGGATTGTTGCGAATTGCACGGCCTGCTCCACAATCTGAGGAGTAAAGCCCGCCGAATTACATAGCCGGTAGATGTGATCGTGAAGGTAGGAAACTTTGGTTCTTGGAAACATGATGAATCCCTCAAACTTTAGAACATCTAGCGTCACGCTTTTTTGAGATGCTAGGGCATGTGTTTTTGGCACTGCAAGCAGTAGCGGTTCGGTAAGAAGAAGGCTCATCTCGAGCCCAGGCGATTGAGTGATTTCTCGAAGAACTCCGACGTCAATCTCGCCGGCTCGTAATCTGGGTAGCTGCTCCTCGGAGGTTAGCTCGACGAGGGAAAGCTTTATACCCGGCGCGCGCTTATGCAGCTCAGCGGTGAGTTCCGGCAAGATCCCCAGCGCAGCCGAGGCTACGAACCCCAAGCGAACGGTTCCTGCGTCGCCCTGGATGACATTGCCCATTCGCTGGCTAAAAAGTTCGTGGGCCAGCAAAAGCTCACGAGCGTGCTCCAGGAAGATTTCGCCAACCTCGGTTAGCGAGACAGTTCTGGTGGTTCGGGCTATGAGCTTCGCCCCGGAGGTTTGCTCGAGTTTTTTTATCATTTGGGACAGTCCGGATTGGGTGATTCCCAGGTTTTGAGCTGCTCGTCCGAAGTGGGCTTGTTCGGCGACCTCAACAAATGCGGCTAGAGACTTAATGTTCATGCTAATTATCATAATCACTTATGAATAACATTCCTATATTGCCATAGTTATTAACAATGCTGTGAGGTAACTTTGGCTAATCACACTGCAGTGAAGGGGCTTACTTGTCAGCAATCAGTTCGAACGAAGCACAAATTCCCATGAATCTAATTGGGGGTAGGTGGGTTGCGGGCCGGGGTGACATGCTCGAAAGCATAAACCCGGCAAATCCGAGTGAAGTTGTGGCAAGTTTCCCGCAGTGCAGCCCGGCAGATGTTGATGATGCCGTCCTGGCCGCAGTCACTGCCCAGCACTCCTGGGAAGCACTTGGAATCATTAAGCGCGGTTCCATTCTTAGAGAAGTAGCGGATCTAATGACCGTGCGTCGCGAGGAACTTGCGGCACTGATGACCAAAGAGCAGGGCAAGACCTACCCGGAGGCCCTCGGAGAAATCGATGGCTCAGCAGAGACTATTCGCTATCACGCCTCAAGTTCAAGAAACCCAATTGGCAAAACCTACCCTTCTTCTTTTTCCGGCGAGCACATCGAACAGGTTCGAGAAGCAATCGGTGTTGTTGGAGTAATTACCCCGTGGAATTTTCCAACTCAAATTCCCGCCTGGAAGATTGCACCTGCATTGTTGTGGGGAAACACCGTTGTCTGGAAGCCAGCCAGCGACATACCTGCAATCAGCCACGCATTTGCAAAGCTATTCCACGATGCCGGTGTGCCAGCGGGTGTTCTCAATTTGATTTTGGCTTCTGGGAGAGTGGCATCTGCAATGGTCCAGAGCCCGCACGTGAGGGCGCTGTCCTTCACCGGCTCAGTTCCAGTGGGACAAATAATTGCTGAGGCAGCTACCGCTCGCGGCGTCAAGGTTCAGCTTGAACTAGGTGGACACAACGCAGCGATCGTTATGCCAGATGTGGATTCGGTATTCGCGGCTAAGCAGCTAACCGTTGGAGCGATGTCGGGCTCCGGTCAGAAGTGCACTGCCACCAGAAGAATCATCACCGTCGGTGATGCGCATGAAAGCTTTGTTGCCGCACTTAAGTTAGAAGTTGAGGCACTTGTTGTTGGCCCGGGTGGCCAAGCAGGAGTAACAACCGGACCGGTGATCTCCGCTTCTGCAAAGAACGAGATTGAATCCGCTGTCTCAGATGCAGTTGCACAGGGCGGCAAAATAATCGCTGAGGCAAAGCTTCCAGAGGGACCAGGATTCTACGTTGCTCCTACTGTGCTCGAGGGCGATATGACACTTCGAACTTGCAAAGAAGAAGTCTTCGGACCAATCACCACTGTTATGAACGTGGCTAGCCTCGAAGAGGCCATTGAGATGGCTAATGCCACCGAATTTGGATTGACCGCCTCTATCTTTTCCGCGAGTGATGCAGACATCCAGCTTGCGACAACCGGGCTTATCGCGGGCTTGATAAAGATCAATGCTCCAAATACCGGGTCTGAACTGCACGTTCCGTTCGGTGGGCTCAAGGGTTCAACCTTCCCAGGCCCAAGAGAGCAGAACGCCGAGAGCGTTGCAGAGTTTTTCACTATTACAAAGAGCGTCTACCGACGAGTTGCTCCCAGGAGGCAGCCATGAGCATTACGCACTCATCCAAAATCTCTTCACTGAAGTCGACCGCTCGGGGTCCCGAATTAGCGATGGATCCTCATGAGCTTGGAACAGCGAGGCAAACGCGTCACAGTTTTTCTCGCGCTCTAGTGAGGCATGCCTCGCAAGAAGGCTGGAAGATCTCAAAGCGCGTCTGGGAGATAGACGGGCAAGGCAGAGGCCACGCAATTATCCGAGTTGAGCTTGGTCAACATATCGCCGAGCTTGTTGTCTTCTCGCAGGTCATCGACGAGGAAATGAGAACAGACCGAGTTATTGCACAGGACTGGGATGTTACCTCGGCACTGGTTGAGGGCGAGGTTAGCCCGGAACGACTTGAGATTCTTAGAAACCACGTCACCAAGCAAGAAGATGGTCGTGCGGATGACATGACTCTAATTTGGGCAAGAGCCAACCGCAGCCAACGCTTCTTTGATTACGTGTCCGACCGACTAGCCAAAGGGCTGCAGCCCGAGGCCGACCAGGTTAGTGACGCGGCCTATATTTTGCGCAGCACAGCGTTTTACGGCAACGGCAAATGGGGCCTTCGTGACTTTGAAGGAATTGGCTCAAGCAACCCGCTCAGTGTTCCCTATCGCGCCCAGATGCTTGCGGCCTGGTTGCTAAGAGAGTTTTCCGCTGATCTCGCAGAGCACTGCGCCAAAAGCAAGTCCGAAACTGCAGTGCCATTGGCTCGAGCGTGGCGAAGGTTTTTGGGTCTGGGAAACGCAACCGGGCTGGGCATGGTGCCCTACGTAATTCGTCACCCTCAAGTTATGGATGCTTGGGTGGCCCTGCGCGAATTACCAATGGCACACGCCCACAACCAAAAGTGGAGCCCCGATTCTAAAGAGTGGGCCCGAGTCTGCAGTTTGCTCGAGCGCTCAAAGCTTTATTTCTCCCAGAAAAAATCTTTCACCACCGAGCCATACCCATCGGGTCCAGTGCTGGCCGATTTGCTCACCGAAGTAGTTGATTGGGCAAGGCAGTATCAGGCAAGTGGTGAAATGAATGGCCAAAAGATTTCTCATCCGGCCAAGGCCCTTAGCGAACTTTCGGCAGAGCGCTCCACCGAAGTCCGCCAGATCGTTGATTCGGTCTTGGTTGAAATCGACTCCTCGCTGGATGCGGACATTGAGTCACTGTTGCTTTGCGTTGATAGGACGCAGTTGAACCCAACAATGTCGGTTGGGGATTTGATTCAGATAATCAAAAATCAATACGGCTGGGCTAACAACTTTGACTTCAGTGCTCCAGGTCAAACCTCAAGATTCTGGTTCTATTCAAGAAATAATCAGG
>ERZ888423.1478-NODE-1478-length-20136-cov-8.076938_pt1 | contig 20136 bp, 20 predicted proteins | sample MGYA00520523_ERZ888423 | MGnify/ENA primary metagenome ERZ888423 (study PRJEB32303, sample SAMEA104408611) | aquatic metagenome | biome: Brackish water; feature: Pelagic; material: water | place: Baltic Sea | collected 2014-06-08T10:24:00 | depth 30,27 m ...
GCCACCGACAACACCGCGGTGTCAGAGAAACGGAAGGTGGCGTTGCCGCCTTGAGACTCACCCATCGAACCCTCCCTGCGCCGCCCACGAGGACGCCACGGAGGACAAGTCTCACACGCTCCGCCTGCCGCTGCGCTCTGGGCTGGCTCAGGGCGACGACCACGCCCTCATGCGGCTAGGTTCGTGACCTGGGCCGCATTTCCCGCGTCGGCGTGGCCGCACTCGCGACGAGCACCCTGCCCGAACCGGGCACGCAGTGTCGCTCGAAGCCCTAGCCCTCCTGGGGGTCTCCGGATTCCCTGTCACGCATATCGGCCAGGAATTGCTCGACCTGGGCTGCGATCTCCTCACCCGAGGGCACGTGTCCACCCGGGGCCAACTCAGACCCCGCTGCTGATGCGGGAGCGGCCCTGAGCGCAGCCATCTGGTCGTACTGCTGCTCTAGCGCGCGCACGATCGTGACGAACTCCTCGCTGCCCTGCAACTGCTGAGCAATCTCGCCCTCAGCTCGAGATGCGGCAGCCCGCAAATCTTGCACCTCAATGCGCAAGTCGGTCACTCGGCCCAGCGCCTCCAGCGCCGCAATGGCGGCCGGTGGATAGTCAAACTGACCGAGGTAGTGCGGCACATGGGTGGCAATACCGATCGCCTGCTCCCCCGCTTCCCCCAGGAGCAACTCCAAAAGACCACCGATGTGGCCTGGAACCTGGATGTTGCCGACCATGGCGTGGGGGCTGGAGACCAACTCCGGCACATTGCCGTGAATCGTGACCCCCAGGGGCCGCGTATGCGGTGCGGGCCAGGGCACAGCTGACAATCCGACGGTTAGTTCCACGCCCGTGCGACGCACGATGTCCAGAACAGCTCCGGAAAATCGTTGCCATTGATAGTCCGGCTCCGGCCCGGTCAGCAAGAGGAACGGCGTGCCGCCACCGTCCCGCACCTCGTGAAGGGCGATCTGCGGCATGTCCACGGCCGCGAAGTGATCCGTCACAAAGGTCAGAACCGGGCGACGTGCGCGATAGTCCAGTACTTGGTCAATATCCACGGTCGCCAAGAGTCTCGGCTCGCTGGCCTGGAGGAGCTTCGCTGCCGTCGCTGTGGCGCCGCCAGCATCAAGGAATCCGGTGAAGGCATGGACCAGCACGCGACGGCCCGCGATGGGCGACGCATCGGCGTGCCACGTGATGAGTGAATCAGTGGACATGGTCCCTCCTCGTTGTGATACAGCACTAACGCCGGGGACGGGTGAATCCTTCCCGATTAGCCCGTGACATCCGGCGGGTGATCGGGAGGCGCGGGCTTCGTGGGCGCGGGCTTCATGGCCGCCGGCTTCGTGCCCGCGGACTTCTTTGCCGCGGACTTCTTGGCTGCGGGCTTCGGGGCCGCGGGCTTCTTAGCCGCCGCCTGCTTGGCAGGGGGCTTCTTGGCCGGTGTCTGCCGTGCGGGTGCCTCCTGCGCCGACGGCTTCGCGGCCGCACTCTCCGGAGTCGGCACGGCCTTTGCAACATCGGCGGCCTGGAGGTCTTCCGCCGCGGCAGTGGCGGCTCCCTTCGCCGTTTGCGCGACCTCAACCGCGACGGCCTGGGTTGCCGCAGCCGCTGTAGCGGCGGCCGCCTGGGTCGTCTTCGCCACGTCTCCGACTGCCGCGCCCGCGCCGGCTGCCGTCGCTGTCACAGCATCCGCCACAGCAGGTGGCACGACCGGGGACGCGTGGGCAGCCTCGGACACGCCCTGGGCTGCCCGATCAGCCAGTCCGGCTGCGCTGGCCGCCACACCTGATACGCCGGAAGCCGTCCGGTCGGTGAGGGATGTCACACCACCGACCCAGGCATCGGCCCGCTCGTGGACCGGCTCGGTGTCGTGGTGACGTCGCCACGCGACGACTCCTGCTGCGGCGCCGGCAATGGCAGCGGCGACAAGGATCATGCGACGCATGCGGCCTCCTCAGATCGGATGGGACGACCGTAGCAGCGCCCCGCATGGGCCGCTCCAGGATCAGCGTTGCTTGCCGGTGAAGTTGGCGAGGAAGAGCTCTTTGGGACCGCTGCCCGCGAGGAAGCGGTCCCGCTCCTCCTCGGGGAGGGACAGCGCGTGCTCGCATACACGCAGCCAGGCTGAGCCCACGGCACGAGTCAGCGAGCCCGCGACCGTCGCGGAGATCGCGGACGTCGCGATCTGGCCCCCGGGGACGAATTTGAGCAGGGTCGTCGCGAGATAGCGCCCCGCCATCGTGGCGCCGCCGGTGAGGATCACCGCACCAGCGGCCGCAAGGGCGCGCGACCGGTCCGGAGGGAGGCCGTAGGCCGCGGTGATGCGCGCGATCATGGTGACTTGCGTCGGAACCAGGATGGCAGCGTCGGCGAAGGGAATGGGAGCTGCACCGACCCCGGCAGCGACAGCAACCGATTGATTGATGATCGTCTTGGCCGCGCGTTTTTTACGCTCCCAGTCGAGGATCTGCACCGCCGTGAGAGCAGCGGTCGCGACCTCGGGCACGACGAGGTACGTCGCGTCGAGCAGGGCCTGCAAGCCGAAAACCGGCGAGGCAGTGAAGGGGTCCTCCAGTGCGTTGGTCAGCAGCGCCCGTCCTGCGGGACGCAGCGGCAGTCCCATGGACTCGATGTAGGAGGCAAACTCGATGGCCTCCGGATGCGGCACACCGTCACGACTGGGCACCTGGGTGATGACCAGCACCACGGGCAAACCGAGGTCCGCCAAGGCACGCACGAACTCACCCTGCTTGTCCTCGAATCGGCGGTCCGACCAGCGAACGAGGTACCAGGCGGCATGGATCTGCTGGTCCACGGGCAGGGAGCGTGCCTGCGTGACTCGGGTGCGCAGGGCAGCGAGGATTTCGTCTCCCGAGGTCCCCGTCTCGAAGCCTTCTGAGTCATAGAGCCCGAGCAGCCCCCCCGCATGCCGGTAGTACACCAGACCCCTCGTGACCGGCTTGCCCATGCCGGTCTCAGCCACCTGCGATCCAAAGACAGCGTTGACCAGGGTGGACTTGCCGACACCGGTCTTGCCAAACACGGCGAGGTTGAAGCACCCCAGGGCGGCGAACGCCTCGGCGAGTCGCTGGCCAAAGAGGGACTCCACCTCACCTTGACCCAGGTCCTTTGCCCGGGCGGGCTTGGAAGAGATGGGATCAGGCTGGTCAACGGTCATGGCTTCACCGTATGCCCCGCGGGTTACCGTGGACGTGTGTTCCGCATCGCAGCCGTCCTCGCCGCCGTCGCCGTACTCGTCACCGTGGCGGCTGCGGGCACCCTGCTATCACTCGGCGGCGTAGACTTCCTGCGCAATAGTCGCGTCATCGCGGTGCCGGCAGATCTCAAGCCCGTGATCCTCGAGGCGGCCCAACGCTGCCCGGTGGTGCCCGCGAGTGTGCTCGCCGCCCAACTCGCATCCGAAAGCAGTTGGGATCCGCGGGCGGTGAGCCCCGCGGGTGCGAGCGGCATTGCTCAATTCATGCCCGAGGTGTGGGATCAGTATGCCGTCGATGGTGACGGCGACGGCATCATCGATATCTGGAATCCCGTGGACGCCATCCATTCAGCAGCCGAACTCAACTGCGTCAACGCCACGCTGGTCGCCGACGTCCCCGGTGATCGACTCAACAACATCCTCGCGGCGTACAACGCCGGCTTCAATCAGGTCGTGCGCTACGAGGGTGTCCCGCCCTTTCCTGAAACTCAGGAGTACGTCGAGCGGGTGCTCTCACGCGCCGAGCGAATCCAGCTCGACTAGCCCGGAGGGACGCGCCCGGAGGGACGCGCCCGGACGCACACCCTCAACCGCGCGGGTTGCCGAACATGTCGGAGTTGCCGCGGGCATCGGCCACGAGACCCGGAACGACAGCGCTTAACTCCTCCGGGGACCAGCGACCACCCTCCTTGGTCGCTGTGGGGCCCTTGATCCAGGGCTCGGCAACGCCAATCTCGCCACCCGTGACGGTGAAGATGCGCCCGGTGACACCGGCGGACAGCGCCGAGCCCAGCCATACGACCAACGGGGAGATGTTCGCGGGATCCATCGGGTGGTAGCCCTGCGCATCCGCCTCACCCTCGCTCATGTCCGCAAACAGCGCCAGGCCTTCGGTCATCCGGGTGAGGGCGACCGGCGCAATGGCGTTGGCGGTGATGCCCATCCGCCCAAGTTCATCCGCCAGGATGATCGTCATAGCGGCGATGCCAGCCTTGGCTGCACCGTAGTTGGCCTGGCCGATGTTGCCGAAGATCCCCGACGGTGATGATGTCGAGATGATGCGGGCATCGTTGGTCTCACCCGACTTGGCGCGGGCGCGCCAGTAGTCGACCGCGTGTCGACTGACGGCAAAGGTGCCGCGCAGATGTACGGCGATGACGCTGTCGAACTCCTCCTCAGACATGTTGACGAACATCCGGTCACGCAGGATTCCCGCGTTGTTGACCACGACGTCCAATCCGCCAAAAGTGTCGAGGGCTGCCTGCACGATCCGTCCCGCACCGGCATAGTCCGAGACGCTGTCCGTGTTGGCGACAGCCTCCCCTCCCCGTGCGCGGATCTCCTCGACCACCTGCTGGGCGGGACTCTCATCCGCACCAGCACCATCGACGGATCCACCCAGGTCATTGACGACCACGCGTGCGCCCTCGCGTGCGAATGCGAGTGCGTGCTCGCGGCCGATCCCGCGTCCGCCTCCGGTGATGATGACGACACGGCCCTCGCAGATGCCCGACATGGGTCCTCCTCTTCCTCGACGGCGAGGCTAGCGATCGTCCGGGCACGTGGTGGGATGGGGTGTGACTCCGCCACGGCTGCTCTTCGTGTGCACGGGCAACGCCACGCGATCGTTGATCGCGCAGTCACTCGTACGTCGCGACCGTCCCGACTGGGTGGTGACATCAGCCGGCACGTGGGCCATCCCGGGCCTGCCCTCGAGCCGCCGCACCCTGGCCGCACTGGAGTCCGTCGGCGTGAGTGCTCCCGGACACCGGAGCACCACGCTCACCCGGGATCACCTCGACGATGTCGACCTCGTGGTGGCCTTCGAGGCGGAGCACGTCAGGCACGTGCGCCGACTCGCTCCCGAGGCCGCGGACCGCACCGCGACCCTGCCCCGGTTCCTGCTGCCCGACTGGCCCGGTGTCGCACTCGCCACCGAGGACCCGCGCACCTGGGTTGAGGTCGATGATCCCGCCGGTGGCGACGTGGAGGACTTCATCCGGTGCGCGCAGGACATCGATGCCCAGGTGGCGCAGCTGGTCGCGCGACTGGATGCACTCAGGCGTTGACCAGCTCAGTCAGGGAGGATGCCTGCGGCGGCGAGTGCGCTGATGCGCGCGTCGTCGACTCCCCAGGCGAGCAGTGCACGCCGATCGGAGGCCTGCACCGAGCCGGGGGCATCGGCGGGAGTGCGCGAGAAGCGCGGAGCGGGCGCGGCCTGCATGATGCCGTCGACCTCCGCGAAGGTCCCGCGGGCCGCCAGGTGCGGATGCTGCGGTGCCTCGGACATGCTGAGGACGGGTGCGACGCACGCATCGGTGCCGTCGGCGAGCGCTGCCCAATCGTCCCGCGTGCGTGTCGCCACGGCGTGGGCGAAGCGCTCGCGCAGCACCGGCCATCCCGCGATATCGAACTGCGCCGGCAGGTCCTCGCCATCGAGTCCGGCAAGGCGCAGCCACTCGGCGTAGAACTGGGGCTCGAGGCACCCGATGGCGATCCACTTGCCGTCGGAGGTGCGGTAGGCGTCGTAGAACGGCGTGCCGGAGTCGAGCAGGTTGACCCCTGCCTCCTCGCGCCACATGCCGATCGCCGACATCGAGTGGAAGAGGGACATGAGCAGCACCGCACCATCGACCATCGCGGCATCGACAGCCTGGCCCTCGCCCGTGCGCTCGGCATGCCACAGTGCGGCGAGCACGCCGACGAGCAGCAGCATGGCGCCGCCGCCGTAGTCACCGACAAGGTTGAGGGGCGGCGTCGGCGGCTGATCACGCCGCCCGATGTGGGCGAGCACACCAGCCACGGCGATGTAGTCGAGGTCGTGCCCGGCCGTGCGAGCCCAGGGCCCGTCCTGGCCCCACCCGGTCATCCGCCCGTAGACCAGTGACGGCCGGCGCGCGAGGCACACCTCGGGCGAGAGTCCGAGCCGCTCCATCACGCCGGGGCGGAATCCCTCGATGAGCACGTGCGACTCCGCGACGAGGTCGAGGACGAGATCGCGGCCTGCTTCCTGGCGCACGTCAACGACGACACCCGTGCGGCCGCGGCGCGTGATGTCGCGCATCGGATCACCGAGCATCAAGCCGGGCCGGGGCGACTCGATGCGGATGCCCTCAGCGCCGAGGTCGGCCAGCACCATCGCTGCGAAGGGGACCGGGCCGATCCCTGCCATCTCGACGAAGCGCATGCCCGCGAGCGGTCCGCTCACTTGATCACCACCATCACCTGCGTGTTGAAGACCGCGAGCCTGCCGTCGGGAGTCCACAGCTCACGGGTCTCGGTCGCGTAGCCCTCCCGGCGCGAGACGAGTCGTCCCCGGTGCAAGAGCGGCTGGCTCGGATCGATCGTGGCGGGATCGACGAGCAGGCTGGCCGCGAAGGTCAGCGTGGCAATCGGGCGCAGCTCGCTGAACGTGACGAGGGTGGCCGGCCACAGCGCATCGACGAGGCCGAGTACGAGAGCGGTATCCACCGGCTCCTCGTCCGGCAGGCGCACCCAGCACACGACGTCCTCCACGCGGCCCTGGTAGGGCAGTCCCGTGATCGGACGAAACTCCAAGCGCTCGGTGAACTCAGGAGCGAGAGGCGCAGCCAGCGGCACCGGGGCGACATCGGCCCAGGGAGGTGAGGCAGGAGGCTCCAGGCGCGCGTCCACCATGGTCGGCTGATCACCCGAGCGCACGCGACCCAGCACGACGCTTGCCGACACCAGCACGTCGGGCTCGCTGCCTACGACGATGCGCCACGCTGACGTGCCCGAGCCGACGCGCATCGGCGTCTCCCGCACGAGCGACGGACCCACCGGCACCGGGCCCAGCATGTCGACACTGACCTCGCGGACGCTGCGGCTCGGCGAGGCGGCAGCGTCACCCTCGCTGTCGAGGACACCATCGGCTAGGAGGCGATCAGCGTGCTCCGCCGTACGCACGGCCATGCCGACTCCTAGGCCACCCCAGGCCCCGCGCCCCTGAGCCCATCCGGGGGGCACATCCCACGACCCGTCAACGACGGTGGTGATGTCGCGATACGTCGGCACGTGCCGAGGGTAGCCCCGCCGTCCGTGCGGGCGACTAGCCTGCCTGGATGCGCGTGCTCCACACCTCCGACTGGCACCTGGGCCGGTCCTTCCACGGGGTCGACATCCTCGAGCATCAGCGTGCCTTCGTGACGTGGCTCATCGAGCTGGTCGAGACCGAGCGCATTGAGCTTGTCGTCGTCGCGGGCGATGTCTACGACCGTGCCGTGCCGTCACTGGCCGCCGTGTCTGCGTGGGAGCAGGCGGTGATCGGCATCACGCGCACCTGCCCGATGCTCGTGACCTCGGGCAACCACGACTCCCCCACTCGACTGGGCTTCGCCGGACCCCTGCTTGCACAGTCCGGCCTCCATCTGCGCACCTCACTCGAGGACATCGGCAACCCCCTCATCGTCGAAGGCGCCGATGGCGTATCCGTCGCGGCGTACGGCGTGCCCTACCTCGAGCCGGACTTTCATCGCGAGGAGCTCGGGGCTGAGCGCTCGCACGCCTCCGTGCTCAACGCTGCCATGGACCGCGTGCGGGCTGACCTCGCTCAGCGAGGCGACGTGCGCTCCCTCGTCGCGGCTCACGCCTTCATCACCGGGGGCACCGACTCGGCGGTCGTGAGCGAATCCGAGCGCGATCTGCGCGTCGGCGGCATCGGGGATGCCCCCGCCTCCGTCTTTGCCGGGGTCGATCACGTCGCCCTCGGTCACCTGCACGGCGCGCAGGAGGTGCGCGGTAGCCCCGACGCCACCTCCGTGGCCTACAGCGGTTCCCCACTCGCCTTCTCCTTTTCGGAGGAGTCACACGTCAAGTCGGTCACGGTCCTCGATGTCGCGGCGACCGGCCCCGTCGAGGTGCGACGCATCGCCGCGCCCGTGCCGCGCGCGCTCGTCACCCTCCGGGGCGTGCTCGAGGAGATTGTCTGCGACCCCGGGACCGCCGCATACGCGAACCACTGGGTGCGCGTCGTGCTCACGGATGAGCGCAGGCCGGCGGATCCCATGACGCGCCTTCGCGAGGTGCTCCCCTTCGCCATCGACCTGTCCTTCGATCAGCGAGCACTGACAGCGGTCGAGGCTGCCGACGCCTCCGGTGCACGCACGCGTGATCCCCTGGCCATCGCCGAAGCCTTCGTCGAGCACGTCACGGCGACCCCCGCGGAGCCTGTCGAGCGCGATCTCCTGCGTGATGCGGTCGAGCGGATCCGGGTTGGCGAGGTCCCTCGATGAGGCTGCACGCGCTCACACTGACGGGCGTCGGTCCCTTCCGCGGACGCGAGCGGGTCGACTTCGATGCCGTGTCGGCATCAGGGCTCTTCCTCATCGAGGGTCCGACCGGTGCCGGCAAGACGACGATCATCGACGGCATCGTCTTCGCTCTCTACGGCTCCCTCTCGGGTGCGGAGTCGGATGCCTCGCGCATGCGCAGTCAACTTTGCGACGCCGACGAACCCACCGAGGTCATCCTGGAGTTCAGCATCGGCGGCATCCGCCACACGATCACGCGCAGTCCGTCGTACGAACGCCGCAAGGCCCGCGGCGAAGGCACCACCTCTCAGCGCGCCACGCAGACACTGATGGTCGAGGATGACGACACCCCCGACATGCGCGAGGCACGTGAGATCGGTGCCTACCTCATCCAGCGCATCGGCCTCACCGTCGATCAATTCCGCCGGCTCGTCGTACTTCCCCAGGGCGAGTTCGACACCCTCCTGCGCGCCAAGCCCCGCGAGCGCTACGACACCGTGGCGGGGCTCATCGACGACGGATTCCTCGAGCGTGTTCAGGAGGACCTCAAGGACAGAGCGGATGATGCACTGCGCGTGCGCCGCGATGCTGTGGCCGAGATTGAGCGCATCCTCGGGGTCATGCGCGAGCGCGCGGCTGAGGTCATCGAGGTGCCCGAGGAGTTCGACCCCGAAGCCGTCGTCACGGACGTCGGCGACAGCGCTGCCGCCGCCACCGCCAACTCCGCGCTCACCTCCACGGCCCTCGACACCTGCCGCGCACGCGAGCACGACGCCCGCACGCACGCTGCTGCGGCACATGCCGCGAGCGAGGCTCGCGCGGGTCTCGACCGCGCGCATGGGGCCGCCGGCCCCGAGGTCACCGGGCTCGATGATGCGGCCCTGCAGTCACTCGCCCATGACGTCGTCTCGCAGCGGACGCGCCTGGAGCCCCTTGCCGAGTGGGAGTCCACCGCCGAGGTGCGCACCACGGAGAGCGCCCGGCGGCACGCACTCGTTGCTGACCTTGTCCTGCGCATCGAGCAGGCACGGGCGCATGCTGCAAGCCTGCCCGGCCGGCTCGCGCAGGCCGAGGTCGCACTCAGCCAAGCCCGGCTGCTCGCCGATCGCGCGGCGTCTGTGCAGGCGGAGGTCGAGCATCTCGAGGCTCTCCAGGTGCTCATCGGTGAGCGTCACCGGGTGGCCGCTGCCGTGGAGGTCGCACGGGCGCACGTCACCGCCGATGGCGAGGCTCTCCACGCCGCCCGCAATGGCCTGCACGCTGCGCGCACAGCCCACCACGCACTCGTCCGCGCCCAGCTCGAGCAGCGGGCCGCGCACCTGGCATCCCTGCTCACGGACGATGAGGCCTGCCCCGTCTGCGGGTCCTGCGATCATCCCCGGCCCGCCCACGACCCGAGCGGAGAGCTCGTGACGGATGCCAATGTCTCCGATGCCGAGCACATGGCCTCCACCGCCGACACGGCCGAGGCCACCGCCGCGAGGGTCCTCGAGCAAGCCCGTGCCTCTCTGGCCGCCCTCGATCAGCGCCTTGCTGTCATTACCGCGCGCCTCGACGCAGCCACCGAGGACGGCGTCGCCGCGTCACTCGCTGCGGCACAGACAGCTCTCGAGGAGGCTCGGTCCGCTGCCGCCACGATGGGCACGCTCGCGGAAGACGTCGAGACTCTGGCCGCTCAGATCACGACGTCGAGCACGGTGATCGAGGGGCTCGTGGCCGAGGAGGCGGCGGCCCGTGCCGACGCCCGCGCGTATGACACCACCATGGCCGAGGAGGCTGACCGACACCGCGAGCAGGTGGGCACCTCGGCCTCGGCCGCCGATGCCGTGACGGACCTTCGCGCTCGACTCGCCGTCATCGAGGACGTCCAGCGGGCGCGCTCCGCGGCAGCGGGTCACCCCGTGACGGTGGATCCTGCCGCCGCTGATGCCGCGCTCGCTCATGCCATGACGGCGCGCAGCCAGGCGGAGGCGGAGCATACGGTCGCGGATGAGCAGCGCGCGCGCCTGGCACATGCGCATGCGGCACTGGTCACGCAGGCCCAGGGGCTCGCTGCCGCGCGCGATCGACTCGATGCCATCGGCTCCAGCACGGAGGCGGCGATCCACCTCGGAGCGCTCGTCACCGCGCGCAGCGCCGTGAATCGCCGCAACCTCACCCTCCAGTCCTACGCCGTCCAGAGACGCTTCCAGGCGGTGTTGGAAGCATCGTCGATCCACCTGGAGAGCATGAGCGGTGGCCAGTTCTCCTTCGTCATCGACGACAGGACCGCCGGACGTGCGCAGGCCGGCCTCGGCATCGACATCCACGACGCATGGACCGGGCAGTCTCGCGATCCTGAGTCGCTCTCCGGGGGTGAAACCTTCTACGCCTCCCTCTCGCTCGCGCTCGGGCTCGCCGACATCGTGCGCGAGGAGGCAGGCGGGGTATCCCTCGACACCCTCTTCGTCGACGAGGGCTTCGGCTCCCTCGATGCCGACACGCTCAGCGTGGTCCTGGACCAACTCGACGCCCTACGCTCGCGCGGCCGCGTGGTGGGCGTGATCAGCCACGTGGCCGAGATGAAGGAGTGGGTGCACGACCGGATCGTCGTGTCATCCGGTGCCCCCGGGGCCGGGAGCCGCATCCTCCAGCACGACTGAGGCACCCGGGCCAAACCCCCACGCGTCTGCCCTCCGGGCCCTAGCCTTCCTTCCACGCGGGGCAATCAGGGAGGCACAGTGAGCACCACGACACAGGTGAAGGACTACCGCACCGGCAGGGTCGTCGGGCTAGCGGCGACGGCAGCCCTCGGCGGCTTCCTCTTCGGCTATGACTCAGCCGTCATCAACGGAGCCGCGTCAGCCATCAAGTCGCTGTTTGGACTGAGCGACCTTGCCATTGGCTTTGTCGTGTCCATCGCCCTGATCGGTTCGGCGATAGGTGCGTGGTTCGCCGGTGGTCTCGCTGACAGGTTCGGTCGACGGCGCGTGATGCTCGTCGCTGCGGCGCTCTTCCTCATCTCAGCGATCGGTCAAGCCTTCCCCTTCGGGGTCGCCGATCTCATGTTCTGGCGATTCATCGGTGGTGCCGGTATCGGCGTCGCCAGCGTGATGGCCCCCATGTACATCGCCGAGATCGCCCCCGCCGATATCCGCGGGCGTATGGGCTCTCTGCAGCAGTTCGCGATCGTCATCGGCATCTTCGCCACCGGTCTCATCAACTACGTGGTCCTTCAGGCCGCCGGTGGCAACGCACGCAACGTCTGGCTCCTCGGCCTCGAGGCCTGGCAGTGGATGTTCCTGAGCATGATCGTTCCGGCAGTCGTCTACGCACTTCTCGTCCTGCGCATCCCCGAGTCACCGCGCTACCTCGTTGCCGTGGGCGAGCCGGGCAAGGCCGCAGATGTTCTCCGGACGATCTACACCATTGACGTCACCCCCATGGTGGCGGACATCGAAGCGTCGCTGCAGGGAGACCACAAGCCGCGTTTCTCAGATATCCGTGGACGCACCCTGGGCCTCATGCCTATCGTGTGGATCGCCATAGCCCTCAGCGCCTTCCAGCAGTTTGTGGGCATCAATGCAGTCTTCTACTACTCCAACACGATCTGGGAGAGCGTTGGCTTCTCCGAGTCTCAGGCCTTCCAAACATCGCTCATCACCACCGGCGTCAATGTCACCTTCACCATCGTCGCCATCGCCCTGGTCGACCGAGTCGGCCGCAAGCCACTCCTCCTCGTCGGCTCCACCGGCATGGTCATCACGCTGGCGACCCTGACGTGGATCTTTGGCACCGCGCCGGTCAACGCAGCCGGCCAACCCGTCCTCACTGACGGGCCCGATGTCATCGCTCTCATCGCCTTCAATGCCTACGTTGCCTTCTTCGCCGCCACCTGGGGTCCGATCGTGTGGGTTCTCCTCGGGGAGATGTTCCCCAATCGCATCCGTGCCACCGGGCTGGCCGTCGCAGCATCCGCCCAGTGGACGGCCAACTTCCTGGTCTCGACCAGCTTCCCCGAGTTGGCCGGGATCTCCCTCGGGCTGGCCTACGGAATCTTCACCGTCTTCGCGATCCTGTCGATCCCGTTCGTGATGAAGTACATCCGAGAAACCAAGGGTGTGAGCCTCGAGGACATGGGGACGCTGGAGGGAGCGCGCGCAAACTGAGGGACCAGATGGCGGATATATACCCCCAGGGGTATCATCAGGGCATCCTCTGAAGGAGTTGCCATGCAGATCCCGACCATGACCGTGACCGAGCTCAGCACCCGCGTGAGTGACATGGCCATCGTTGACGTCCGCGAAACATTCGAGTACTCCTCCGGACATGTGCCGGGTGCGATCAACATCCCGATGTCCACGATCCCCGTGCGCCTCCAGGACCTGCCTGAGGGTGACGTCTGCATCATCTGCGAGAGCGGGGGACGGTCATGGCAGGTGGCTGCATTCCTCGCCCAGCGCGGCATCGTGGTGACCAATGTCGAGGGAGGCACCGGCGCATGGAGATACGAGGGGTTCCCCATCGAGCACGGCCATGGCCCTACGGGGTCGGACGAGTCGTGAGCCGGATCATCCGTTAAAGATGATCAACCGCTCTTCGGTCATCTCACGCACGGTGTAGGCCGGCCCCTCGCGGGTATTGCCCGAGTCGCGAAGGCCGCCGTAGGGCATCTGATCAGCGCGCCAGGTCGGCACCTCATTGATGAGCACACCACCGAAGTCCAGGGTGCGCGCTGCCTTGATCGCCTTGCTCACATCGGCTGTGAATACTCCGGCCTGCAGGCCATAGCGCGTGTCATTCGCCATCCGCAGTGCCTCATCAAAGTCGGTGAAGGACTGCACGGCGACGACGGGTCCAAAGACCTCGAGCGCGCAGACATTCATTGTCGGACTCGCATCCACAATCACGGTGGGCTGCAGGACGCCATCGTCCCCGATATCCCCACCACAGGCCACGCGCCCACCCTGAACGACAGCCTCGTCGATCCACGACTTCACGCGATCTCGTTCGCCCGTGGAGATGAGCGCAGACACGTCCGTGGATTCATCCATGGGATCTCCCACGACAAGCGTCTCGACGGCCTCCACGAGTGCGTCCGAGACGGCCTCGACGAGTGATGCGTGCACGAGGAGGCGTTGCGTGGAGATACACGACTGACCCGCGTGCGAGAAGCCCGCGGTCTTGATCTTGGCGACCGCTGCCTGCCAATCACCGTCTGCATCGATGATGACGGGAGCATTGTTGCCGAGTTCGAGCCCCACACGTTTGCGCGGCGCTTTGGCGCGGATACTCCAGCCCACCTCGGGAGACCCGGTGAAGGTGATCAGCGCTACATCGGGATTATCCACGAGAGCGCCGCCGACGCTTGTGCCTCCGCCGGTGACGATCTGCAGGTAGCCGGGGGGAAGCCCACACTCTTCCAGCAAAAGACGCGCCAGCAGGATGGCGGAGAAGGGTGTCTGCATCGCGGGTTTGAGAACGACGGGGCAGCCCGCGGCGATAGCCGGCCCGACCTTGTGCGCGACCAAATTGAGCGGGAAGTTAAACGGTGAAATCGCCCCGACAACCCCGACGGGGACGCGCAGGACGAAACCCAACTTGCCCTCGCCCGCAGGGGAGGCTTCGAGGGGGACGGTCTCACCCGTGAGCGTGCGAGCCACGGCGGCAGAAAACTGCATGGTGCTGGCTGCCCGCTCCGCTTCGACACGGGCCGTCCTGATGGGCTTTGCAGACTCCAAGGCGATGCAGCGACCGAAGATGTCGCGCCGCGCCAGGAGCAGTTCAGCCGCACGATCCAAGATCTCCGCCCGCTTCCACTGGGGAAGCGGGTCATCGTGGAGGGTCTGTCGGGCGTAGGCCACCGCGGCATCCACATCCGTCGGTGTCATCACCGGAACGCGCCCGAGCAGGGCTCCGTCGTAGGGAGCTCTCACCTCGGCAGACTCCTGTCCGCTGGTCCATCCACCGAGATAGGGAATGGGTGTGACGGTGCTGGGATCAACCCCTGGGATCACGTCGAGAGTCATGGGGGGACGCTATCGCGAGCGGCGCGCCCGGTGGTGCGGCAGGATCGTTCCATGGACTTCGCCATCCCCGACGAGTTGACCGCCCTGCGCCAATCCTTCGCCGCCTTCCTTGAGCGCGAGGTGCGCCCTCTCGAGGATGAGCACGCATCGCAGTTCTGGGGTGACACCCCCGACCGCGATGTGTTGGCACCTGTCATCCAGGGGATTCGCCGGCGCAGCGCCGAGGAGGGCTTCTACGCGGCCTACATGCCCGAGGATGTTGGCGGACAGGGACTGTCGGTCCTAGGCACAACGCTTCTTGTGGAGGATGCGGCCCGGTCGGGCATGCGTCTCGCGATGGCTGCGATCGCCCCACCCAACCCCGCCGGTCCGTCGACCCTGCTCCTCAAGCTGCCCCCGCACCTGTGGGATACCTACCTCTTTCCGGTAGTGCAGGGCACCAAGACCATGTGCTTTGCGCTCACGGAACCCGAGGCGGGCAGCGACGCCCAGGCGATCCGGACTCGAGCCGTCCTCGAGGGTGACGAGTGGGTGATTGACGGGCACAAGCACTACATCACCAACGGCGAGACAGCCGATTTCGCGATCGTCTTCGCCGTCACAGACGCGCAGAAGCGCGCGGCCGGTGGCATCACGGCATTCGTCGTACCCGCCGATCAATACCGCCGAGGCAAGCTGCAGTGGAATCTCTCCGACTCCCATCCGGTCGAACTCTTCTTCGACGGAGCGCGTGTCCCGGCCGACCATGTCATCGGTGAGGTCGGTATGGGATTTTTTGAGGCGATGGCCTTCCTCAATGCGGGCCGCGCCTACATCGGAGCCCAATCACTCGGTCTCGCCGAGTGGGCACTAGACGCAGCCGTCGATCACGCCAAGACCCGCACAGCCTTCGGCAAACCCCTCTCCAAAAACCAGGGAGTGTCCTTCCCGCTGGCGCGCAGCAAGGCCGACATAGAGGCCATCCGCTGGCTCGTCTACCACCTCGCCTGGCGCGTTGACTCCGAGGGAGAACCCCTCGCCATCATGGGGGATGCCTCCATCACGAAGTACTACGCGACGGAAGAGGCCTACGCCGTGGCGGATCGGTGTCTGCAGGTCTTCGGAGGTATGGGGCTCATGCGAGAGGGACCCGTCGAGCGGGTCCTACGTCATCTCCGCATGCTGCGCGTCGTCGAGGGCGCGAGCGAAGTCCAACTGTTGGTGATCGCCCGCACACTGGGTCTCTAGACAGACTGGGTCTCTAGACGGACGGCAGTTCATCAAGATCTGTTCCGTCCGCGACGTCACCCACCTCAATGAGTTCAACATCAGCCGCGTGCTGAGCGAGATAGGTGCGGGCGCCGGCATCCCCACGGGCACTGCTCGCGACCTCGAGCCAATGTCGGCGGCCGAAGCGCACCGGGTGCCCCCGCTCACCGCCGTACGTCGCCGCCGCCAGGTCGCTCTCGGCATCCACGAGCCTGCGTACGGCGGCCGGCGTGAGCCCGGGCAGATCGACCAGGGTCACGACGACCGCCTCGGCCGCCGCGTCTTCGACCGACCCCAGGCCCACGCGAAGCGACGACCCCATGCCGTCAGCCCAGTCGGGATTGGTCACCATCACGGCGTCGGGCACCTCGCCCACCCAGGCACCGAGGACGACGTAGACCGGGTCGCATCCACCTCCACGCAGCACGCGCACCGCACGGTCGACAAGCCGCTCACCATCAATGACAGCCGGGGCCTTGGGACCCCCGAAGCGACGTCCCTCCCCCGCTGCGAGGACGAGCCCGGCGACGCTGGCCACGATCGCGCGCTAGCGGGGTGCGCCGGGGTGGATGGGGCCGCTCGTCGCCGTCAGGTGCACGCCGCTCCCACCCCACCGCTCCTGGATGATCTCGGCCGCGATCGAGATCGCCGTCTCCTCGGGCGTGCGCGCTCCCAGGTCCAGACCGATGGGTGATCGCAGTCGCGCGATCTCCTCATCGGTCATGCCTGCCTCCTTGAGCCGCTGCAGGCGGTCCTCGTGGGTGCGGCGTGAGCCCATGGCCCCGACGTAGCCCGCCTCCGTGCGCAGGGCGACCTCCAGGGCGGGCACATCGAACTTCGGATCATGGGTGAGGACGCAGATAACCGTGCGCTGGTCCACGGGCTGGCTCGCGAGCCAGCGATGGGGCCAGTCGACGACCACCTCGTCCGCGTCCGGGAAGCGACGAGCGGTCGCGAAGACCTCCCGGGCATCGCACACCGTGACACGGAAGCCCAGGACCTTGCCGACGCGGCACAGCGCAGCGGAGAAGTCGATAGCACCGAAGATGTACATGCGCGGCGGTGGAGCCATGCTGGCGACGAAGACCTCGAGCCCGTCCCCGAGGCGTTCACCTTCGGGGCCGTAGCGCAGGAATCCGGTGGTGCCCGAGGCCAGGAGTCCCCGCGCATCAGCAGCGACGGTCCCATCGAGTCGCTCGGTGCCGAGGGAGCCCTCGACGGACGTTGCGCGCACCACGACGTGGCGTCCGAGCAGCCCGCCCTCCGGGGCCGCGACCACGGTCGCGACCGCCACCGGCTCCTCGGCCTCCACACTGCGGATCACCCCGGGGAGCTCGGGCCAGGTGTCGCGGTCGACCCTCTCCACGAAGACATCGAGGATCCCGCCGCAGGTCAGGCCTACCGAGAAGGCGTCATCATCACTTACGCCGTAGGTCTCGAACTGTGGCTGGCCGTCTGCGAGCACCTCCTGGCCGAGGTCGTACAAGGCTCCCTCGACACAGCCGCCGCTGACCGAGCCGATCGCTTCCCCACCCGCCGTCACGATCATGGAAGCCCCTGCAGGGCGCGGCGCCGAGCGCCAGGTGCGCACCACGGTGGCCATCGCACAGGGCTCGCCCCGGTCGTAGGCAGCGAGCAGGTCGCTGAGGATCTCCCTCATGGGACTCCCTTCCGGGCCTGGCCGATATCGGCAGGATGGCGCATCCGATGGCGGCGGCGTGCGCAGACCCCAATAATGGCGCAATGCAGGCAACGGGCCAATCGGGCACTGACCACTCCACGCGAGTGCGGTACGCCGTCGTGACGCCCGAGGCCATTTCCGCCGCCGAGGTCGCCCGGCTCGTGGACGACCCGCGTGCGGGTGCCGTGGTGACCTTCTCCGGCGATGTGCGCGACCACGACCACGGGCGCCAGGTCCTGCACCTGGACTACGAGGCCCACCCCACGGCCGGGGATCTGCTGGCGGTCGTGGCCGCGGAGGTCGCGGAGCGTTTCGACGTCATCGCGGTCGCGGTGGCGCATCGCACCGGACCCTTGGCGATCGGTGACTGCGCCCTCGCGGCAGCCGTGAGCGCCGCGCACCGGGGCGAGGCCTTCGCCGCATGCACCGCTATCGTCGAGGAGACCAAGGCGCGCCTCCCCGTGTGGAAGCACCAGTACTTCGCCGACGGCACAGATGAGTGGGTGAACTGCGCATGAGCCATGCTGATGATGTGCACGAGTCACGACTGGTCGACTCCTACGGGCGTGGCCATCGGGATTTGCGGATATCACTAACCGACCGTTGCTCGCTGCGGTGCACCTACTGCATGCCGGCTGACTTCGCCGACTGGATCCCGAGCGCCGAGTTGCTCACCACCGATGAGTTGATGTCGGTGCTGGAGATCGCTGTTGACGAGGGCATTGAAGAAGTGCGACTTACGGGTGGGGAGCCGCTCCTGCGACCGGATGCCGTCGACGTGGTGCGGCGTATCAACGCACTGCCGCGGCCGCCACGTATCTCCATCACGACCAACGCCCTTCGACTGTCTGGACTTGCCGGACCCCTGCGCGATGCCGGGCTCGAGCGCGTCAACGTAAGTCTCGACACCCTGGACCGAGATCGATTCAAGGCCCTGACTCACCGTGACCGTCTCGATGACGTCCTCGCTGGACTCGCCGCCGCCCGCGCGGCCGGACTGGCACCCGTCAAGGTGAACGCCGTTTTGATGCGCGGTGTCAACGATGACGAGGCGGTGCCCATGCTGCGCTGGGCCCTCGATGAGGGCTGGCAATTGCGCTTCATTGAGCAGATGCCCCTCGATGCGGGTGGCCTGTGGAATCGAGCCAAGATGGTGACGGCGGAGGAGATCCTCGAAAAGTTGTCATCCGCCTTCGACATCACCGCGCTGCCCCAGCGCGGCACGGCGCCCGCTGAGGAATTTTATGTCAATGGTGGACCCGCGACCGTCGGCATCATCGCGAGTGTTACTCGACCGTTCTGTGGCACCTGTGATCGCCTGCGCCTCACGGCTGACGGTCAATTGCGCAATTGCCTCTTCGCTCGAGATGAGACCGACCTTCGATTCGTCCTTCGAGACGAGACGTTGACGAAGGAGTCCCGGGAGGCAGAAATCCGGCGTCGCCTGCATGCCAGCGTTATGGCAAAACTCCCCGGTCACGGCATCAATGACCCGACCTTCATCCAGCCTCCCCGCCCGATGAGCGCCATCGGCGGCTGATCCCACCCGTCCCTCGCCCCCCGGGTGGGCCGGCTAGCCCCCCGCAAAGGGAGGCAGGACGTCCACGCGGGAGCCCGCGGCCACCTGTACGCCGCCGCCGTGGGCCACGACCCCGTCAATGAGGGTGGAGCATCGAGGCAGCACGGGCCCCAGGCCCGGACACTGGGCGGTCGCCGCAGCGAGCACGTCGTCGAGGGACCCCGGGGCCACGGCGAGGTGCTCCCGGCCCCCCGCCGCTGTCCGAGCAGCCGCAAAGAGATTCACCTCAACTGATCGCGCCATGTCCGACATGGGACTAGTGTCATACATCACATCCTGGCGCCCCGTCCGGCCACCCCACACCCCGGGAGAAGTAGATGGACCTGAACAACTCATTCGTCGTACCCGCAGACATCGACACCGCGTGGAAGACACTCCTGGACGTGCAAGCCATCGCCCCCTGCATGCCGGGGGCAAACCTGGACACAGTCGAGGGAGACAACTTCACGGGCACCGTCAAGGTCAAATTGGGACCCGTGAGCATGACGTACAGCGGCAAGGCCAGCTTCGTCGAAAAGGATGAGGCGAACCACCGTGCCGTGATTCAAGGCACGGGCAAGGAGACACGTGGCTCGGGGACCGCTTCGGCACTCGTCACGACACAACTCGTGTCCGAGGGGCCCGACCGGACCCGAGTCGAGGTCACGACGGACCTGACGGTCACGGGCAAGCCGGCGCAATTCGGACGCGGTGTGATGCAGGATGTGGCGGGCCGCATCATCGATCAATTCGCCGCCAACCTAGAGGCTGTCATCGCCTCCGGAGGTCAAGCACCGGACGTCCCCGCAGCCGGCGGGACGACCCCCGCCGCCCCGCGTCCACTCCCGCACACAGCCGACAGCATCGACCTCCTCGGCACCGCGGGTGCGCCTGTCCTCAAGCGCGCCATTCCCGCCCTGATTGGCCTCCTGGCCATCGTCGGCATCATCTGGCTCATCGCCCGCCGCAAGCGCTAGACACCCGGGTTCACCCACCTAGAGAGGAATCGCCCATGCAAACCCCAGCACCGGTCGATTACGCCCGCGCGTCGAGCGTCGACCATGCCTTGCAACTGCTGCAGCAACACGGAGAGGACGCCCGGGTTATCGCGGGTGGACACAGCCTCATCCCGATGATGCGGCTGCGCATCGCGGCCCCCAC
>ERZ888423.1479-NODE-1479-length-20128-cov-16.970757_pt1 | contig 20128 bp, 17 predicted proteins | sample MGYA00520523_ERZ888423 | MGnify/ENA primary metagenome ERZ888423 (study PRJEB32303, sample SAMEA104408611) | aquatic metagenome | biome: Brackish water; feature: Pelagic; material: water | place: Baltic Sea | collected 2014-06-08T10:24:00 | depth 30,27 m ...
AGAAAGCGCAACTCTATTCCGATTCGGACCCGGGTTCGACTCCCGGCAGCTCCACTTTTAAAAAGCATAATCATCTAATTTTCATTTAATTATGCTTTTTTATTTGTTCTTTTAGTCCAATATTAGTTCACAATTTGATTATTACTTTTATCAAGCACTAAAAAAAATATCATAGGATTTGGATTGTTGAAATAGGTGGAGTAATCTGACAACCATAAACGCCTGAGCACTATATTTGTGTATCATTGATATAAAGTGGATCGAAGATATAAAATCTACGAGACCAATGCGAGAATTAGATATACAAAACTCACTTGATAGAGTATCGTGCACAGAAATAGCAAGGTGGGTATTACTTTCTTTTGTTTCACTTGGGCAAAAGCAAAGGAGTATAGCTCTATGATGGGCAAGAGTATGGGAAACATAAATAGTACTTTCATAAAACTAAAGTCTCTGAAATCGTAGGTGTATTTAATCACAAATGCCAAGAAAAAAGCGAGCAAAAGCACGTTGATAAACTGGCTATGTTTTAGGATGTTCCTAGGATTTTTAGATACTAAAAATAGCGGTATAAAAATAAAAATAATGAGTGCCGTGTGCAGCACAAAATTGACTCGGGCAAAGTTGTACTGGTCATTGTTGATGCAAGACCACTCGGCAGGCCATCGCTCGAAAACGTAATGCGAAAACTGACCAACGAACTGCGTCCATAGATTCTGACGATGCGCTTGGTCATTTTCCGTGCCGTTCTTGTTATATGGCGTTTCAAGCAAGCTCATCAGCGGGTAGTCAAAATAGGCACTTTTTACGGTGGCTACTCCTTTTCTGAAAACCATTTCGCCTTCCTCGTCCCAACTGGCTAGCTGGTAGGCTGGATCTACGTTGGTCATAAAAGGGTTGTTGTACTTCTCGTACTTTTCGTAGTATCTGCCCACGGTTGCTATAGCGGTAAGTACTATGGCGTATATGGACAGCTGTCTGACTATTTTTGGAATTTTCCAATCACGGTCTCTTATATTTTTAAAGAAAATAATACACGGAAAGGCGATGCTAAAAACCAGGCCATTCCCTTTGGTAATACCTAATAGGATAAGAAAAATTGCGATAGCGATTTCGAGTTTCAAACTGTCTTTTTTCCAGTATTTATAAAATAGCAGGATGGTTATGGAGCTTAAGAAAATGAGCAGTAAGTCGTTGCTAGCAAGTGCTCCAGCGCTAATTAGCTCGGGGTTGAGCATCCAGAATAACATGCTCGATATACTGAGCCACTTGGGAAGCAGTAGATTTTCTATAAAACGCAAGATGAGCCAAACTAACCCCAAGGATATAAAGAAGTTGAAAAACTGAACGAGGTAAAAATACTCGACCCACGTCTTGGCGTGATAAGCCGTGTTCATGATTTTGATAATGCTGTAAAAAAGCGGCGGCTGAAAACATTCCCAACAGTCACGCGCTTCGGGTAGCTCACCGGTTTGGTCCCACAAGAGTACGGCAGTTATATGGTCGTCGTTGAACTGTTCATTGACAAAGAATAGCACAATGCGCGGAATCATGACGAGCGCCAAAACCCAATAGAGCCATTGGTTTTTTGGTTTTAGTTTGTGCATATACCGCTTGAGCATCTAGATAATATTTAGTGAGAATGGCTACGTAATCTCTCAGAATGAATTTAGAAGACAAACATATAACTTATTTTTCGCATAAGTTTTATAAATAGAACTCGTATTACTCGTCATCCTTACGCTCATCTTATCAGCATTTTTCTCTGTAAAGGATTAATCTAGAACGGGTAGGTTATCGGATTTACTTTGTGTCATAGTAGCTTTTTAACCTTGTAAATTGTTAAACGGTTTTTACCTGTAATTTTTGCTACGTCTGAGGTTTTCATCCTAGAATTTATGCACGTAACAATAACCTGATGTTTTTTTAAAGTGCGGTTACGGTCATCCGTTGTTCCTTTCTTTCTCCCAACGTAAATCCCTTTTGCTTTTGCAACTTCAACTCCTCCCTACAACGTTCTTTTATGACTTGACGCTCATGTTCTGCATGAGCTCCAAGCTCCGAATAACATCAATTACCATCGATCGCTATAATGCAATAAAAATGCCCCCAACGCAATAAGCACAATAGCTACTATATTTTTCCATATTAGCTTTTCTTTAAAGAAAATAAAACTAAACAGTATGGTGGTTAAGGGCAACGCTAAATACAACAAACTAGATTTAAAAGGATCCGTTATTTTAAGGCCAAGAAGTCCTAAGAATGACGCTAAGAGAATTACAATACTCATTAACACAACGGGTTTAAAAAAAATCTTGGATTGTCCGATAACGTCCATGTTTTTTCTTTGCCTAAGAACCAATACAATACCCAAAAACAGAACCATTAATTCTTGATTTGCTATAATCAATAGTGGCGAAATATCGGCAGTTAGGTTTTCCCACTGTATGATAGATCCACTCGAGAAACTTAAGGTCATTATTAGTAGAAGCATATGCTCTCTCACCGTTATTTTTAACTGGGATTTACCCGATGCAAGCAGAAATACCACGAACCCCACGGTAATAATAAAGCCACCCACAAGCGATACATAAACACTAATATGCTTTACAAACACAAGGTATACTGTAGCAAAAAAAACGCCTAAGAGATTATATATTCCAACCCACTGTAACGAGGCCCTTTTCATCACCAGCAACATACAAATAAGTCCTATAACCCCTATAAAAGAACCTGTCGATATTCTCCATAGTTCAGCATTACTTATCCATTCTATATCCAAAACAACAATGCATACCGCTGTTATCAAGCTCGTAAAAACGGCTCTGTATGCCATTAAAAATGAAACAGAACCATTTTCTAGGCTCCTTTTCCAAAGTACATTGTTTAACGCATACAATAGGATAGAAAAAAACAGGTACCCCATTTAGCGCTTAGTTGAGGATGAATTCAATATATATGGGATAGAAATCTTTTTAAAGTACTTAAACCCAGTTAACGTTATGAGTTTATTTAATTCTTCTAATGAAGATGCATTATCCTTACTGTTGTTTTCTGTGAAACTAATTTTTAAATATGTAAAGTGGTAAAAAAGAGACAGATAATTGTGATAACTCATTTCTACCTTTTCCAGTTCCACTATTTCCAAGTTTCTTCGTGCAGGTGCTAAATCATTGGTATATAAGTTCAAATTAGCGAGGCTAATTAAGGCAATCGCAGTGGTTGTTTTTGCATTCCAACGATCGGACTCCAATAATTCTTCATAGTATAAATCGAGAATCGTAGCTAACGTATTCATCTCATTTTTAAGAATAAGTGCTAGGAACAACTCTTGTGAAAAGTGAGTCATATTGCGCTGTTTACACTGCCTAAGAATTTCTTTAAGTAAGACAGGATCTCTGGTTTCACTCGCCATTATTTTATAGCCGTAGTATCTTCCCAATAATGCGTGATGCAGAGAATTACTATTTTTAGGCAATTGAATCTCCTTGTTTTGAAACCCACTGCCGTTGAAAAAATGCCTATATTCGAGGATTAGATTCGTAAAAAAGACATCAGATACGTTGGAATTAAGCGCTCTAATCAAAATTACAACATCGCCGTATAACGTGTTAAGATTTGAATAATCTATATACGTTAAAGGAACCATATTTCTGAATGAACCTATGGGTAAAAGCTCTTTGTAGAGTGCTAACGCCGTTTCTCTCGATATCCTGAGGAACGCATGAGACAGTATAGTTCCCAATTTCATTTGAGGACCTTCAGGCACTTTATCTAACGCTAAACCACTAAAAATTACCGAAAGACTCTTCACGTCATATCTCTCCACAACCGAACCAATGAAGCTAGCAATTGGTGCTATATTCAAGGTGTTTAATAAGCCAATGTTCAAGAGTTTGACATCTTCAGCGCTTATGTTGCCTGAAGTCTGCATATGAAGTAACTTCTGGTAAAAATACCAATCGTCAAAATTACTCTTGTTGTTTAGATAGTTTGCGTAGGACTTAAACCCGAGATATTGAGATAATATGTTAAGTGTAATTAACGATGGGGTGGTCCTCTCTAAAAAGCCAAATAATCTGCGAAGTGTGTTGTAGCTAATCGTTAATCCCGTAACAGACTCTATATCCTCTTTTAGTAATTTGATATCTCGAACACTTCTTACCGATATGACAGCCTTTTTTTGTACATCTTCTATTAACTGAGAATATTCAAATTTCATACATTTCCGTGGGCTTACTGTGGGCCAAATATAACACTTTTAGTTCTTGAGCATAATAAATAATTAGAATATATTCCGAATATTAACCATTTATATACCAAGTTGTTACGTGGCGCATGGGCTATATCTGGGCTAAACAATAGCGTCTTATTAATACCTTTGTATAACTATTTAAAAATATCGTAACACATGATAAAGCAACACGTCTCAATAACTTCTGAAATTACCCACAATGAGCTTACCAATATTATTAATAACTGGCACGCATACCAAGTAGCAACCGTGCTGAAATCCTACCAAGAAATTTCCAGAAGGATACTTCAAGCGCCAAGTTTATTAAGTGTTTTAGTGGAAATAAAATTACAAAAGAATTTGACTGAATTTTGTCAAGAAAACCAATTTTCTAAAATTGAAGACTTCCTTGAATCGTTTAAAAAAGTTCAAAAAAACAAGGTAAAAACAAAGAATAAAAATTCTCCCGATGAATTTGGTCTATACTGGGTATAATACTAATTTCCTCCGTGCTTAAAACTTTTTATCTTGCGAAATTATCGCGGTTTTAACTCCTAATCGATCTCATTCGAATCTACATCAAGCATTGCTACTGCAATTCCTTGCTGCGCTAGCTTTGTTTGGAGTGCCACGTAATTAATAAATACGGTGTAGCCTAGCTTTAGACTTGGATTTGTCTCATTAGCAACGGCAACTATCCTTTCTACATCATACACATAAAATGCATACTCTTTAGTCGCAAAAAACTTATCAAAGTATTCTTTTTCCGCATTATATGACACCGTAGACAACGGTGGCTTATCGGTGCAATCTGAACCCTTTATTCCTTTAAACATAACGCTGTGAATTGCCCGCTCTTTAGCCTGTTGTATAGCTAAAGTTTCATCCCAATTGGACATGTATACGGCCACTTTATATCCACCCTTAGCATCTTGACCTTGACAAACTACTTCATAATTAGTGTCATTGTAATTAATTCTTGAGGCACAGCCCACCGATAAAATGGCAAATACGCCTGCTAGCACTATACTTTTGTTCATTTTTAGCTCTAATAGTATACCTAATTGGTAAACAACCAAATATAAAAAACTATTCACTACATCGCATAAATAATAAGCGAAACTATAGTTTCGTGCAATAGGAACTGACCTTTAGTAGGTTACAAAACACATTTTGCTCAAAGTGACGCTTTTTTCGCATTATTTATAGCTAATTATGATCGTATAGGAAATCCAATTAGATAAATTTCTCCCAAAATTCACATAACTATTTAGTCGCAATACTAACTTAACAACTAAATCAATCATGACTAAAATAAAAATAGTAAGATTGATCTTTTTTCTTCATTTTTGAACTATGATAAATAAAAAATCGATTTTAAGCGTTTTGCTCTTTTCGCTTCTCATCATTGCAGGATGTAAAGAAGAAGAAACCGCAGTGGTGCCAGCACCTACTAAAACTGCATTACTAAGTGCGTCACCTTGGATAACAACTGCCATTACCATCAGCCCGGGTTTAGATTTAGGCGGAATTATTATTACGGATATCTATGCACTTTCGGATGCATGTGATAATGATAATTTAGCTATATACAAAAACGATGGAACAGGTAATTATGATGAAGGTACTACAAAATGTGATCCTTTAGATCCTCAAACCTCTGCATTTAACTGGTCTTTTAATGCCGATGAAACACAACTAATAGAAGATGGTCAAACCATCTACACTCTTAATGAGCTTACGGCGACTAGCATGAAACTTGGAGATTCATTTGATGGGGCCGAAATTGGAGCAACGCCAGGGACAACGTACACTGTTACGATAACACTAAAGCATCAATAAGCTAATAAATACATAGTTTGGGTTTCGACCTACCATACAATAAAAAAAGACTCGCTACTAGCGGGTCTTTTTTTAGTACATTAGTACCTAACATCATCTTACTTCTTTTACTGCCGTTGTCTTACTGCCAATCGGTCTAAATACCTATTTTTGCTTTACATTATGTCCAAAACCATCATCTACTAAGAATAAAAGAAATATTACATTGAAATTTGGCAAAGTAGATAATCCAGAAATACTCGATCTTAGGCTACCTAAGGACCATATTGACACCCACAGAATACTGAGTAATAGCCCCCGTAAAGATCTTCACCCTAAGATACATATAGGCTGCCCTAGGTGGGCCAAGACCGAACTCAAAGGCTTTTATCCGAAGGGCACCAAAGATGAACTTACGTACTACTCCACCCAGTTTAATGCTATTGAGATGAATGCTTATTACTACCGTATTTTTCCTACCACCACCGTAGATAAATGGTACGAAAGATCTGCCCCAGATTTTACATTTTTTCCAAAAGTGCCGCAACTGATTAGTCAATATAGGCGCCTCAAAAATTGCAAAAACGAGTTAGACGATTTCTTTGTATCCATCTCTCATTTTAACGAAAAACGAGGGACCGTTTTCTTGCAAATGAATGAGAATTATGGTCCTAGTAATTTTAATGACTTTGCCAATTTTATAGAAGCTTGGCCAAAGGACTTAACCTTAACCGTAGAACTTAGGCATGCAGATTGGTTTAATGACGGTGGGATGGCTGATGAACTATACAGCTTACTAGAAGAGAATAAGGTGGGAAATACCATAACCGATACCGCAGGAAGAAGAGACATACTACATATGAGACTAACTACTCCAACCTGCTTTGTCCGTTTTACCGGGGCAAATCATTCCAGTGACGTAGAACGGCTAGATGAATGGTTTGAAAGACTCACAGAATGGAAAAACCTAGGCATAGAGCAAATTAATTTTTTCATACACCAAACCATTGAAAAAGACTTGCAAATGCTAAGTGCAAGACTGATTCAAAAAATAAATAAAGAATGGGGATATAATTTGGTAGTTCCTGGTGAGGAGGTGAATGGAAGTTTGTTTTAGCACTGAAAAATCGATAAGCAAACATTCATAAAAGCCTATCTTAAGACAAAACAATTCCTACCGGACAATGATCGCTACCAAAAACGTCATTGTCTATAAACGCACTTGTTACCTTTGGCATAAGCGTTTCAGACACTAAAAAGTAATCGATTCGCCATCCCGCGTTACTCGCTCTGGCGTTAAACCGCTGGCTCCAAAAACTGTATTTTTCTGCGGTAGTATGAAGTTCTCTGAAACTGTCTTTTAAACCTAGGCTTAAAATATCATTCATTCCATCTATCTCCACTTGGGTATACCCACTGGTTTTATTGTAGTTAGGTTTGTCATTTTTTAGGTCTAAAGCGGTATGAGCAACATTAAAGTCTCCAGTTACGATAACAGGCTTATACGTCTGTAAATCAGATAAATAGTTTCTAAATGCAGCATCCCAAGTTGCTCTATAATCTAGCCTTTTTAATCCAGCACCACTGTTGGGCACGTAAACATTTACCAAGTAAAAATCTATAAATTCTGCGCAAATAACCCTGCCTTCGTCGTCGTGTTCAGCAATACCTATATCACGCGTAACGTTTAACGCTTCAACTTTACTCAGAATGGCCACGCCACTATATCCTTTTTTAGTTGCAGAATTGGCATATATATGAAAACCATCCAAATCAGCTAATGCTTCTACTACTTGATCCTCTTGTGCTTTGGTCTCTTGCAGACAATACACATCAGCGCCACTTTGAGTTATAATGTCTATAAGGCCTTTGCCCACAGAAGCTCTTACGCCATTCACATTCCAAGATACTATTTGCATAAAGCAAAGGTATGATTATGTAGTAGCTTAAAACACATAATTAGCGTATCTTATAGTTTCATCTGTTCGATTAACTTTGAAACTATGTTTCAAAACATTTTTACAGAATCCATTGAAAACAAAAGGATAGTATCTATAAGCATGTATGGCGAGACATCGTCATGGATTGGATTTGTGATTGCCGTAAATGAAGAATTGGTTACCATGGAACATCTTTCCAAATATGGACAGTATGACGGCATTGTCACCTTAAAAATAGTAGACATAGAACGGGTAGATATAGACGACGAAACATGCCGCAGTATTCACTTTTTATACCATAACAAAGCTGAATTAGAACGACTTTCTAAAACTTACGAAAAGAGCGAACGAAATACGGGAGACTTTTTAGCCGTATTAACCGAGTGCAAGGAAAAAGATCTTATTTGCTCAGTAGATACCAAAGAATTGTACCTATCCTGCTTTGTAATTAATGTAAACTTTGAAGAAATTCACTTTTTAGCAATCGACGAGTATGGACAAAAAGATGGTGAATGTTTTGTTAAAATGGAGGACATAAATTATGTGACATGTGGTAGATTACAAGAAATGAGACGGCTGCTACTTTACAATATTCATTATAGAATATAACTCCAAAATTATTACCGGCTGGCGCATAATCACATAGTGCACTTTACGTTAATGAATGGCTAAAATCTTCTCCTTTTTCCCTGCAAAAACCACTTCTTCACCTACACCTAACCCCATAAGTGATCGAGCAATAGGCGAAATAGCCGAAATAGCAAAAACAGTTTGCCCATCTACTTCTATTTTACCAATGCCAACGCATAGATACATCATTTTCTTATTAGTGGTAATAACCGCACCTAGCTGTGCTGTGCTACATTCCTTTTCTGGACTTATTTGGCTTAAAATATTTCTCTCGCGAATGGCATTATTAATGGTTCGATTTAGCCTGTCTAGCTCCTCCTGACCCATAGCTCTTGCTGTTTCAAACTTGTTTCCAGATGTACTATTCTCTTCGCCGACAATAGATTCTTGCACCTTATCAATAGCGGACTGAAGCTCAGATAATTGAGTATCTATTTTAGCCCTACACGCGTTATATAATGTCAACTTTTTCATACTTACCATCTCAAAAGTAGCACTTAGTAACTTTAGTTGCACTACTTTTTGTGTGAATGACACACATTTGTACTTAATGTTAAGTTTTATTAAAAATTTATTTGGGCCGAGTATAGACCTGGCTGAAAAGATAAAAGAGGGAGCCATCATACTAGATGTGCGAAGCGCCGGCGAATATGCGGGTGGTCACGTAAAAGGAAGTAAAAATATCCCATTAGGAAACATCAGTGCTAAGATGGGGATCATTAAAAAATGGGATAAGCCAATAATTGCATGCTGCGCAAGTGGAATAAGAAGCGGAAGCGCAGTTTCAGTACTTAAACAAAATGGAGTAGAGGCGTATAATGCCGGTTCATGGCAAAAAGCGAATAAACTGGTAAAAAAATAATATAGAGCACCTAAATCCTTTTGTAAACAAGGGCTTTTAGCACCCTTCTCATATTCAAAGCTCTAGCACTTTTTTTTTAAACGCATAAAACTCTGCTTTCAATTTAGTATTATTGACGTATAAAAAGAATTTAATATATGAAAAGAGTATCATTAACATTAGTAGCAAGTGTTGTCATTTTCGCAACTTTTGCTTGGCTTGTAAGCGCTTTAGTAGCAGATGACGTAAAAGGAACGTATTGGAATGCAGATAAAACTGCTCAAATACGTATTTACAAAGGGACCAATGACAAGTACTACGGCAAAATTGAAATGCTTACAGTACCCAACAATCCTGACGGAACACCCAAAAAAGATCCAGATAACCCAAAAGCTAATTTACGTGACAGAGACCGTTTAGGCATGGTGATTATGAATGGTTTTACCTGGAACGCTTCTGAACAAAAGTGGGAGAATGGAACGATTTACGATCCTAAAGAAGGCAAAACTTACGACGGATACGTTTACTTTGAAGGCGACAATACAAAAGTATTAAAGCTTCGTGGCTACGTAATGGGTATGACTTGGCTAGGTCGCACATCCGATTGGCAACGTATAAAGTAGGCCATCATTAAACAATCCATAGATTAACCGTTTGACAATTGAGCGCTTGAAACCGCCTCTACAAAACTTATAAATGTCTGCACTTCATGCAGGCATTTTTTTTGATCTTCTAGCATAGACAGGTGGCCCACGTCTTCAAGCACACTTACCTGAGAAATCGGGCATAATGCTGCCAGTTTATACACTTCTTCTTTTGGATAATGCGTATCTTCTTCTCCCGTAAGCCAAAACACGGGTTTCTCAAATCGACTCAGCACATCAAGCTTATCCTTACGATTTTTCATTGCTTCCAGTCCCGCTATTACTGAGCTAGTTGGAGTCAAAGTTACTATAGCAGTCATTTGTTCCCTGCATTTATCTACATGTGAAGGTGCCACTAATCCGGGAATGAAGAGTCTGAAAAATTCTTTGGTTCCATTCTTCTCAACAAAACGAATGGTTTTTTCTCTATTTACTTTTTTTTCTGCATTATCAGCCACGGCAGTAGAGTGCACAAAGGCCGCTGCTCTAAGCTCTGAACCATACTGCTCCATGTAATCAGCTAAAATATAACCTCCCAGACTATGACCCCATATAATGCTATGCGTAGCATCTTCCGAAACAAGTAATTCATGCACTTGATTAGCTACTTGAGATAGGCTACCAAACGTCATCTGGCTACTATTACCAAAGCCTGGTAAATCAATCGCAATGCAGGTAAAACGTGAAGACAAACTAGCAATTAAATCTTTCCAGATTTCACTGTTTTCGCAAAACCCATGTAAAAAACAAAGGTGGGGACCACTCCCCACCTTTGAATATGAAATATTTTTGTATGTAAGATTCAACTATCTTAATCGTAGAACTTATAACGGGTATCCCTTACATCCGCTATTTTATTCAATGCGATTTGAAGGTCACCATCTACCGATTGAGAATTTTCCAGTCTAAGTTGCATTTTTAACGTAGCGATATCTGCCGGTTCGTATTGATTTTCATTGTTTACAAATACGACAGCCACTGCCCCTTTACCTTCCACTACTTCAGAGCGTTTTCCTGCTGGCGTACCCAACACTGTACCTATAATTTTTTCGTCTTGACCTATAAATGCTAAACTCCCTGTCATAAAAGATGTAGCTGGTGCTGAAATCACATCTACTCCCAGCGCCTTAGCTAACGCATCTGCAGAAGTTGCTTTAGCTAAAGCATCTTCCATCTTAGGCTTAAGGTCTTTAGCTTTCAATTCATTTCTAACTAGCATTTCTAATTCGCCTCTCAAATCTTGCGCTTCAGGTAGTCCCGCATTTCTTATTTTAGAAACCCTAGCTACTAAGTAACTTCCGTTAAGGTCTATTATAGATGAGATGTCGCCTTCTTGGGTATTATCATCAAATAGCCAACGAGCTACCTTATTAGGCTCTGAAATGCCTGCAATTGTTCTATTTTCTTCTGTTATTCTATTTGCAACACGTTTAGTGATGTTCATAGACTCAGCTACTTCTTCGAAGCTTTTATCTCCTTGTGCTTTGGTTAATAACTCTCCGGCTAGCTTATACACGTCTCCGTCTGTCGTAGAACTTGCATAAAGACTTTGATCTAACACTGCAACTTGAACTGTTTTACGGCTAACTGCACTAGTTGCTTTTGCTAAATGTACACCCCGTTCACTTCGTACAATTACGTAGTTTCCGTCACCACTACTATACAAAGCATTCATTAGTCTTTTAGGATAAGTGCCACTTTCTTCACGTACCCAGCCCATGTCACCGCCTGTATTTCGAGTCGCATCATAGTTTTTTAAAGCTGCTTCAGTCGTAAAGTTGGTTTCTCCGCTTTTTATTTTGGCTAAAACTGCTCTAGCTTCTTCTTCCGCTTTAGCTGTATCCGTTCCAAATACATTGAAAAGAATATGACTTGCTTTTACAGAACGAAGTGTATCTATATCCGTAGCTAACACTTTAAAAAGTGTATAGACTCCATCTTTTTGGAATGGACCAACCACTTTTCCCGTTTCTGCAGCGAAAATATCATCTTCCATTTCAGGAGAAAATGAGCCCCGTACTTTAAAGCTAGCATCAAATGGCGTTTCACTGTTCATGATGCTCACAAATAAGGAATCTTCAGTGGTAGTTGCAAATTTCTCAATAGCCTCCGCTGTCCAGTCAAGCATCCTAACTGAATCCTCTCTAGATGGTGTTACATAAAGATTTACATATTCAATATCTCTACTTGCTTTTTGCTCATACTTCTCTCCAAATCGTTTCGCATAAGAGATTAATTGTTTATCAGAAACCTCATATAAAGAATCTGCAACTTGTTGATATGGAAGTGCAACTATACTTGCATTTATAGATTTACGTTCATCTTGGCCCTTAGTTCTTGCTTCTAAATCTGTAGCATAAAACGAACTTGATATCAATGAAGAATACTTCTGAGCAACTAAGGATGCTGTAAATTGATCTTGGAATGTTTTCCAATTTTTTAAGGCCTCTGGATTGGCGTTAATATCCTCTTTTAAGAATCGAACCAATCTGTTTTTATCAAAAACTCCTGTTTTTGGATCTGTAAATGATTGGCGGATTTGTGAATGAGTATTATCTCCAATGGTCAAATCTTCAAGCTCTGCTGCACTTACCGATAAACCCAATTTCTCATATTGAGGCTTTACTGTCCTAGCTTCTATCATTTGCTTCCACGCTTCGTCTCTGTATTGAATTGAAGTAGCCTCGTCCATCACAAAACCAGGATTATTTTGTAAAACTTGATTTTTGAGTTCCTCAAACTTACCATTAAACTCTTCATACGTAATTGGCTGGCCCGCTATCGATCCTACATTATTTTCTGTAGACCCAAAAATACTGGTTCCTGAACTTACAAAGTCTGTAAGTACAAATGCTAGCATAGCTGCACCGATTACTAATAAAAGACATCCTGATTTATTTTGGATCTTTTGTAAAAGGCTTTCTTCTTCGTTGTTATATTTATCTGACATGTTGGTCTTTAAAAAATAGTGTGCAAATTAAGTGGTTTTGTGCTTAAAAGTCAAAGTAAATGTCGGCTAGTCTTATCGAAGTATTTCTGTTCTTCTTTCTTTTCAAATAAATGCATGTAACCATTTGAAAATTAGCACACTTACATTTCTTTAAAAAACAAATGCTTTTGTTTTTTATGTGACAACTTTTCTCTGACTACTACTTTTATTTTTAAAGTACACGCTTTTTTAGGCTTTTTTATGCTCACTATAAACTTATCTTTTGGGTGAATTTTCGCTTCATATAAGCTCCTACCTTTATATACTTTCACCTTTTCATCCGCACATTTAACCTTTATTTTATAGCAAACATGAAAAGGAGAAAAGGTATTGATCCATAGGGATAAACTGTCGGCTTCATCCAAGAGCGCTATGTTGTTATATGCCGTTTTGGGATCTATATTTTCTTCATATCTGAAGTAACTTGAAATACGACTCATTTCTATACTGGTCTCATTCCTAAAATTATTCGAAGTATACACTATTGCCACTTCTCCATCTTGGACGTCTATATCTAAATAATCTCCGTAAAAAACATTTTTACCCGGTAAATGAATTGGATTTTGATTTAAATACACTAATTCAAAATCGTTACCTAGACTATATTTACTTACAGCTAACTTATAAAATATACTTTGAGGAGATTCTGAAAAATCGTAATAGGCAATAAACACCTCACCTGATTTTTGGTCAATAGTTAGATTAGGGAAATATTGATGGCCATTAGTTGTGTCTTTAGATACATTAATACGCTCACTCCAAGTGCTCCCTTGGTCTTTAGAGTACATTAGCCAAACATCTGCATTACCATTAAACTCATCTGCCCAAGTTACATATTGTATATCATTAACCGTATCGCTCGCAATAAAAGGCATCCCGTTAGCCCTCATTATGTGTGGCATATCCATATTCCAACCTCCCGGTTGAAATGCTATAATTTGATCCTCACCCCAGGTAAGCCCTCCATCCGAGCTTTTATCTACCCAAACAGATTCGTATCCAGCCCACACTGCATATATTTCGCCATTTTTGCCTACCGCTGTTGTCGCACCTTCAAGGGTATTATCGCTATCTAAGCAATCTCCTGTGGTATCTGAGATTGTCACTGCACTAGAAAACGAATCGCTTTTAGGGTTATACTTCGAAAATCTTATTCTACTTCTATCCGCTTGATTATCGCTGCCGTATTTGTCAAACTCCGTCCATGTTACATATAAATTACCATTATATTGTGCGCTGTGGTTATCAGAACTTAGCCAGGGCTTATCTTGCATCTTATTCCCATTATACCCTACAGAATAGGATTTTTCTTTCCAATTATGGGGATTCATTATTTTTTGAACCACTATTCTATCAAACCAAGCACCGTATTCTTTTTTAGGGGTCTTAGCTAAATGAGCAAAGTACAACATAGTGTCACTGTAATGCAATACAGGGTCTCCATAAATACCCAAAGGAGAAGTGCTTATTATTTTGCTAAAACTATTTGAGCCAATTGATTCTACATAAAAGTTATTAATATTTGAAGCTGCAACAATTGTTTTTGTTATCGGATGCAGTGCTATGCTTGGTTCATTTGGATTGTTCTTATTATCTAGAGTTACATGCACGGACTGAGCTTGATTGAACAGAAACGACAATGAAAGTAGCGCAGCGATAGATATCCTCATTGGGCAAATGTAATGCATACTAATACCACTCTATTTTGGGCTAAGTAACTCATTAGTACCTCATCTCTACCAAACCGGAAATTGCTTCTGATTTATCTGTACCTAATTGTAATACAAAAAAATAGGTGCCTTCGGGCAATAACTCCTCTTGTCCATACACCCCACCAGTCCAGCACGTTTCGGGGTTATCTGTAACAAAAACCCGTTCGCCCCATCTATTGTATATTTTAAGACTATACTCCGTACATTCTAAAAAATCTCCGTCAAACTTAAAGCAATCATTCAGCCCATCATTATTAGGCGTAAAGACGTTATACAGTTTAATCTGGGGTACTTTTTTTGCGGCTATTACAACTTGTTGTTCATAGTAACTTGAACAAGCAGTGCCTTGGTTTAGCAAAAGCTTAATTCTGAAAGTGCCGATTGAAGTATACTCATGTTGAGGATTGCTGTTTTCAGAAAAGGTGCTATCTCCAAAATCCCATAAGTAGGATGCCGCATTCGTGCTTTTATTTTCAATCGTCAGTTTGTTGTCGCATCCGTCAAAAGTTACGGTGAATTCAGCATTGGATTGGGCTAATACCGTTATCTCCCTTTTGTATACCGATAATATGTTGCACGTATTACTGTCTATCACCGTGAGGGTAGCTATATATTTACCCGGGTTTTGATATACATGCTTTGGATTAATGAGTGTAGACGTATCTCCGTCTCCAAAATCCCAATGAAACTCACCTCCAAGTACGCTTTTATTGATGAATTGTGCATTGAGCGGACCACAACCTATGGCAGGTGTAACCACAAAATCTGCAATCACCGCTGATTTTATTTGTAAGTCTATTTTGAATGAAGCATTGGAGCATCGTACACTTGGATTTTTGGTATAAACAGCTCCGGGAGTTGTAGGAAAATCCTGATATCCTTGTCTGCCTTGCTCAGGACAACTGCTACATACACTTTGATATACCACACCTTTTCGGTCAAATCTGCTGGTTCCGCCGTCTACGTGATCGCCAGTGCTATCCCCTCCAAAATACGTTGCATAGAGTAAGTCTTTGGCATCTCTGCCAAACACAATAATGTAAAAATCCTCTCCATCTGTTTCTTTTTGAACAGCATCCGCCGTGACGGGCATATTTAAAGTAGAGCCTGGATGGAGATTTGGATCCACATTAGAACCCCAACCCGAAAAGTAAATATGATCACATACGTCTATTAAAAAAGCACTAGGTGTTAAATTGGGTTTTAAGTTTCTATTCCCAAACGTAGTTTGTAAATCCACGTTTTGAAGCAGAGTATCCATTCTAAAAACAAACTGACCCAGATTGCTACTACCATACGCTCCTGTGGTTTTGGTTATGGCTCCTTCGGTTTGACCCGCTGCATATAGCCGCTCATTTGCATCTAAACCAATAAAATAGATTTGGTCATACGCTGAAGTTCCCCAATACGATAATCTAAGCAGACTTCTATCTGTTTTATCTATAACGGCAATCAAGCCATCTACATTCCCACTTAAGGTTGGGCCAGCTACACCTGCCGTGGTGTCTAAGTTGCTACTGGTAGTTCCTCCCGCCACATAGATTCTGTTTTGTAAGCCTAATTTGATACTATACAACGCATCCGCACCGCTTCCTCCCAGATAAGTAGCCCAATTAAGGGTCTTCAGATCAGGAGACAGTTCGCATACATATCCATCATATCCGCCACCGCGCATATTCTGAAAGGCACTGGTAGTAGGCATATTATCAGAAAAGGTACACGTTGCCACTAAAATATTCCCGTCATCGTCCGTAATTATATCCCCTCGGTAATCATCAGAGTAGTTATAACGCAGGAGAGAACTTTGATTTAAACCATCATTTCTATCCCCTCCTATGAAGGTAGAGCCTAACAGAGTTTTTCCATCTGAGGAGAATTTAGTTACATATATATCTGTATTTTCATTAATTGTATCCTTTTTAATGCTTTGAAAAGCATCGCTGCTCACAGGAAAATCAGAAGAATAGGTTGTACCTAGAATAACTAGATTGTCATCACGATCTACCACTAAACTATGCGGATATTCATCTAATTTTCCGCCCAAATAGGTAGCCCATAAAAGACTACTTCCTGAACTATCGTACTTACTAATACTAACGTCACTCGGCAAACCAGCGGGCGCTAGTCCTTTGCCCCCGTTCCATGTTTTATCATACGCTCCAGCTGTAAAAGGATATGGTCCTTGGTTATCTACAATTCCACCTGCATACAAATTACCGCGCGAATCGTAAGTAGCCGTAAATCCAAAGTTGTCTCCCACAGATCCAGAATAGGTAGAGAAGATAAGTTTGGGGTCAATAATAAGCGGGTAATCTGGATGAATATCGGAAATTATATTATAGGATAAAACACTGTCTACTAGTATGTAACTGCAGTTTAATTCAACCAACACCTTATCAATATATTGATACACATAGGGTTCTCCATCTGTTAAAATTCCAGCAGAAGTAATTATTTTTAATTCGCCGTTTACCATTTTTAGTTGGTCCGCTCCGCTTATAATACATTTAATCTGGGCAACTTTTTCAGCAGTAGGTTGGCGCACTACCCATTGGTATTTTATATCATCACTACCCGAAATTTCAAAATCTATATCTTTATACACCTCCACATAACGAATCATTTCTGCGGGATGTACTTCACTTACCCATTGGGTTTTATCTTTACCTAAAAAATAATTGTAATAGTGCTTCTGAATATTTACCATTTCCACTTTTGGGGCAAATTCTACATCAGCAAAACTGATTCTAACTACATGCCTTCTGGGCACTTGTTCCGAAATTGTGGCAGAATGTGCATGTTTCCACTCTTGAATCTGAGTGTAGTCGTCTGAATGAATCATATCATACACCATGGAGGCATTTTCCAAATACAAGGATCCATAAGGAATGGTGGCTTTAAACTTAGCCAAAGGATGCCATTGCCCCTTGTTGGGTATAAATTCAAATTGTGTTTTAGAGGGCTTGAGGCCAGTCGTATATTCTGGCTGTTGCGCCGCTATCTGCAGCGTAACATTTATCCAAAAACACAACCAAATATACCTCCTCATTTCAAAACAAAAATACACCGACTCTTGGACATTAGACCACTTCCGATGCAATTAGTTGCATCTTGCCTTGTCACTATTTAACTTCTTAAAGCTGTTTTGTGAGATAACTAAAAGATGTTTTAACGGCTACTTTTTTAATAAAACAGTAGTGACAAGAGCGAACGCCTATTAAAACTTGTAAAGTCATGATAAAACAAATAGTTTTGTCCATCTTTATTTTTAATGCATTCAGATAAAATTTGTGTAATCGGCGCAGGCCCTGCAGGTCTAGCTACCGCGTATGAACTTACAAAAAAAGGCTACAAAGTGGACGTTTATGAGGCGGATAGTCAAGTAGGTGGCATGTCACGAAGTTTTAATCTTTGGGGTCAAATCGTAGATTTAGGACCACATCGATTTTTTAGCACCGATAAGCGTATTAATAACCTTTGGTTAGAAATAGCCGGTGATGAATACCAAGAAGTAAACAGAATTACACGTGTTTTTTATCAAGGCAAGTATTTTTACTACCCCTTAAAGGTAATGAATGTACTCAGCAACTTGGGCCTTTTTACTTCGGCTATGTGCATGCTTAGCTACGCCAAAGAAAGACTAGCCCCTACTAAGCCAGACGGCTCCTTTGAAAACTGGGTAGTTAGTAGATTTGGAAGAAGACTGTTTGAAATATTCTTTAAAACCTACAGTGAAAAGCTTTGGGGTATCAGTTGCAAAGACCTTGATTCTGACTTTGCGGCACAACGTATTAAAAAACTTAGTCTTATGGAAGCCGTTATTAATGCATTCAAAGGCGGGAAAGGCAATACCCATAAATCTCTTGTTGATCAGTTTTACTATGCCAATGGCGGAACTGGACAGATTTATGAAAAAATGGCTGCTTATGTAGCTCAAAATGGAGGTAACATTCATTTAAGTAAACGTATACACGGACTCTCGGTAGATGGTACTGTAGTGAAAGGAATTATCGACGAAAATCAACAAAATATTGCCTACGATCATGTTATTTCTTCTATGCCCATTACACAATTGGTACAACACTTACCTAGCGCACCAGCGGCAGTTCAAGATGCTGTAAGTCAATTGGAATTTAGAAATACAGTACTAGTGTATTTAGAGGTTGACGGCATTGATCTATTCCCAGATAACTGGCTGTATGTGCACTCGCCACAGCTAAAAACAGGCAGAATAACGAACTTTAGAAACTGGGTGCCAGAGCTATATGGCAATAAGCAAACCACTATCTTGGTCTTAGAATACTGGTGTAATTTTGACGATGCGGAGTGGAGTATGCCTGACCTAGATTTTGAAAATCTAGCCAAGAAAGAACTTATAGAAACTGGATTACATCAAGGTAAAGAGATTCTCAATAGCCATGTTTTTAAAATACCAAGATGTTATCCCATTTATAAAGTGGGCTATAAGGATCACTTGGAAGTAATGACCGAGTACCTGAAAACATTCCAGAACTTTCAGGCTGTGGGAAGATACGGCTCATTTAAATACAATAATCAAGACCATAGTTTACTCATGGGTATTTTAGCTGCCGAAAATATTGAAAACGGATACGCACATAACCTTTGGGATATCAATACAGATTATGACAGCTACCAAGAAGAAACACAAGATTAGGTCTGGCACAACTGCTACCACATCTACTCCATCGAGATCTAAAAGAACAATTACGTTCCCTGCTAAAGCAGAGATTTTTGCAGCTCTTGCCATTTGCGCAGCAACCGTAGGTTATTTTTTTGCAGAGCAAATTTTTGAAACTCAGTTTTTTTGGAGCAGCTATTGGAGCGATCTATTTGAGCAGTACCTACCCTTCTTCACTTTTAATGTAGAGTCTTATCACGCAGGTGAAATTCCATTTTGGAATCCATATAGTTTTGGAGGAACCATACATGCAGCAGACCCTGTTACGCAGTTTTTTTATCCCATCCATCTTATACTTTATCCATTCTTAGAAGTTGGTGGTGATTTCTTTTACCTACTAAGTATGGTGATTGTATTTCATTACGCGCTTTTTTTTATGGGTGTTTACCAACTGGGTAAAGCCTTTCAACTCAGTTTTTGGGCGCGCATAATTGCAGCCATTTCACTTACCTTCTCTTGCGTATTGATCTGTCGTTGGCAGTTTTATCCTGTACTTTACACCATTGCATGGTATCCATGGATTATCGCACAATTTGAAAAGATACACCAAGGTGGCAAATGGTACCGTGTTTTTGCTGCATCTATTTTGTTAGCAACAGCATTTTATGCCGGCCATAC